>LSQX01168162.1_pt1 | contig 27959 bp, 22 predicted proteins | sample 654561 | NCBI WGS metagenome assembly LSQX01 (sample SAMN04489861, study PRJNA283612) | anaerobic digester metagenome | isolation source: 4 biogas reactors fed with cattle manure at either 37C or 55C with and... | place: Denmark: Kongens Lyngby | collected 2014
GCTCAACGACACCAGAAAACTCATGCCCGATAATGGCAGGCGGAACAACCTCAGCAGCGCCTCCATCACCATTATATATATGAATATCTGTGCCGCAAACACCACAGTATTTCACTTTTACCCGAACCTGATTGTCACCGACGGCCGGGATATCGACTTCTGTAACTTTCAAATTGTGTCTTCCATAATAAACAGCTGCTTTCATAAGCCCTCCAAATAACAATACTTTGACATCATCATTTTTGTTAACAAACTACACTACCTTTTGTCTTTTATATTTAATGCCTGTTAAAATGACTGCCTTTCATTCAACTTGCATTCGAGTGTTATCTGGTCTGGCAACTGGTTAAGTTGCTCAATTTTGTCCAGTAGCATCTCGGCAGCCTGAATTCCAATCTCCTCCATAGGCTGTGAAATACAGCTTAACGGTGGATTTGTAAGCGTTGACCATTCATAGTCGCCAAAAACTATCACAGCTAAACGCTTAGGGATCTCTATTTGATGAGCAAGAATATAACGCATAGCTCCGATGGCCATCCTGTTGCTGGCAATGATAACGGAATTTATACTCGTATTATTTATTAACTTTTCCATCAGTGAATAACCGGTTTCCGGTGTAGTATTTCCATGCAGTATATGGTCGTCATTTTTCTCAATATTATTTTCATACAAAGCTTCCAGATAACCTTCTATACGCTCCCGAGTCGTGGAGAAATGAGGATATCCTGAAATAAAACCAATTCTATCATGGCCTTTATCAATTAGCTTTTGTGTGGAATGCTTAAGTATTGAATAATTATCTGTAAAAACCCCGCAAAATTCCTGATTCTCAGGCTTACGATCGATAAAAACAGTTGGGCACTTGATCCAGGAATAATCATATTGGAATGACACTGGAATTAATATCAGTCCATCAATCGACCAGGTCGTGAGCATTTCCAAGTGGTTTTTTTCCATATCACATTTATTCGAGGAGTGACTGAGGATTGTGTTATAGCCATGATCGTTCAGCGTAAGCTCAATGTTTCTAACAATAGTAGCAAAGAACGGATTCGATATATCCGGTATCATAACCCCTATTGTATTGGTTTTGTTCTTCCGTAAAGCTATCGCAATCCGGCTGGTGGTGTAGTTAGTCGCCTTAAGAGCTTCTTTTACTTTATGAGTCACCTCGGGACTAACATACCGCGTTTTATTAAGCACATGGGAAACAGTAGCAGATGAAACCCCAGCCAGTTTTGCCACATCCTTAATACTCGCTTTTCTTCCAGACAATCTCATCACTCCTCATAATACTGTTCTTTCTAAATGACCCACTTATCACAGATGTTCATAAATAGCTTAACCTAATCCCCGTTCCTTGATAACACGCATGGCAGGAAGCGGATCATTGCAGATCAAGCAACGTGCTCCGCATTCTATGGCATAATTCACGTCTTTATCATTATCGGTAGGACATGTCCATGGGATGATACCCCGCCCAATAAATTCATTTGCCAGTTCAACTGTCAAAAGCGGTAAGTCAAGGCAGGCACACCACATCTTAGAGTACGTGCCATCCTCTCCAGGGACAAAATTGTACATCTTATGGCCAGGGAAACCGTGTGTTATCAAACCATAGACATCATGAGCATGTGCTACGACCCTTGCATCAAAGCTATTGAGCACAATATTATCAATTAAACCATACTGTTTAATCAGGGCAACGGCTTGATCACAAGCCTCAATATCATTCGGTGCATATGAGATTTCAACGTTCAGTAGTACATAGTTTTTGTCTTTGTAGGAAACCACCAATTGAAGTATTTCTTCAAATGTCGGAATCTTAACCCCTTCGAAGCACTCTCCAAATTTGATGCCTGCATCCAGTTTTCTCAGCTCATCATAGGTATAATCAGCAAAAGGTCCACTGCCGTTTGTTGTACGGTCCAGCGTTTTATCATGCATTGCCATTAGAACGTTATCCTTCGAAAGCCGAAGATCAAATTCAAGCATATCGACGCCAACTTTTATCGCTTCTTCAAACGCCGGTAATGTATTTTCCGGATATTTTGAACTATATCCCCGGTGTGCACAGACATAAAGCTTTTTATTGGTTTCCATTGATTTCATCATTTTTGTTTCCTCCTGCTACAGCTGATGATTTTTATTGTTCTGTGACTTGAAATAATCATATCGTGCAATAAGCCATTTCCCTACTTCAAATGTCTCCTTCAGTTTGTGCTTTTGTAGTTCCCGAGGCATTCGCACGCGGGAATTGTGTATTTCAAAAGTGAAGTCTCCCAAATAGTTGTTTTCCGCAAGCGCCTTCATCAGCTGTTCCCACTCTATTTTACCGCAAAACGGCATTAGATGCTGGTCGAATGTACCATCATTATCATGGATGTGTAAAGAAGCCAGCCTGTTTCCATAAATGGCAACGGTGTTGCTGATATCTTCGTCCATCATTTTAGCGTGGCCAACATCCAGACATATTCTAACATTCTCCATACCTATGCTGTCAACTAATTCGACCAATTCTTGTGGATATGAACAATAGCGCCAAAAGTTTGATCCGTCAGGATATCGGGTAATAAACATGTTCTCAACATGTATCTCAAGCCCCAATAAGCCAGCCCGCTCTGCAGCCCGACTGATATAATCACGGTTGGCTCTTTTGCAGCCCTCTACATCCTGACTCTCTCGTAATTCATCAGGAACAATGGGATGATATATAATCGTCTTAATCCCCAGTTCAGCACAGGCTTGCATTACCCGCTCCTCCATGCGCTGCATGAATTTTGTACGCTCATCCTGTCTGAAATAGTTAAATACTAGTCCATGTGCCTGGTTATACTGAATATTAAGCTCATCAGACTGACGACACATGGCTTTAACAAAATCTTGCCAGTCATCACGAACCAGGCTGGTGCTTCCTGGCAGAGTCGACTCTTCAGCAAAATCGCAGGCATTCCAGTCAAAATACCGATAGCCGGCATTCACACACTGCTCCACAGACCGAAGATGACCATCACCGAGAAAGAAGTTTTTATCCGTACGATCTACTAATAAAGATAAAGATGTTGATAATTTCATAAGCTCTTCTCTTTTCTATCAGTTTCTTTTTTTGTAAGTAAATTCACACTATCCCTTAATTGAGCCTACCATGACGCCTTTGACAAAATACTTCTGTACAAACGGGTATGATACCAGTATGGGCAAAGTCGATACAACGATTGTAGCCGAGCGCATCATGAATGTAGACGGAGGAGTTATCAGGTCATTCCAGGCAGTTGGATCAAGATCCGCAAACGCTGATGTGGCAATTAGAATATTACGCAAAATATTCTGAACCGGCAGCAATCGGTTATTATTGATATAAAGGACGGCATTAAACCAACTGTTCCAATGAGCGACGGCATACCACAGGGATATGGTTGCAATGGACGGCATACTCAATGGAATAATGATTAGGACAAGTGTCTGCAACCTACTGGCACCGTCCAGCATTGCTGATTCCTCAATGCTTTCGGGTATTGAGTAAAAGAAATTACGCAGGATGATCATGTTCCACGCGTTTACAAGTGTTGGTAGAACGAGCGACCAGCGGGAATCAAGAAGTCCAAGATAATTGACCAACAGATAATTGGGGATCATTCCCCCAGAGAACATCATCGTGAACAATATCATGGCAAGTATAACCTTGCGGCCCTTAAGCTGTTTTTTGGAAAGCGCATAAGCCATGGGTATGGTTACAAGCATATTGCAAGCAGTACCGACCAAGACCACGAAAAGGGTGTTTTTATATCCGTTCCAAATGTTGGACCCCGAACCGAGGATCAGTTTATAGGCTGTAAAATCCCATTCCTCTGGTATCATGATGAACGATCCACGTCGAGCATATTCAGCTTGACTGGTAAGGGATGTAATGACAACATTGAATAACGGGAAAAGAATAATCAGCGAGAAAATCAGAAAAATTATTATGATCACGGTCTGTGCGACTTTATCACCCAGTGATTCAAGCCGCATGCTCTTTCTTTTCTTAACATTCATCATATGCCTCACCATATCCCTTCCTGCCCCAACCTCTTGGCAATATTATTCGTCGTCAGTACCATTACAAAAGCGATAACCGATTTGAACAGCGATACAGCCATTGTATAGGAATAGTTCATGTGCATAATTCCTTCACGATAGACAAAAGTATCGATGATATCGCCTACCGAGTAAACACTTGGGGTCAGGAGCATTAGTGTCTGCTCAAAACCAGCATCCAGTAGGCGCCCTGTCCTTAGAATCAGCATGATTGAGATGATTGGCATGATTGACGGGATGGTAACATTCCACATGCGGCGGAAAAATCCAGCTCCATCAACTTTAGCCGCGTCATACATCTCCTGGTCTATACCAGCTATTGCTGCAAGATAGACAATTGAATCCCAGCCGACGTTACGCCATATGGCACTAATAACCATGATGCTTCGGAAGTATTTGGTGCTTCCCAAGAAGTAGACTTTTTCACCACCAAAAAAACTAACGATTACATTAATGATTCCGCCGTCGGTTGATGTCATTTGTTGTACAAGCCCAGCAACAACAACCCATGATAGGAAATAAGGCACATAGGATATGCTTTGAACGATTTTTTTAAAATGCCTGTTGCGAATCTCATTGAGTAGGAGCGCTAATATAATCGGGGCCGGAAAACCAAAGACTAATTTCAAAAAACTAATAAAAAAGGTGTTCCAGATCAATCTACCCGAATAAGCTGAATTGAAGAATCTCCTAAACCAATGAAGGCCCACAAATTCTGAAGTGAAGAGGCCTTTTATCCCCCAATACGGCTTAAAATTCTCAAAGGCGATAACGATGCCCACCATCGGTAAGTATTTAAAGATGATGAAATAAAGGACACCAGGAAGCAGCAAAAGGTACAGAAGCCGGTCACGCTTTAAATAAAACCAAAATCCGCGCTTATCCTTTGATAAGCTTTGTACTGAATCTTTCATTCTCTCAACACCTTACTTAAAGATATACTTGTAGTAAAGGAATCCCGGGTCTCATTCCTTTAGGAAATTGACCAGGGATTCCTTCAGGTTAATGAATTCTTATTGTCCGGTTAGTAACTTATACTGTCTGGTGTATTCTTTGCTCCAGTCATCCAAACCAAGTTTCTTGATATCATCTACGAAACTGTCCCAAGTACTCAGGTCACGATCTCCGTTTACGAATTTGATCAACTCTTCATTGATATAGGTTTCGATATCGGTACGGCCTGGAATGTTGTTGTTCAATTCTTCTTGGTTCCAGGTAATTCTGGCATCAAGAGTTTGTTTACAAATTTCAAAGTCATCAAGGTATTCAGCCAAATACAGGTTGTGCTTGTAGCGGGAGCCATCTTCGTTGTAAATTATGCCTACGCTCTCATATGGTAAGCCTATGCTAATGCTGAAATCTCCATAGTATCCAGAGTTGGGTATCGCTGCAACAACACGGTCTTTCTTTGCGGAGGCCAGGTCAACAACGCTTGTGTCGTAATTCCAATGCACTCCTTCGACTCCGTTACAGACCAACTTGAAGTTTTCCCAACTTTCAAAGGTCCAGTTAACAAGCTTCATCGCAGCAACCATCTTCTCTTCACTCATTTTTGAACTGAACAGCATTTGCTTGGATGTTCCCGGGTTCAGTGTCTGGATCAGTTGTCCGTTCGGGCCAGTAAGACCTTTTTCATAATGAGCGAAGTTGGCTTCCGGGAAGTTCTTCTGCATGACGTGATTGAACTGTGAAACGTCAACGTAATAAGCCATGGAACCACCTACGCGGCCACTGGAGATCAACTCACGAACTTTTGCCGTATCCCAGCTGAAGTTTTCCTTGTGAATGATACCGTCTTTATACCACTTGTGCAGTTTTGCTATAAAATCTTTATAGCCTTTTTGAAGTTCCTTGGGCATAACGTTGCCATTTTCATCAATCCATGCGCTGGCACCAGCATCGGTGAATCCGCCAAGCATAGCCCATTCAAACGAGTTCTTCACTGCGCCGCCGCGGCCAATCAGAGGAATTGTTTCGCCGTTGCCATAGAAGTCTGCGTCTTTTACAGCGTAGAGGTAGGCTTCATATTCGTCCAGCGTAGTCGGCATCTCCATGTTGAGCTTTTCGAGCCAATCTGTACGGACAAATGAGAAGTATGAACAGAACTGGGTATAGCGTGGAACAGCCCAAATCGTTCCGTTAACATCGGTACAGCGTGGCCATGCATCCCATTTTTCCCAAATGTCATGAACAGCTGGTCCATATTTTTCAATGTACTCGTTGAGTGGCTGGATAATTCCGTCTTTTGCATAGTCAGACCAGTTCCCCCACCAGATATCCAGTGGCTCGTTGGATGCGAGCATCGTAGCTAGCTTTGCTGCCTGTGCATCTCCGCCAACGATAGCGATAGCATTCACCTTAACATTGGTTGCTTCCAATATTTTGTCTTGAACGAGTTTAATCGAGTCTGGTGTACTACCAGCTTCAGATCCGGCTCCGCCAAATCCACCACTGTTGTTGAAAACAACGAGCTCAATCGGTTTGTCACCTGAGCTTGGGGTATCCGTTGGTCCTTGTGAAGGTTCACTCGGAGCTGGCGTTTGGTTCGAACATGCTGTTCCCAAAGTAGCCAGTACCATAATGATCATCATCGCCAGGAATGAATTCCTCAATACTTTTTTCATAGATTTGCTCTCCTTTTCATTGATTTCGAAGTGTCGAAAGTCTCAATGTTTTTCTTGCCCTTCACTGTTTGTCACCAGTGAAAGGCAAGCCCCCCTGTGATCCAATTGAATTGTGATACCGGTATAGATCCTTGTTAAACGTTTACGTAAACGATTAATTAAAATATAGCACAAAAATATAGGACGTGTCAAGAATAATTTGATCATTTTCGACAATTTTCTCAAACTATCGCTACGATTCACAGCCCCAGTTCATTCCAACAGCTATCCTCTTCTTTACATGAAAGATTGCTTTGTGTATTATTTTATTACAATACCGAAATGAATATATAACGTATTAGCAAAAAACCTGTATTCAAGCTACATGATTCCAGATCAATCAGGAGTGAATATTAATGATCAAAACAGAAAGACATGAAGCAATAATAAGCCTGCTAAAGGAAAAGAAACACGCAACGGTCCAATTTATATCAAAGCAACTATATGCAAGCGTTGTTACGATCAGACGCGATTTAAAGTTTTTGGAAGAGCAGGGGCTGGTCAAAAGATGCTATGGAGGGGTTTCATTACTGGAATATGAAAACAAAGAGGTCCCTCTCTTTATTCGAGAAGATGAAATGAGAAAAGAAAAAGGAATAATCGCCCGGCAAGCAGCCGAAATAATAAAGGATGGAGACACTGTATTTATGGATGCCTCATCGACGGTTTTGCAGATGATTCGCTATTTGAACCCCGATAAAAACATAACCGTAATAACAAATAGTATCAAAGCTATCGTAGCGCTTAGTGAAAAACACATCACCGCCTACTGCACGGGAGGTAAAGTTTTGGATAATTCATTGGCGTTTATTGGAAGCCTTGCTCAAAAGACAATAGAGAATGTCAATGCAGATATTATGTTTTTTTCATCCCAAGGTCTATCTGCTGATGGGTATATCACTGACTTCTCAGAGAGCGAGACGCATCTTCGGCAAATAATGCTGAAGCAGGCACAAAAGAAGGTGTTTTTATGTGACAGCAGTAAAGTTGGAAAAACATTTTTGTTTACAGTCTGCCATGTTAACGATGTAGACACCGTAATCTGCGACAAACCACTCCCCGATGAACTATTGGCATAATCAGTACCAGTTAAGAACTTTTGCGGGTCAAATGAATGACCCGCATTTAGATTGATTTTACCTGGATTTAAGCGTCACGCTATACTAAAACCTGTTATGGGAATGCCTATATGCACGTAAATGCGCCGTCGATAACAAAATCGGCCCCAGTAGTAAAAGCACTTGTATCTCCTGCAAGATATACGGCAATTGCCTGTAACTCATCCGGTCTACCCATTCGTTTTAATGGTGCCATTTGATTCCACTGTTCGATTAAAGGCTTTAATGATGGAGAATTCAAAGTAAGCTCTGTCCCTATATATCCCGGGCTAATGGAGTTAACACGAACATTTTTTAATGCCCACTCTACTGCAAGAGATTTTGTAAGCTGTACAACCCCTGCTTTTGAAGCATTATATGAGCATTGGGGCTGAGGAACATTAACAATATGGGCCGACATTGATGCAGTATTGATAATGGAACCGCCTCCTTGTTTAATCATAACCTTGCCCGCTGCTTGAGCTGTTAAAAATACTCCGTTCAGGTTGACATCCATAACTTTTTTCCATTGATCATAGGTCATTTCTTCTGCAGGGATATTCATGCAGATTCCTGCATTACAAAATGCTACATCAATTCTCCCAAACTTCGCTAAAATTGCCTCTACCATATTGTTTACGTCATCTGGATTTGTTACATCAGCCTTTAATGCCATGGTTTTTACATCGTTTTCCTTGCAGATTTCATCCGCGGTTTTTAAAGCTTCTTCAATATCAATATCAATAATTGCAACATCTGCGCCTGCTTCTGCAACTGCTGATGCGATGGATTTTCCGATACCTCGTGCACCACCTGTTACAAATATCTTTTTACCACGCAGACTCATTTTCTCAAGTATCTTCATATTAGTGTACCTCCATTGTACGTTATATGGTCAGCAGGGAGATCGATCGCCTATACCGTTGTATCGTAAACATATTCCCTTTCAAAATCATTCCAGGGAATATTAACAGGGGCTCCTTTATTGATAATATCATCGATATGCAGCAGCAGAGGGAAATCGGAAGCAGCTGCTATTCCACGTTGGATCATGACTCGAACCGCACGAGCGGTGCGGGTGGCAATCACGATGGATTCCAGTGTGATACCACTTAACTCATCCATGGCCTCCTTAAAGGTCATTCCTCTTCCCAAAAGGGTACCAATTTTTCTGGTGCGTCCTCCAAATACGGTAACATATAAATCACCAGCACCAAAGATTATATTGTCATCATGTCCGCCGGTTAACTTCAGCAGTTTTCGCATCTCGCATACGCTCTGACCAAATAGAGCAGCCTGTGTGTTATAGTGTTCAACTCCGCCTATCCCTTCAATGCGCTCAGACAGGCCAATGGACAGAGAAACACCCAGCGCATATGCATTTTTCATTGCAACTGCACATTCCAGACCGATTACATCGGTTGTCAGGCTGATATGATAATATGAAGTCTCCAGCATGGCTTTTAGTTTTCTTAGGATCTCAATATCATCACCACAGAAACATACCCCGGTCTGATGGCGGTCTGCCAGCTCATAGCTTGTGCATGGGCCACCCACAGCATTTAAGGATAGTTTGCCTTGCATCTTTTGTGCATATAGGTGCGGATACGGGATCAACTGTCCATCATCGGTATCCAGCATCCCTTTGGTAATCGAAAGCACGGGAAGTGTTTCAGGAATTATGGGCAGGACTTCTGATATAAACCAGTCTACTCCAAAACTGCTTACGCCGCCGATTAAGAGGTCGGCACCCTGAAGTGCAGTCTGAAACTGCTCGAACTGGTAGTATCGGATGCCTTCCGGGAGTTTGCGTTTAAGCGTTAAATGGTTGCCTGTGGCAATTGCATGTTCTATAATCTCCCGATCCAGCGGGGTGCCAACTAACCGCACCTCATGTCCGTTTTCTCTGGCCGGGTAACTCATAGCAGATCCCATCATACCTGCACCGATAATCGTAATGATACTCATGAATAACGCTCCTTCATTGATGCCTGTTCTTTGGCAGCTTCGTAGAGTGCAAGCCTTTTCTCTACATATAGCTTGCCTTTATTTTCATTGTATATAAGATACCTTAAAAATCAACATTTGATTGTATACATTGATAATAATTCATCCTGCAAAGCCAGAACAAATCCAATCGTTCAGAAGTTGGCATTCAATCAACTTTCAAGATCAGAGCGAGGATTCTCCTGGCACAGGCTTCCATCTCCTCCCGTGATATAAGACCCAATTCTTTGGCCCGCATAAGCCTCTCCGGGTAGCCACAACCCATTTTGATATCATTACCGGCTTTGGCCTCTTTATAATGTTCTGCATAGGTCCACCAGTCGGTTGTTACCATGCCTTGCCATCCCCATTCACCTCTTAGTATTCCATCCAATAACTCGGTGCTTTCCGATGCACGATGCCCGTTAATGAGGTTATAGGCTGTCATAATGCTCCATGGATCTGCTTCTTTTACCGTGATCTCGAAAGGTTTCAGATATATCTCCCGGGCTGCCCTCTCCGATACCCTGGAATCACTGTTTTTTCTGTTCGTTTCCTTATTGTTCAGTGCAAAATGTTTTACAGTCGCTGCAATATGCTGAGATTGTATTCCTCTAACCATCGCTGAAGCCAGTTTTCCCGTAAGGTACGGGTCCTCGGAGTAGTATTCAAAGTTACGGCCGCACAAGGGGCTTCTGTGGATGTTAATTGCTGGTGTCAACCAAACTGCAATGTTGTTCTCCTTTACTTCTTTCGCGCCTGCTTCACCGACTGCGTAGACGATTTCTTCATCCCATGTGCAAGCGAGCAGTGTTGAACAGGGCCATGCTGTGGTACAAACGCCACATTCGGGCAATATCCTAAGCCCTGCGGGCCCATCAGCTGTCATGATGTTGGGCACACCATATTCCGGCATATTCCCATAACCATAAGTATTTGCGACTCCGGTGTTTTGTTGACCACCCAGCAAATACGCAACCTCCTCATCGGTCATTTGCTCTAAAAATTCATCTATAGTCAACGCTCCTGTTGCTACTTCGTAAAAAGATCGGATCCCGGGTTTTAACGGATCTTTTCTGCTATGGCTTTCGCGTGCACGAACCGCTGGCACGCGCCCTTCTGTCATTTCACNNCGGGCCATTTTTTCAAGCCCGTTGGCATCCGGATCATTGGACTCCTTTTGAGGAAGCTGTTCAAAACTACCATCGGCCAACAACCTTTTTTTCAATGACGCAGGTGCAATCTTTTCAGAGAGTTGTTCAACAATCCTATTGTGAGCCAGGCGATAAACAAATTCAGCCTTTTTGCAATTGCGTACAGAGTTTCCTACATAAAAAACATAATCCCCCATTTCGAGGATGTATGCGGATTTTTGCACCTTCCCCAAGTCATCATAGGATGCCATAGACCCTGTTGAAAATTCCAGGCTCAGCAGTTGACTCTCTCCGGGTTTCAAAAGGCGTGTTTTTTGGAAAGCTACCAAACTTTTTGACGGTTTTCCCAAGAGCCCCTGAGGTGCTCCGGCATAGATCTGAATAACTTCTTTACCTGCATAGCAGCCTGTATTCGTTACGTTCACCTGGAACCGGATGATGCCATTGTCTTCTTCCGCAGAAACCACCGACCACTGAAAGCTTGTGTAGGACAGGCCGAAGCCAAAAGGATAATTCACCTTATCGTAAGCTCCTGGAATTGTCTCAAAATAGCGGTAACCAACATAGATATCATCGGTATAATCCACATAATCTTCAGACTCGTGAAAATTATACGTGGAGGGGTAGTCTTCCAATCTGCTTGCATAGGTATCTGACAATTTGCCAGAAGGATTACCTATGCCGCAGAGAAGCTCCGCTGCTGCCAATCCTCCCTCCATGCCACCCTGCCACGCCATCAGGACGGATTGGATCGAATCGTCTTTTGCGAACCAGTCGGTAGCCACCATCCCACCGACATTCATTACGACAATAACCTTTGGAAAATGTGATGTAACGATATTCACCATCGCTTCTTCGGCATTTGTCAGATAGAAATCTCCTCTTTCAAAGAGTTCCTCCGATTTCTTTAGCAGATCATTGTCTGCGATGTCCTTCACAGACTGATCACTTTTTCGGTCCCAACCTTCACCAGAAAAACGGGAAATACTGATTATTGCCGTATCGGTAAATGCACGGGCCTTCAGCAGCAAATCTTCCGGCACGGCCGGCTCAACCGTCATCCCGGGTACAGCACCACCGGCATACTGACTTTTAACATTTTGGCGGTAGAAATCCGACAGTTCCTCGAAAATACGAACCCGCTCTTTTAAGGCTTTTAGTCCGTTATATAGATCGATAACATATTCAACGGTTACATCGCCGCTGCCTCCTCCACCTTTTACATAATCAAAGCATCCCTTCCCAAACAAAGCTACTTTCGAACCTTTACTTAGTGGAAGAACGTTTTGGTTATTTTTCAGAAGAACCATGCCTTCTTTGGCAGCATCTTTTGATAGCTTTCGATGTGCTTCGGATGCAGTGACCCTCTCTCCATTCTCGCCTAAAGGTAAATTGGGTAGATAACGCGACCTCTGCCACTTGTTCATTTTTAGTCCTCCTTGGTTATACTCGCAGTATCGATAAAAAATTATACGATTAAAAATATTTAGTTTTCCACACGCTCCGGATAATACCAATTTATATTTTGCCCTACTCCCTGTCTAAATGCAAGTTTGGTTTAAGATTGCCGATAGCCCGGGTTTTATACGCGTTATAGCTTGGTTGACCATTATTTGTTAATAACCATTCCGCTGATCCCAAGCTTTAGCCTCGTCATATTGGATCTCGCATATAAGGATCTTTGCCCGATAACAGTAATTGTTTTACTTGTTCAAACGTGAACCTTTTTAGCCTTCCAATGTTGCCTTTATAGATCTTGTAAGCCGTTTGTGCCACATGAATAAGCTCGTGTTCTGTGAAGTCCAAATTTGCCAAATCCGCATATGTATTTGGTGCTCCGATATCAATGAGCCAGTTCTTATATGCAATGATTCCCTGACGGGCTGCATCCACATCATTTTCAGCCTGAACCTGCATTACATTCCTTGCAAATCGAGCAAATATTTCAGGTGCATCCGCTTGAACATATTCCATCCATCTTGGCGTAAGGACACCAAGGCAACCTCCATGATGAGTTCCGAAATATCCGCTGAAGCTTTCCTCAATACTATGACAGGTCATATCCGGTTCTCCTCTGCCAATTTTCGCAATTCCTCCCCATGCCATTACTGCACACCAAGCCAGCTCACCACAGGCTTCGACATCTCCGTGACTTCTTGACAGCTTATTTAGAGCACTCATCGTTGCTATTAGAATTGCTTCTGATAAACAAGTTTGGAGCTCAGCTCCATAAAAACCGTTAAAATAATATTCAAAGGTATGGCTCAGGATATCCATAGCACCCCAAACAGCTAGTTTATATGGCACTGTCGAAATGATCTCGGGATCGATAAGCGTATATTTCGGGAAGAAACAGTTGCACCAATATTTTTCACGTGTTTCATCATTTACAATAACGCAGGTATTGTTTGTTTCTGTCCCTGTGGCAGCGATTGTCGGGAGCATGATGGTATCCAGAGAATCACTCACACTCGGGCGATCGCCGAAAACATACCGATATGGATCAATTCCAGTTGCCGCCGATGCAGCTATCAGCTTTGCACAATCCATGGCGGACCCACCCCCCAGGGCAATAACACAATCAACCCTGTTATTGATGCAGGCAGTGACACCGCTCCGGACGCTGGATAGTTTCGGATTTTGATCGATATCCGGTATTTGAACCACATCAATACCTTCATTTTTTATTAGGCCAGCTATTTCATCAAACAAACCGTTTTCACGGAAAGGACCTTTAGCGCACACAAGCAAAGCTCGTGTATATCTGCCGCGGACAATAGCACCTATCTCTCTTCTGATTCCACAGCCAAACCGAATATCAGTTGTATTCAAATAACGAAAGCTTTTCATTTGAACCCCTTCTTTTCCTTCTGAAATAAAACCAAAGCTTTGAAATACGAATTTTCCTACGTTCTATGCAGTCCCGACTTTAAAATGTAAAGGTATCAGGATGTCCGCCATAGCAGGTATCATCATTCATTTGGTTAATCCGCTCCATGTGTTCTTCTTTCAGGGTGAAGTTGAATACATTGATATTTTCCCGTATTCTTGTCAAAGTCGCTGATTTGGGCAATACAATGACTCCTCGCTGCAAATGCCAGCGGATAATGATTTGTGCTGTGCTTCTGTTATAAAGACGCGCAATTTCTTCTATCTCGGTGTCGCCAATCAAATTGCCATTTCCCAGAGGACTGTATGCTTCAACAGCAATTCCTTTGTTCAGGCAATATTGAATGAATGCAGCCTGGTTCCAGCGCGGGTGGATCTGAATCTGGTTAACAGCCGGAACGATTCCACACTTTTCAAGGAGATCATCCAGATGGTGCTGAAGGCAATTACTAACCCCTATCGCTTTTATCAGGCCTCTCTCATATAGCTTCTCCATTTCCAGATAGCTCTTTATGTATTTATTCTTTACAGGCCAATGTGTCAGATATAAATCAACATAATCCAACCCAAGTCTCTCCAGGCTCTCTTCGAAAGCCTCCTTTGTCCTGTCTGCTCTCATGTCATCATTCCACAGTTTCGTCGTGATGAACAGCTCTTTTCTTGGTATCCCTGACTCTTTTATTGCTTTGCCCACACCTGCTTCATTTCCATATGCAGATGCAGTATCGATATGCCTATACCCACATTCTAAAGCTGCGAGAACGCATTGTTCGATATTTTCCTCTATCTGCCATACTCCGTAGCCTATAGCCGGAATTTTTATGTTGTTATTCAGAGTTATATGCTTCATAAATGTTTCTCCTTATTAAAAAAAGAGAGTGGACAAAGTTTGTCCATGTCCACTCCATCGTTTGCAAATGTCTTAAATGACTTCCAGACCTTCAATGACTACTGCCTGAACTGTTGAAGAATCAATCCCTTCCACCTTCATTAGTCCTGGAATGGCAATAATAAAGGATACATCCTGTGTAAGCTTATCAAGATTACAAAGCATCTCCAGAAGCGGTATGTCATTTTTCAGAAGTATGTCGTGGGTTGATTCTGGGCCACCTTCAAATATTGAAAGGGATTCATCCTGGCCAAACATCTTTATTCCTTTAGAAAGAAAATATTCAGCACCGTCCCTTTTTATTTCGGGTTTATTGCCTTTACTGTAATTTGTCCAGCTTGTTCGTACAACAGCGATATCGTTTCCCTTTAATCTCCCGTTATCAGCTTTCTCAATCATCTCGCGTGTAATAACGGTATCAGGCTCCACATCAAAATAGAAAAATACCGCCCGGCCAAAAAAGGTTTCAGGGCTGAATGCGCTAAGCGGTTTGCCCTTTCCATCCAGATGAAAGGGAGATTCTATGTGAGTCTTTACATGGGTCTTCATCTTCACTACCTGATAAACCGTATCATCAACATAGGAGCCATAAGTCCTCAGTGGCCAAACCAATGCTTCTTCCAAAACAAGCCGCACATAATCATCCGGAGCGATTTCACCCTTCACCGGAGTTATTTTTTGAGAAACATCAATCACCTTAAATTGCGTTGTGTCTAGAACCTTCATCTTATTCTCCCCTCAAAATTTATTGTTTTCATCACAATTTTCCCCTCAGCAGGCCCGGCTTATCGGGCTTGCTGTGGGAATACCGTATTTATTTCATCTTCTATTGAAACGCCTTCATGAAGCTTTCAAACTGAATCTGTTGTCTTGCCCAGTATTCATTTGCTTCCATCTCTACTTCCCTGCCACCTTGTGCATACCATTCCTGAACAAAATCATCAAAGGCATCAACAGGCATTTCTCCAGCAATAATTGACCAGAAGGTGGTATTATACAGAGCCTGCAGGTTAGCCCATTTTTCATTTGCGACCGGACGGACTTTCTCACGCAGGAAAGCTATTTTACCCCTCAAAGGCAATGCTGCTTTTTGCTGATCCGCAAAATTCGCGTTACCAAGCTTACCGATTTCAATATTGTATTCGTCCTTCCTCTCCAAGACCAAAGCGAACAGACGGATTCCCTTTTCCTCACGTTCTTCCTTGCTTGTCAGCAATTTGATTTCCCCATCAACCATTTCATAGTCTACACCCTCTTCACCATTTTTGATGAAAATGCTGATTTCGGGTTCGACGATACCATCTAGCAGACGCATGGCTGTAGCAGGATCTTCACATTTGCTTGTTATTGCAATATAACCGGAGCCAAAGGGATCGGAAGGTCTGTCGCTTGCGAACCCGTCTGGGCCTGAAACCGGGCGAAGCCGAGCATACTCACCGCCGGGATTCTTTGCTTTAAAATCGTTCAGTGGCGAAAAAGAAGGTGTCAGGAAGAATGCCCATGTATAGAAGGATGCACACTTTCCTTCCGGATACAATTCACTTGCAAAGGATTTCGCGCCGCTTATCAGATTAGGATCGATAAGCCCTTTGCTGTATGCATCCTGGATAGCGGCCAAAGCAGCTTTAGTCTCTGGCAAAACAGCTCCGTACTTGATGCTTCCATCCTCCTGGATAAACCATTCTTCAGGGTACACACCATATGCAGAATAGAAGGGGTAAAGAGCCATCATCTCACCTTTTCCACCAGACAACCCTACCGTATCCTTTTGCTGATTTCCGTCGGGATCCTCTTCCACACTTCTTTTCAGATATTCAACGTAATCATCAAGCGTTTTGATCTCACCCATTCCAAATTTCTGAATCCAATCTTGCCGTACAATAGTTGTTGTAGATCCTGGTTCACTTACATCCGCAATCAAGCGATACATTTTACCATCCTCATAGGTGGAAAAAAGTGCAGACATGTTCTGATCCATTTTTTCATAATACGATATAATGTTGTTGCCGTATTCCTTCAAAAGCGGATATAGATCAACCAACAGCCCGCTTGCTTTCCACTGTTCATATTCTTTTGCACTGCTCGATCCGAAGTAGATAACATCAGGCATTAATTTTGAGTCAGACATGATCAGATTCGTTTGTGTTTTTCTATCTTCAGAATTACTTGGCAGCTTAATTAGCTCAAGATCGATATTAAACTTATCTTCCAGAAATTTTTCCATGTAACTATCATCTTGTGTGTTACTGGGGGCACTTGGCAAGGTTATTCTTATTGTGGGTCTTTTTGCAGTCTTATCTCCACTATCCGATGTTCCTTTATCAGAACCACTTATATCCGGTGTAATCCCCGGCAAAGTGCAGCCTGCGAACAAAGAGAGCACCACGACAAGAATCATTACTGAACTCATTTTTTTCAACATTTTGAACATCCTTTCCTTATTTTATATATCATATTGGGGTTGCGGAATCATATACTGCAGTTATACTATCCTTTTATTGCCCCAATCATGATTCCTTTCTCAAAATACTTCTGTAAGAATGGATATACCATTAAAACCGGTACAACAGATATGATGATGGTTGCTGATCTCATTTTCACGTTATCGATACGGTTAACATCAACCCCCACGACTTGCCCGCCATCCATAATCGTTAGGTCCATACGGCTTAGCATATCCCTGATAAGCGTCGCTAAAGACCATTTGGACTGATCGTAAATATAAAGTACACTTGAAAAATAATCATTCCAATAACCAACCATCATCATTAAGGCCACTGTTGCCAGAACAGGCTTTGACAATGGTAAAATGAATTTGAAAAAGATAACGATATAATCGCCACCATCCATCTGAACAGATTCCTCTATACTGTTTGGCAACATATTCATAAAATTTCGCAACAGAAAGATATTAAAAGCATTCATCATAGACGGTAAAATCAATGCCCATACGTTATCCAGAAGACCAAGCGATCTTATCAGCAGCCAGGTTGGAACCATACCACCGTTAAACAACATAGTGAAAAAAACGATGAAAGTAACTGCATTTTGTCCTTTTAGCGGTTTTGTCATCCCATATGCGATCATCGACGATATCAGCAGGCCGATCGCTGTTCCAAAAAAAGCAACATACAGGGATACTCCAAAAGCTGTTGCAACCCTTGAACTGTTAATAAGTGCTGCCCGATAGATATATATATCAAACCCACGGGGTATCAGAAATAATCCTGCTGTGCTGTTTTTTGTTATATCGCTGATGGAATACATCAGGATATGAATAAACGGAAGAACAAAGCAAACCGTCATAAATATAAAGAACAAGTGGTTAACGGTATCAAACACCAATCCCGAGAGGGAAGTACGCCTTCTTTTTCTCTTCATAAGCTTGCACCTACCATAATCCCTTCTGATTGAACATGCGAACACCATAATTTGTGCCTATCACCAAAAGCATACCAATGACTGATTTGAAAAATTGGGCCGCCGCTGCTGTACTGTAATCGCTTGACACAATTCCTATGCGATAAATGTAGGTATCGATAATATCAGCTGTACGATACACAAGCGGGTTATATAGAATAAATATCTGATGAAAACCTCCATCCAGGATATGACCAATGTTAAAGATAAACAGGACGATGATTACAGGCATAATGCTTGGCAATGTAATATATATCGCTTGTTTCAGCCTGCCTGCACCATCGATAACAGCCGATTCATACAATCCAGGATCTATACTTGATATCGCAGCCATGTATACTATAGCTCCATAGCCGATATTTTTATATATGTCCGTTGCAATCAGCATTGGAACAAACCATGTATTACTGGTCATGATGTTCGGAGGGGTTAGTCCTATTGTTTTCAGAAAAACAATCAGTACACCATTTGAAGAGTTGATAAACACATCCAGCAAGCCTGCAAGGACGACCCATGAAACAAAATGCGGCAGATATGATATTGTTTGCACAACCCTCCTGAATTTTCTGCTTGATAACTCATTGAGTAGTAAAGCGAAGACAATTGGTGCCGGAAACGTGATTAGAAGCTTCAGGAAACTTATCCGAAGCGTATTCACTACGGACGCCCAGAACATGCTGTTGGATATAAGTGATTCAAAGTTTTTAAGACCCACAAAGGCACTACCAAAAACACCTTTAAAAACTGTAAACTCCTGAAAAGCGATGGCCAGCCCATACATAGGTATATACTTCATAATAATCAGGTATACAAAACCGGGCAGCATGAGAATATACAATTTACTGTATTTTTGCCAGCTTCTTTTCCAGGTCAAATGCTTATCTGTGCCAAAGGGAACAACAGGCTTAACGGGTTTGCTTGCAGTCTTCAATTTCACACCTCTTTTGATAACAGCTGTATTTGAAACTGTCTATTAATAATGAATTAGACCTATTACGGACTGTTGCGTGAGATTATTCAGGAATTCCTCTGCTTTCGTTCCGGATTCACCGTAATCGTCTGCATCAGACGAATGTCTTTACTGGATGCACCAACCATGATGGAGTACATGCCGCCATCGAGCAGTCTGCATTTTTTCTCTGTGTCATAACGGTAGAAATCCTCCAGTTGAATTACGATGCTTGCTTCTTGCGTCTCTCCTGGTTCAAGATACATTTTCTTAATCCCGGCCAATTGTTTTAACGGACGCCGAACTTTGCTTTCATTAACGCGTACATAAACCTGTGCTGCTTCATAAGCGCCTGTATCTCCAACATTTGTAACCTTAAACTTCACGACGATCTGCTCACGAAGCCAGTATTCATTCTTATCACATTGAATCTCACTGTAATGGAACCTCGTATAACTCAGCCCATGACCAAATGGATACAGGACCTCTCCATCAAAGTAAAGGTAGGTCATTCCTCCCTCGATAATGTTGTATTGCTGTATGGGCGGAATATCAGCAACAGACTTGTAAACAGTAACGGGCAGGCGACCCGAAGGGCTATATTTCCCAAACAATATTTCAGCAATTGCCTTCCCACCCGCTTCCCCAGGATACCATGCCTGCAGAATCGCAGGGATATTCTCGGCCATCCAGGGGCTGGAAATCGGTGAGCCGCTGAAAATCACCACAACCGTATTCTGATTTTCTTCTTTTATTTTACGAACCAAATTCTCCTGATAAGGTTGCAACGCTATATCATGGCGGTCAGTGGTCTCATCTTCAACAACTTTATCTGTACCAACACAGACAATCGCATAGTCTGCATCGCGTGCTGCTTGAAGAGCAGCATTCCATTTATCTGGCTCAACATAATCCCAAGCTAATGTCACATGACAACCTTCACCCTGAGAATATCTTTCCATCCGGATCGAGTGTTTTGCTCCTGCATCCAGATATATCTCTCCCGTACACACGCGGGGCTGCTCGTACCCCCATTCATCGATAAGCGTTAGGCCGTTAACAACCAGTCTTACCCCATTATCCGAATTAACATAAAACGTGTATTTCCGTGATTCCGGTACTCTTAAGAATCCCGAGAAACGTACAGACCAGGTGCTTTCGTTTTCCATTCCTTTAATTGGAGATCTGAACCGCCAATCAAAGCAGATTGTTTTCTCAACTCGGGTCAACATAGGCGAACCCAGAAGATGTCTGCTCGAATAATACTCCGCTAGCAGCCCGCTCTGTCCATCAGGTGTTTCCATACATGATTCGGGTATGAGATGCGGTGCTATGCCACCTTCAAATACAGGTTCACATAATACTTCTACACTCTCGCCAACCAGTTCTCTTACACCCTCTTCAAGTGTTATAACATGTGATGGCTTGCCACTATAGGTTCCCATATATGTGCTTGCCGCATAAGGACCAATTAATGCAATCTTTTTGATCTTATCTGATTGAATCGGTAACAACTCTTCATTTTTAAGCATCACAGTGCCTTCTCTCGCAACCTGTAGAGCAAGATCCTGGTGCTTGCGACAGTTGACAACATCCTCTGATATAGTTTGATAAGGCAGGTTTTCTGGTGGATCCAGCAAACCAAGCTGAAACCTGGCCTTAATAGCCCTTCTTACCGCAATATCCACATCATGTACAGATACAAGACCCATTTCTACAGCTTTAGCTATATATTCCTTGTGACCACGTCCATTTGAAACGTCACAGCCTGAAACAACAGCCAGAGCCGCAGCCTCTTCCATAGAGGAAACGATGTGATGAAATTTGTACAGATCATAAACCGCATTCCCATCGGAGAGCACATAACCGCTAAATCCAAACATCTCTCTTAAAATGCTGTTAAGCAGCCAATAGTTTGCAGCCCCTGGCATACCATTGACCCCATTATATGCCGGCATAATAGTTTGATAGTCGTATAGCTCCAGGCACTTTTCAAACGGGCGGAGATAGTATTCCCACAATGAGCGCTCATCAATAGTAGCATTCCCATCACGCCGGGTTGCCTCGCAACAGTTTGCTGTAAAATGCTTCGGTCCGGCAATTGTTTTTCGTATGTGCGGATCATCTCCAGATAATCCATGGATAAACGCAGCGCCCAAAGCTGCTGAAAGATATGGATCCTCTCCAAAAGATTCCTGGATCCTCCCCCAACGCGGGTCACGTGCCAAATCGATAACCGGGCTACAGTAGGCTAAACCCATCAAGCCTTGTGAATATTTTGACCTTACCTCATCAGAAATGGCCGTAGCCATGCGGTAAATCAAGTTTTCGTTAAATGTTGATGCCATCGCAATTGCTTGTGGAAACACTGTGGCTGTTCCAACTTCCTCATCCATTACTGCGATAAGCGCTACCCCATGCTCTACTTCTCCGTCTCTGTAGGAAGGGAGCTTCAGTCTTTCTATCCCTTCGCAGGAGTTGGCCAGTTGGCTAGCCTTTTCCTCCAGGGTCATTCTGCCCAGCAGATCATCCACACGTATATCAATGGGTGCTTTCGGCTCCAAATACAAGGGGCCTTTGTCTTCTGGTTCGTACCAATCAAAGCCTTCCAAATACTCTGGTTGAAAAACACAATTTTCGGTTGCCATTGCATCGGCCTGTTCCATCAGGGCTTTTTTTGCCAATTCAGGATTTGGTTTGGGGCCACAACCCCCAATATATTCCGCAACTTGTCTAAACTCGGGGATGACTTTGACAACATAAGGTTGATTGGTAATATAGAGTTTTTTATGGGTCCACATGCATATACCAATATTGTGTTTTTTATGCAAACGAATATCTTCAGTCCACCACTGCGCGTTGTTATCCCCGGTTTCACCGTTCCACAACGGAATTTGAGTACGATAACGCAGATCAAGGTACTTTTGGATATCTCGCTTTTCAGGGTTGGGACCATTATATTTATAGAAATGAAATGAATATGCCATATTATCGTCAAAAGGTTCCAGTGCGGTAAAATCAGTAGCAAACTGGTTTCCTTCAATAAAAACAATATGGTTTTGATCGACTTCACGAATAGCTTGTGTAATCGCGATTGAAAGCCTGCGGAGTTCTTCGGCTTCATGTCCTACAGGCAATACTGTTTCATTCAGGAGGTCGTATCCCATAATGATTTCGTCTTCACTGTATCTTCGGGCAATTTCCCTCCATAGTTTTACAGTCAGTGGCCAGTATATTTCCGGCTGCTCCCATAAAAGAGCGGTACCCAGACTGTCGCTGATGTGCCATGGGTTCTGTCCGCCCGGTGCAACATGCAAATCCAGAACAACATACAGCCCGTATTTTCTGCACCATGAAACTATTCTGTCCACAGATTCAAAACCCGACTCAATAAACACGCCATCCTGGGTCATCAATGTCTTGTAGGTTAGAGGAAGACGTATATGGTTTGCTCCCCATTTGGCCATCATGGCAATATCCTGCTCAGATGTCCAGTTTCTCAGGTATGCGTCCCAAAATTCCTTAGCAGCTTCTTCTCCGACGATTTCAACGATGGAATTATAAATATATGTTGGACCTTCACAAGCTTTTTCACTATTATGTTTTCCACCAAAAATTTGCCACATATACCCTTCCGGGTACAAGGTTCCTCCAAGGCCAAATCCAATTGGGTAGAATTTTTTACCTGTCCCATCCGTTATATTAGTTCCTTCACATCGCAGAATGCCTTTGTAATTCCGAACCATTCAATCAACCTCATTTCAGTATGTTAAGTTGATTGTAACAGAGGGGACCCTTTTCATAAACGTCGTGGTTTGGCATATGGATGTCATGGTTATGCTTTTCATCGAAGATATATCCAAACGATAACCTTAGGCAACTTCATAAGGCAGAGTTATTCTTACGCTTGTTCCTGTACTCTTTTCACTGAATACTTCCATCTGAAAGCTGTCACCATATGCAAAGCGGAGGCGCTGGCAAATATTCAGTAACCCTATCTTGTGTTGTTCATCAAGAACGGAGGCGTTTGATAATGTTTCCCTAAGAATTTCCAGTTCTTCTCTTTCCATTGCCACTCCATTATCCCTAATTTCAAACTGCATGCTTTTTTCACAATAAGCTCCTGAAACCCAAACAGTGCCCCTGGTTTTTCTGCTTAAACCATGGCCGATGGAGTTTTCCACAATGGGCTGAAGAATCATTTTGGGTATAAGACAGGAGTGCATTTCTTTCGGTATATCAACAACCAATTTATAGCATCCGTTGTGTCGGATCGAGATTACTTTGAAGTAATCCCTGATCACTGCAATCTCATCAGAAACCAGAACAGTATCCGCTCCCTTTATGGAATATCTGAAAATACTCGCCATTGCAACCGCTATCTCCTGAATGGAAGTGATGTTTTCGCTAAGGGCTATGCTGCGTATACACTCCAGCGTATTGTACAGAAAATGAGGATTAATTTGAGACCTTAGTGCGATAAGTTCAGCCTGCTTTTTACTGATTTCAAGCTCATACATGTCTAGATGATTTTTCAAATTTTCTTCGGCAAGTCCATCCATTCTGTCCAGCATGGAATTGATATAGCTGCAGATTTCATCTATTTCTATCGAAGATGAAGATGACAACCGTATCGACGGATCTCCGGGTCGGATTGTGCTTAATTCATTCAACAATACTTGAATTGGAATATGCATATTTTTCCGGACTAAAATAATGATGCCGATCATCGATGCCAATAAATACATAATCATGTAAAAAGAAAACTGAACTGTGTTAAAATCCTTCAGCCAGGATACCTTTCTGTTCAATATGACAGACATCTGCCAATTCGTATGCTTTAGAGTTTTTTCAACCTTGTATATTATTTTATCCGGTGCTGTAGCTGAATCGTCTTTTCCTCTTATTGTATTGGACAGCAGCACTACTTTCGGTGTATGAATTTCGACGCTTACGGTTTCATCATTTAGTAGATAATCGTATGAACGGTTCAGATTGCATACAAAAACCAGCGTACCCAATTTTATCCGGTTTTTACCGCTGATGTTCACACAGAAAACGTCAATTGCGTAAGCAAATGTTGGTCCGCTGTTGATATAGCCGGTGTTGCTCTCCTTATTCAAAGCATAAAATGCTCCGGTTATTTTCTTGTCACCAAACGACTCTTCTATTCGCCACCTTGAATATATATCCTCATCGTAGGATTGCCTGCTGAAAAAACGTTCTGTAAGCAAATCGTAAAAAATTATGTCCTCTATGTTTTTATTGTGTGTGATAACATAGTCCACAGTTGCTCTCAGATGCTGTATCATAGGCTGATCCATTGTCCCATGCTCATTATAATGCATAAAACCTTCGATAATCGTATTGTTATAGCTTAAGGTAATTCCATTGTTCATGATCTCGGTGAACTCCCTGTTAAAAACATCTTCCAGGTTTTCGGCATAGGTGTCTAGCAGGGAATGATTGTACTCTTTAGCCTCTTTTTCCATCTGAACATATATCATCACCAGCATGATCAACAGTCCTGTCACGATTAACAGAATAAACAGGATCAATCTTCTTCGTAAACTGTGCCTCACCGGTTTATGAATCGTTTTCATTGCTCTCAGCGCCTTCCGCAAAATCAGATACCGTGTTACCGTAGTATTTTTTATATGCCTTCAAAAAGTGATTGTAGCTGTATCCAACTTTTGGCGCAACTTCCTTTACCGGCATGCCTTCAAGAAGAAATTCCCTTGCTTTCTTCATGCGGATTTCAATTACATAATTTGTGAAGCTTTTTCCGAAATTTGCATGAAACAACCTGTTGCAATAGCTTACATCAATGTAAAACTTTTTTGCCAGCTTGGTAATATGCAGCAACTCGCCATAGTTTTCATGTAGATATTCTACTAGCTGCCTAAATTGGGGGTTACTTAGATTTAAATTGCTTATCGTCGTATGATCCTTATCTATCCCGCATTTCTTTCGAATATGTTTTGCCAGTTTTTCTAACAGTAAATTAGCATCGTTTTTATTGATAGGTTTCAGTAAGTATTCAAAAACATCCAGTGATATTGCCTGGCGCGCATATTCAAACTCGGAATATCCGGATAAAATAACAAATTCACAATCCAATCCAATGCTACGGATATTGCTAAATAGCTCGATACCTGTCATTTCGGGCATTCTAATATCTGCGAACACTACATCGGGTTTCATTTCTCGGATTTTGTCCCATGCTTCCAAAGAATCGCAGGTAGAATGTATTACCTTAAACCCAAAGCGCTCCCATTCAAAAGTGTTCACCACACCATACAAAGCCCAATGCTCGTCGTCAACAACAACTACGGTGAACATAACTTGCCCCCAACCCCTTCTATACTTACTCCTTAGACTTCCTGGTTTATGAATTACAAATTTTAGATTAAAGCCCATTTATTTAACAATTGCCTACCTCAATAGTTCCTACTGTTTCATAAATCCCTATTCAAGTTTTAGAAAAGGTATCATAATAAAAATTTGAAATTTTCAAGTCATTTACCCTAGCGCTCATAATATCGAGCTTCTATGTATAAAAACATTTTACTATACCGTATTATATCACATATTGCTTTACCTTACTACAGAAGTGCAAACCAGAATCACGGTCAGGCTAGTCTGACAAATGTTCTAAATATGTCACATAATATTCATCATAGGTCAGACCACTATTATAAACCTTGGTCGCAATTTCAGGGCCTACACCATGGTTCATACTTGTATCCGGTGATATGCTCCTTCCCTTGGGGATAACGGATAATAAACCCATAATCGTGGACTCTGTCCGTATACCATTGATACTCAGGCGTGCCTTCTACGCTGTAATTGCTCTTTATTACATCTACAGCCAGTCAGGTATGATGCCCACTGTGACCGCCCTTGACATTCAGGCTATCCACATCCTCCTTGGTTCCGACCTCTGCTAATGACATTAGTCGCTCTTCTTCCGTGAATGCCAATGGCTTTATTCTTATGAAGATAAGCTTCCGAAGCACATATGTATTTTATCGCTCGGGATTTGCCCTTTGAATTAGAATCTTATTGGTAATCCCCTGCATCATCATAATAATTACCATGCCAGTTCCGGTACTCAAAATTCTTAACAGCATTGATTTTTTGCGATGCTTTTCTCTTATTTCTGTGTGTTGGTTTGGAAACTCTTCATTGGGGTGTGCCTTTCCCTTATAGTAATCGATCTGAAGGATATTATTCGGGAAGAGGGCATGTTTTGGACAGACATTAATGCATTTCTGGCAGTGAAAGCACTTGCTCAAATCTTTTTCAGGGTATGGGTTCAAAGACAGTGCCCCCACAGGACATTCTTTTTGACAAATACCGCATTGTACGCATTTATCCTGTAAAACCTTCATTGATGAGGAATTGATTAATGCAATTTCCCTGGATCGGACTATTTTTGAAACCCATCTTTTTTGTCGGCTGTACCGCGGTTTTTTTATTTTTTTACCGTTGGAATAATCTTGGTAAATGGTTATCAGCTTTTCAGAAAAATCCCTTATTTCAGCCGCATCCGTGCTATCCGGCCTCCCTATACCATCAAACAAGGATTTGATAAAGGGGGATGCCTTTTTCAGAGAACCTAGAACAATCGGATGACTCGGGTTTCCCAGAAAACCAAGATTTGCGATGACCTGAATGTTTCTTGAGGCTAAAACATCCATGAAAACTTCCCTGCTTCCCCAATAGCCAATACTTGAACATGGACAGAGCACGGTGAAAGCAGGTACCTTGTGTGTAAAGCGTTTAGACCTCTCAATGAAGTCTATTACGATCTTTGCCGGACAACCACCATACACCGGTGATGCAAACCCCAACAAATCACAGTCATCGCGGATGGTGTCTTCCTTTTCCACTGTAAGCAATTCACAGTTATGTCCCATTAAAGTAAGATTGTTTTGTAGCATTAAAAGCCCGCATTTTGTGTTGCCCGTTGATGAAAAGTAGTAAATCCTGATTTTCATTTTTCATCTTCCTTTCTGATTCTGCTCTGTTCCTACTTCTGGGAGGGTTTAAAGACATACTTCATATTGCTTCTTAATTTAGACTAACTAGTTGGTTAATTGAATGCGAAAAAATTTATGGCAGGTGCACTGCCAGATGCGTTTTTTTGTAGACCTGATATAAAGTATTCCGCAGTTCTTCCTCACTGACATTGTATAAAGTCTCCCATTGATCTTTAAACAGGGCGTACCCCAGAAATGGTAGCAACCCCGTAAAGAATTCCATGACCAACAGTTCCTGCCTGTCCTCGGGAAAACGAAGCCCCTTAGCGGCATATGCCTTACGAATATTTTCGATTTCAGCATTGATAATAATATTGCCCAATTCCATTACAATCGAGTGACTGGAATTCGCTTTTGCGGATTCAATGATGGCAATATTAATAATTTTTCTTTTCTCGGTAACAAAATTAATATAGGTATCATATAAATTTTTGAAGCTATCTTCGGAAGAAAATTCCGGTATCCCTTTTGTCGCCTGCATCAGCATTTCTTTTGCATCTTCAAAGAGGTTTGCCAAAATTGTCTGCAAAATTTCTTCCTTGCTTTTGAAATAGTAATAGATTAAGGCCTTGTTTACACCGGCTTCTTTTGCGATATTATCCACCCTGGCGCCGTCAAAGCCTTTTTCAGAAAAGATTTTTTCTGCAGTTTCAAGTATTTTTGCTTTTGTTATCTCCCCTCGAGGGAGAGATTGCTCAGTAAACCTTTCTGACTTTTCAAATATTTTGGCCTTTGCTTCAATTGAGCCTGACATGTAGACCTCCAAAAGTGGGCTTCGCCCACACCCCAA
>LSQX01232492.1_pt1 | contig 27954 bp, 19 predicted proteins | sample 654561 | NCBI WGS metagenome assembly LSQX01 (sample SAMN04489861, study PRJNA283612) | anaerobic digester metagenome | isolation source: 4 biogas reactors fed with cattle manure at either 37C or 55C with and... | place: Denmark: Kongens Lyngby | collected 2014
ACCCAGCACTGCTGTCCGAGAACGCCGGACAAAAAATTGGAACACCCATTTCATAGGCAGCCTGTATCAGGGAATCTTCCTTTACCGAATTCTTTACCAGATATTTACCCAACTCTTTGATAAACTCCCGCGATGAATAGGGCCTTGGCTCCAGGGAGTCGGCAACTTTTTTGATCGCCATATCACACTGCTGCAACTCCTCCTCATCAATAAAGGTATCGTAAATCCGGTCGATATATAGGTTTCTCAATTGTGAATCAGGAACATCCATTCGTCCCCGATAGTGCTTATAACCAAGGGCCTCAAAAAAGTCCATGTCAATGATGGAAGCTCCGGTAGCAACGATCGCATCCACCATACGGTTCCTGACCATATCAATGTACACCTGCATGCAGCCACCGGCACTGGTACTGCCAGCCAGGGTAAGCATGACTGTGCAATCCGGGTCATTGACCATTCTCATCAGGATATCCGTGGCGTTTGCTGTATCTCTGGAAGAGAATGACATCTTCCGCATGGAATTGATGATCGGGGTTGAATCAAACGAGGTGACATCGATATGCTCGATCACCTCCTTCATGAGGTCTTTTTTCTCCATTATTTCAGAATTATTTAATAATCAGACTAATAAGTTGATAGATAAGCTTTGAAGCAAGGAAATCGGACGATCTATCCTCGGGGTTGGGACACAGTTCATTCACATCAAAACCAACTACCTGATGGTTTCGGATCACATAGGAGAGGAAGTTGTACACCTCGTAATAGGTAAGTCCTCCGGGTTCTGGAGTTCCCGTAGAGGGAAGAATAGAGGGATCAAAACCATCCAAATCAATGGTGATATAAACTGGTCCCCGGATCTGGCGGGCAGCTTCCTGATACCAGTCATTCCGTCCTGTAATATCCTGAGCATAAAACACGCGTTCCGGAATCAGATAGGGTAGTTCCTCCGCACACATAGATCGAATTCCGACCTGAACCACTCGCGCAACCTCCTGGGCTCTAGCCATCACGGAAGCATGGCTCAGAGGTGAGCCTTCATACGACTGGCGAAGGTCGGTATGGGCATCGATCTGGATCACGGTAATCTCGCCGAAATGCCGTGCCGAGGCCCGGATTGGGCCAATACAAACGGAGTGGTTACCACCAATCACTATCGGAAGCTTATGATCCCTTAACACCTGCTCCACAACCTCCTCTGCCTCCTCAGTCATGATGGCGGGATCATCAGTTATTCCAATCGGTTCCATGGTATGGATGCCTTTCAGATAAACTTCTGTTTGTGTTGGTATATCAAATAGCTCCATATTAGCCGAAGCCTCCAGAATGGCCTCCGGACCGCGATCGGCCCCTTTAATCCAGGTACTGGTTGCATCAAACGGTATCGGAATGATGACCGCACGAGCAAAATCATAATCAGCTAACTGTTCTTCTATTCCGCCAAAATTCATAAGGTCAATACTTAAGGAACTAAAATTACCCAAAATTTATTTTCGGGCAGCAAATATAGGCCGATTTCATCAGTTTACAATTTTACCTTTACCGGACGAAAAAGTCATGTATGATTCAAAAAGTATTCGTCACTATAGTTCTAACAAGTCTTTTACTTGCCCAGCCGGCTACTGGTCAACACTCCTTTCCCTATCGTCTGGATTCCATCACCGAACCCATGTTACTGGTGGGCGGCACCTCTCTGTTACTCAACGGTGCAGCCGGCCAAAATGAGAAAATAGCTATGCCTGTTAGCGAGCTTGCGAAGCTCCGGGTGGAAGATCTCAACGGGCTCGATCGGATCGCAACCCACTGGTGGAACCCCCGCATGAACCAAATTCGGGAGGTTTTTGAGCCCTCATCTGCCATTCTTACCACCGGCGGAATCGCCTTATTTGGACTCTATCAGAGGAGGAAGACCGACAGCTGGACTAACCTTAAAACCCTGTCAATCATGTATTTCGAAGGGCTCTACCTCTCCACCGGGGCAGTGGCCGTTTCTAAATCGTGGTTTTATCGCCCCCGGCCCTACCTATATAATCAAAGCCTGACTTTAGAGGAACGATACCGGGGCGGGAATAACGAATCCTTCTTTTCCGGAAATGCCAACACCCTATTTTTCCATGCTACCTTCTTCTCACAGGTGTTTTCCGACCTTTTTCCGGAGTCTAAACTGAAGCCCTGGATCTGGACCGCTACCCTCGGCATCGCAGGATACTCAGCCTGGCTGTCAGTCAGGTCAGGTATGCATTTCCCAACAGATGTAATTGCCGGAGCTGTAGCGGGCAGCCTGACCGGATTGGTCATTCCAGCTTTGCATCGTTCGGGTAGGTCAACGGGAACCAAAATCACCCCGCTGATCACTTCCCAGGGCGGAGGTGTGGTCATTCAGATACCCCTTTATCGGCCGATACGATAGGAGAATTTAATCAGGAAGACATTTCTCGGAGTAATATCATAGAGATCAGACACATCCCGCCGGAAAGAGAAATCTCCAAACGGGTCTGATCCACTTCGATCCTGCGACCATACCAGGAATAACACAGAACCTGGCCGATACTCCCACCGCAACACCAGATTGGATTTAAACTCTTTGAAGTTAAAATCAGGGTGATCAACTGTATAGTCAATTGTTCCATCACGATTTTCGTCAACGCGGCATTGACTCTTCGAAGGATCATACTCAATCTGATCATCTGTGAAAGACGCATATCGGTTGGCATACTCATCAGCCATACCATCGGTCACATACTTCAAATCAGCATAGCGCCCGGAGGCTAGAAACGGCTGCCCCCAATATTGGATCGTGAAATTCGGCGTCAAGGTCAGGTTAACACGCATAGACAATCCAACCACGTGCTGATCGATCAGTCCAAAAATGTACCGAGGGGTATCCCCAAAGGAGGCCTTGCCAATGTACTGCATATTGCAGATGTTCTTCATGTAATTAGGAGAAAGGCTAAGCGACAAGGCATCAATAGGCTTATAGGTGATTTCGACTTCGGTATTGAAATAATATCCATGGCCTTCATCGTATAAATTAACTGATTCATAAACTCTTACACTGAGCTTTTTCCTGGTATCCGTTCTCAGATTAATCCAGGGATACAGACCTGCCGGATTGATAAAAGCGGGCCCACCCCGCAGCATCCCGGTCTCAATGGTTTCAGTCTCCCAATTTAAGCCCGCACTCATCGACCAGAGGTTCCGGAAAGTGAGCGATCCGTTAATGTTTCCACCGTAACCCTGGTATTGACCGGCAAAATCGAATACGGTCCAATGGTTGGTATTCACATTAGAACTTCTTATAATCCAAAATGGCTCATTAACCTGATAACCTGCCCAAAAGATGGGCATTAATTGATCAGAAGATTGTATAAATCCTGCATCATTCAGGTTTATGCCCGGAGTTTTCCAGTTCATGAACCCACCCCACTGGAAGTCAGAATTTCCAATTTTTCCAAAGAAAATGGATCCCCCGTTACCAATGAGGGCGGTGCGGGTGGTATCCAGCAAATAGTTCCTTCTGTCAGGTCTCTGGTAATAATGTGTGGAAGATTGCTGGGTTCGGGCGATAGCTTGTGCAGTACCGTTGACATCGCTGGTATAGGTTTTAACCAGGAGCATATAACTCTTGTTCTTAAAGAACTGCTGAAAGGTTAATCCACCCGTATAAGCTGATCGATGGATTTGATCCGTCAGGGGATCTTCGAGCTTCCGGTTGGTGGCGGTTAAGATACCAGATATCACGGTATTACCATCATTATAATCCTTATGGATACTTCCTACAAGATAATTAGTTAGGGGTTCGACTGTTTCATATCGTTTCTCCCCATCCAGGTCCATTTCCGCGACCTCGTTTTGGGTGATGCTCTCCATTAATCCGAAAGAAAGGCCTTTCTCTGTTTTCCCAGTGATTTTCGCTGCTGCGAGGATGGTGGTAAACTCCGGTTGATGGATATACTCACCCTCCTCGATGGTAGGGCTACCCTGTGGCCTACGGCCTACTCGGCGGGTATAGAACATGTTTTCATCAGCAAGATCACCATCTCCGAACATCAGCGACATACTCAGAATACTTCGACCTTCGATGAAAAATGGACGTTTCTCCTGAAAAAAGGTTTCGTAAGCAGTCAAGTTGACTTCCGATGGATCGGCTTCCACCTGTCCGAAATCAGGGTTGATGGTTAGATCCAAAGTGACATTATTGGTAATCCCTATTTTCGAATCCAGGCCAGCATTATATTGAAATCCTGTACCCTTTTTAGCATAAGGATTACCTTCGATCACACGATCGGTCACAACAGAACCAACCACATAAGGGGTGATATCTGCCTGTTTCCGGGGTTTTATTCCGCTGACACCAATCAGATCCCCATAATAGCTGACCATTCCCGATGCATTCCGTGGAACCGGCTGCCATAGGGAGGTCTCCTCGACCCTAAACACCGATCGTAAGACATTAAATCCCCATCCGGAATCATTGTCTTCACTAAACCGCAACTGAGATAGCGGAATTCGCATCTCGGCAGTCCATCCCTCCTGAGTGATCGCAGATTGCACGTACCAGATCGGGTCCCAGGTATCATCCTCCGTTCGCCCATCGTCCGTCGCAATCCGATCCATTTTTACCCCACTAGCCGACACCCAAAACCCAAAGGAGGTTCGATGGTCATGGTAGCTATCAATCTCCACGCCGACAATATCGCCATCAACCTGATCGCGGCGAGTCAGCCTACGGGATATGCTGTCGGGATGCGTATCATAAGCCCAGATGCCTACATACAGGTTATTTTCATCGAAAACAATGGCAAATTCGGTCTTTTGGGAAGGGGCCTTCCCCTCAGATGGTTCATGTTGGATAAAATCACTTCCACGGTTCGCATTCAACCACATCGGTTCATCCAGCCGACCATCAATATGAGGCGGACCATCCGTCAGTCGGGCGGCATGGTGAACTTTTTTGGGGTACTTGTTTTCCTGGGCTGGCAGCGTGAAAGGCACAACCAACAGGAGAACAACAAGAAGGTCTAACTTCAGGCTCATGAGTCAGGTAAAACTTTTCTTTAAGACGGACTTACGATCCAAAGTGCTACAGACTGATATTAAAATTTTTGTCAAACATTTGGAAATGGTGATTGGCTTAAGTATTTTCGACTAGGCCACAAAAGGACAACATCAACTAAAATCCCCACTTGCCAGCTTGGCCAGCTGGTTCTTAGTAAGAGTTGTTTTATTTTGAAAATTTTTTGGTCATGAAATCAATTTTTGTTAGAATCGCTCTTCTATGTGTTATTTTATGTTCTTACTCCCTCCAGGCGTTTACGCCGCCATTGCCTCCCACAACCACAGTAAAGCTAACAGGGCTTCAATGGCTCAATAGTAATAATCAATTTGTTAATTACTATAAGGCAAAAGTCAATGTTTCTGGGCCTCTTATGTCGAATCCATCAACCCCTGCTAGTTGTGTCGGCGAGGAAGTTTTACAACCTAGGAGTACTGAGTGGTTTCCAACCTGCCACCAGTTTTACTCTGTACAGTACTCTCTTCCATTTTATATTACAGTTTGGGGCAAAAAGACTTCCTCATCACCCTGGGAGATCATTGGAAGTGGTAATTCTGAATTAACTATCTGCACAAAGACTGTTGTGGATAATTACTTGGTCCAGATTGAGTTCGCCATGTTTGATCTTGGTAGTTTTGAAGTTCCTATTGAAGAATAGAGATTTGCGAGGCAGGCCAGGTATTAACTGGCCTGGATTGATAATATTTCACCGATGAGAAATGGGTTTTGGATATTAGCTGTCTTGATTCTGGCCTCTTGCCAAAAAGATCGTTTACCTCCAATGGCAATATGTTCTGTTTTCCCAACTGTTGCCGACACCTCTGTTCTTTTTGAACTCGACGCCAGTAAATCGGTTAATAATAGGGGGTTTCGATCTGGATTGTCCTATCGCTGGGATTTTGAAGCAGATGGCATTTGGGATACGGATCGTAATCCCGAATCGGGCATTGGCCATCGGTTTCTGGTACCAGGGATGCACAAGGTTGTGGTAGAAGTATCAGATTATGCCGGAATTGCCGATACGGCCTCGGTAGTGGTTTCAACCTTTGGCAGGAATCAGGATATCTCAACTATGACCGACCCGCGGGATGGTAGAGTTTATAGAATTGCAAAGTTTAGGGGGTATTGGTGGATGTGCGAAAATTTGAATTATGGTAAGGTGATTGATCCGATGGAAAACCAGGCCAATAATGGGATTGTTGAACAATACCATGGTGTTAACCCCAGTTTCACTGATACGGTTTGTGGATTGTATGATTGGAGAGAGGCGATGAACCATAATTACCTTCACCAACAAGGAATTTGTCCACCCGGCTGGCATATACCTTCAATGACCGAATGGAATGTACTATTGGAGGGGTTTCCGATGCTCTATGCAACACGTTTATATGGGTTCAATGGCTTGGCTGAATTAAATCTGCAGACTGGTAATACTTTGACGGGATTTAGGGAGTCAGATTATTACGTGGTGAGCCTGGATACAAACAATGGGTTCTGGACCAGTGATTATATATGGAAGGGACCCGGAGATATCCAATTGGGTGAAGTAGTATTTCATCCCAGGGGATCAACCGTTGGATTTTGGATTTCTGCACACAGATACGAAGAATTTTTTTTGAGAGCTGATTTGATTTTAGCAAAAACCTTGAGGTGTATCAAAGAGGAATGAAAAAACCGGTAATAAAAACATTTCTTCTGTTCTCTTTTCTAGGACTTATTGGAGTTTCATCTTGTTCCGACGAGTTGGATATCTTAACAGGAGCAGAATCGGTTCCGGTTGTATATTGCGTGATAGATGTGAGGGACTCAGTATATAAGGTGTTACTTACAAAAACCTTTGCGGGTGATCGAAGCGCATATGAGATGGCAAAAGATCCGGATGTTATTTCTTTCAAAAATGCCAAAATTACCATGGAAGCATGGAAATCAAGTTATCCTATTTGGAGTACTGAGTTTATTCCTGTTTCAGACACCAGAGATTCAGGGATATTTGCTTCTGACGCCGGGTGCTCGTTTGCCTCCATGGAGGTTATGGGGGATTTTTTTGGTCAGCCATTTTACGAAAGCACACCTGATAGATGGTTCGAGTATTTACGAATAGTGATCGATTATGGGGATCAGTCGAATTCGACTTACGCACGGATCAATTCCAATTTGGATCATCCTTCTATTACATTTCCGGTGCGGGGCTACAATACATTTAACATCTGTGATACCGTTCCCTATCGGATCCAGTTTTACTCATCTCAGAAACTTTTTTATGATTTGGGCTGCACATTCCGCTATTCTGAAGAGAGCAATGATGTTACATCCAAGTCTATTGATTTCAGCATTTGCTCGAATATTCCAGTTCAAACCGGTCCAACAACTTATTTAATCAATCAATCTTTGTTCTTTAAGCGATTAGCCCAAAGTATTCCCGATTCGGATGATGTAGTTCAGCGAAAGTTTATTTCTCTTGATTTACGTCTGTTCGTTGCCAGTCAACCCATGAAGGTGTTCATGGATACCTATTTTTCAGACAATGAGAATGGTTATCAGCTTTGGAATTGTTTTCATAATGGGATTGGGCTTTTTGCTTTGAAAACATCCTCGGTATTGGATAATTTAAAATTGGACCAGCGCTCGCTTGACACCTTGGCCTCAGGCAGCTACACTCGGGATTTGAAGTTTATTAAGTGGTGAGGTCGATTTCCGGCACATTTGAAGTTTAATGAAATCAAGCTCATGAATATCAATGAATGTCGCGATTTTTTTAACTTTAAGGCCTATCACAAGTCCTTTTATGAAGAAGTCTGGAAGGCTGATCCACCGGGTCGTCTTTACAATTCTGGTTATCATATCATTCACGGCCCTGGTTCCCATCCTCCTGGCCTTGACACCCCTACCTTTCTACCTTCATCAACAGCTTGGAACCAGCAAGTCGGGATTAGAAATCAAACCCCAAGTCATAATTCTTCTTGGTGGTGGAGGTATGCCCTCCGAATCCAATCTGATACGAGCATGGTATGCCGCCAGACTTGGCAATCATTATCAGGATGCTGATCTAATTATTGCCCTTCCATCCGACTTATCCAACCAGGAGAGTTCGGCACAACAAATTAAGAATGAATTGATTATCCGTGGCATTCAGGAAGAACGGATACAATTTGAACCCATCGGAACCAATACCAGATCCCAGGCTTTACGATTATTTGAGATGACAGGAGGGAGTTTGCCGGCAGCTGTCGTAACCTCTCCCGAACATATGAAACGATCACTCTTAACCCTAAAAAAGGTTGGATTCGATGAGTTATGGGGAGTACCCGCCTTTGAGAACCCCAACGATGTACCATTGGAGTTTGCGGATGAGAATCTCGGAGGGAACCAAGCGGGAATTCCGAGGATTGGTCGAAAATTGGGAATACGATACCATTTCTGGACACAGTTGCACTACGAGCGTCTTGTTGTCCGGGAATATCTTGCTCTAATTTACTATAAATTGAAAGGATGGTTATGATCCTAGGATTAAACACGATTGACCTGATCATTATTCTTCTCTTTATCGCCGTGATGCTGTGGATCGGCAGGCAGGCACAGAAGAAAAACAAAAACACCGATGATTTCTTTCTTGCCGGACGAAAACTGGGTAAGGTGTACCAGTTCTTTCTGAACTTCGGATGCTCCACCAATGCCGACCAAGCAGTGGCTGTCTCCCGAGAGGTGTACCGCCAAGGAATAGGAGGCATGTGGATACAGTTCCTGGTTCTTTTCCTAACCCCCTTTTACTGGTTCTCTACGTTCTTCTTCCGGCGCGTCCGATTAACCACCATCGGCGACTATTTCACTGAACGCTTTAACAGCAAATTTCTGGGCGCCTCCTACGCTGTTTTCACGCTGTTGATGGCCCTTCTGGGAGGCGGTGTTGGCTATATGGTAGCCGCAAAAACTATGGTGGCAATGACCCCTAAACCGATTGAGGCTTGTACACCGGAACAAAAACAAAGTGTTGCTGAATTCACTGAATTCCAAGCACTTCGACAGCAACTGACGCAAGGTCTCACCGAAGAGGAACAGGTTAGGTTCGACCAGCTGAACGATAAAAACAAAAAAGGCGAGTTGAAGTCCTTTCATTCGTACACCCACGAAATCTGGTTCTATTTTATCTATGCTCTGGTAGTTGGAGTCTATACCATGATGGGAGGATTTCGTGCAGCTGCGATTACGGATGCTATCCAGGGCATCCTAATTCTGACATTTTCAATGATTCTCATTCCGGCAGCCCTGATAAAGGTGGGCGGCTTTGGCGGGCTGCATGCTACTGTACCGGATTATATGTTCCAGCTGTTCGGATCCACTACAATGAGCGAATATGCCTGGTACACCATCGTGGCGATGGCACTGGCAAACCTGGTATCAATCGTGGCAGTGGTAACCGGTATGCAGACAGCAGGATCCGCAACCAATGAAACAACTGCCCGAATCGGCATGATCGGCGGGATGTTCACCAAACGAGTCATCATGATCTTTTGGGCACTGGCCGGACTCCTGGCTATAGCCATTTATGGAGGCAAACTGAGTGACCCCGACCTGATCTGGGGATTCATGACTAACGACCTGTTGGTGCCAGGAGCAATCGGACTCATGCTGGCAGGTATCCTGGCTGCTAATATGTCAACACTCAGCGCAACGTCTATTTCCTATGCCGCCCTATTCATCCGAAACCTATACAAACCATTGGTACCCAATCGTTCAGAAGACCATTATCTGACCGTCGGGCGAATCGTCATTGGTATTACCCTCCTCGGTGGAATCGGGATCGCACTCGTGGTTGATAACCTCCTCGAACTCTTCCAGTACATCATCTCCATTCCTGCCATCTTCGGAGCTTCTATCTGGCTGGGGTTTATCTGGCGGCGGGTAACCAAGTGGGCTGTAATTGTACAATTCTCTATCTGCCTGGTGATCTACGCTGTCATTCCTAATGTATTCCCGGAAGTCGACTCCATCAAACATAACCCGGCCATGGTGGCGGAAACACTCCCCCGGGAAACAACCATACGCACCAAAGCCCTCCAGACTGATGTCGATGCCGGACTGGCCACCGTGGTGGGTGAAAAAATCGAGAAAGATGTCACTGTCGCCCCTGTAGGAATTTTCTTCGACAAAGTTTCTCGGGACAATCCCGATGATCCTAACTCACCGAAAGTTGGAATCGATCGATTTCATGCAGAAATCTGGGTCATCAGCTGGTTTGGATTCGACCTGACTCATCTCTCCAAAGCACAACTGGTGGCCTTACGCTTCCTTTTTGATGCCTTCTTCCCATTCCTGCTGCTCTTCCTCATCTCCTTCTTTACTAAACCTGTACCTAAACATCTTCTTGATAAGTTTTTTGTTAAGCTCCACACCCCGGTTCAGGCAACCCCGGAAGAAGATCTGGCAGCTCTCGCACGGGGAGAATCCGATCCCGGACAATTCGAGAAAGAGAAAATGTTCCCCCACTCTCAATGGGAATTCCGAAAATGGAAAAAGTCTGACTACCTTGGGTTCTTCGGGAGCTGGGTGCTCGTTGGCCTGGTAATTCTCCTGCTGTGGGTGGTGGTGACGGTTGGGGGGAGATAGAGAAGAGGGTGTGAGGTGTGAGGTGTGAGGTGTGAGGTGCGAGGTGTGAGGTTTTAGATGCGATGTATTATGTTGAAAATCAGTACAAAAGAAGGATTGTTTGACGATTTACTCAGACGAACCGTTTGGTTTCTGAAACAGGATATTCTTGAGCTGGACATCGATGGGGAGCGGGTTAAAGGGTACCGATCGCCTGATTGCAAGGCAATCTGGATTCGGGACCATTCCGATATGCTCCGCCTTGGGAAGCATATCGAGCCGGACGTTAGAAGTACAGTTGATCATTTCGCTCAGACGCAGGCTGCCAACGGTCGGATCTTCGATTTCGTAACCTGCTTTCCGGGAAGCCCGGGGGAAAGGGAAAACTGGACTAAATACGTCAGAGTTCCCGTCGAAGCTGATGTGGAGTACCGATTTATCAAAGCTTCCTTCCTGGCCTGGCAGGCCACCGGAGACGATCAATGGATTCTTGATCTGATGCCAGCGCTGGAAAAAGCATTGACCTATTCACTGGGCCATCCGTTACGGATTGATCATGAATCAGGACTGATAAAACGGCCATATACCATTGATACATGGGACTTTGCATACACCGCAGGCCATCACCCCTGGCTACAGTTTCAAATGGATGAAAACACCTTCTGGGGCATCTTTCATGGCGATAACAGTGGCATTTACGAAGCGCTCAGCTTGCTGGAGATCATAAAGAACGCAACAGAAACAACACTTCAAGGCAATTGGCCTGTGGCAAAAATCCTCACGAAAAAAGAGGAGATCAGAAAAGCGGTCGACCGACTCTGTTGGAATGGGTCCTTTTACACCCATTTTGTTAAGCTCGTACCAGTAGAAATAGCGGGAGTAAATGAATCGGAACAGTTGAGCCTTAGCAATCCGATGGCTATCAACCGGGGAATGGCATCCCACGATCAGGCTGTTAGCATTCTCAGAGAATACATCCGCCGAGAGGAGCAGGGAGGCAGTTTTGCCGGATGGTATTCGATTGATCCACCCTTTCCGGCTGGTATTTTCGGCGACGAAAAGCTCGTGCCCGGAGCTTATATCAACGGCGGCATCTTTCCGCTGGCCGGTGGTGAACTGGCACTTGCCGCATTCGAACATGGATTCGAAACTACCGGCGTCTCTATCCTGAAAAAATACTATGACCTGATTGCAGCCCATAACGAATCCTTCCTTTGGTATTTTCCTGATGGCACTCCCTCTAGCATCGAAACCAGCACCAGTCCGGATGCCATGCCTACCGACGGCTGGGGCTCTTCGGCTATGGCCTGGGCATTACTCGAAGGTTTGGCAGGCATCCAAGACCTGGGCAAACTTTACAAAAAAACCCGCCTGTCGCCCCGATGGCTAGCCGCCAATATTAATCAAGCCACGGTAGAGGTTGGCTATGAAGCCTCTGGCAATTGTATTGGCTATGAATACACCAGAATTGACAATCAACTGATTTTCAATATCTTTGGATCTACCGAAACCAATTGCCATATCCTGATCGATCCTTCAGACCAGGTGTCAGAAGTACTTGTTGAAAAAGACCAAATTGCTTTTACGCTGGAATGGATCGAACAGAGCCATTACCTCAATTTTTCGTTAAAAACCAAGGATCTCACCCGGATCCGTGTTAATTTTATCAAATGAAAAGAAATAATTTTATCCGTTCCATGGGGCTCCTGGGTGGCGGCCTGATAACTGGTGTTACTACCAGTGCCTTTGGCTCTCCAACGGAATTTCGAAGCGCAGTTTCAGGGATTACAGAAGAGGACCAGTATTGGCAAGTTGTTCGTAATCAATTTCTTCTACCCGATGATTACCTCTACTTGAATACCGGCGGAATTGGAGCAAATCCTCTCCCAATACTAGAAATGATGGAGAAAGCCTGGCGAGATACCCAGGCTTCGCCCAAACCGGGGCATGACACGAAGCATTGGGAGGTCATCAAAGAAAAATTGGCACCATTTATCGGTCAGACAGTCGAACCCGAGGAAATCGCACTCATTGGAACAGCAACCGAAGGGTTAAATATTGTCCTCAATGGATTAGGCTTACGCCGAGGTGATGAAGTGATTACCACCACCCATGAACATGCTGCCCTGAATATCCCGCTATTAAACCATGCTCAACATACCGGCATCAAAATCCGTCATTTCCGTCCTGATAAGCTCACAGCTGATGAAGTAGTTGAGACCATCAATAACCTGATTACCAGGAAGACACGACTGATCATTCTCTCTCACGTGACCTGCACTACAGGGCAACTTCTTCCCGTAAAAGAGATTGGGCAACTAGCTCGTTCCAAAGAGATCCTTTTTTGTGTTGACGGAGCTCAGGCAACGGGATGGCTCCCAATGGATGTTAAAGCCGCTGGGATCGACTTTTATGCCACTTGTGGCCATAAATGGCTGCTAGGTCCCAAGCGTACCGGATTTTTATTTGTCGACCGCAACAAACAGGACCTGATTAGACCCACCTGCGTTGGAGCCTACTCAGATGCAGTGAATGATTTTGAAAATGGTCTTTTAAAATTCTGGGATAGTGCTAAACGGTACGAGTATGGCACCCAAAGTGAGCCATCTTTCCTAGGATTGGAAGCCGCTGCCGAATTTATGACAGAGATCGGTTTGAGAAGAGTGTTTGAGCACGACCGTGCCCTGGCAGAAAGCTTTTATCATGGCCTCGAAGAGATCCCTTCAGTGGAAATTCTCTCCCCAAAAGAACTGAGGAGCAGATCAACAATGATCACTTTCAGGATCAAAGACGTAGATTATACTAAGACGGCTAATCAACTCAGCGGACCGAGCCGAATCCGAGTTCGTCAGGTGCCAGAGGCAGGTGTCAATGGCATCCGGGCATCTTTTCATGTGCACAATCTTTCGGCAGATGTCACCCGGATATTGGAAGAGATTAGAAAATTGTCCTAAAGACTTATTATTAAGATAGTTAAAATGAGATTAAACGACTTAATCAAGCAGCTCCGGTTGATTTCCCTGAACGGAAATGACCATCCTGCAATGCACACAGCAGCTAACCTTTTGAGCGATCACACTGGGGGATGCCAAATCACCCAGGCAAAACCTGAATCAAGCCAAGAAAAAGCTTTCTCCCTGGAAATCAATCATACACTTGACAGTACTGAATGGGCCTCCGCCCCGCCTTCTTCTTTTATCTTCCTCAAATTGAGTGCAGATGGCGGCGGCCAGCTTATCGTCTCGCACCGGCACCTGCTGGTTGGTTTTGTCCAATATCTCCTCTCTGATATGCTGGAGGAGGATGCCCTGCCCTATCTAGAAGGACGCTTGTTCGAACCAGCATTCCAGTCGCATCGGGTGGCTTACGACTATTTTCTCACGCAAGAGGGAAGGATCACTCGCGGTCTCGATCGAGAGAGTTACATGAGAGAGCTAGCCCGTAATGGCTTTACCCATGTGGAAGTCAATGGCCTGGGCTCACCCATGGCCCTCGAGACAGGTCCGAAAGGGGAAGTGTACCCTATGTTTTACACCTATTGCCCCGCGCTGGATCAGTTCGTTTACAGCAGCCTTAACAAAGGTATTTACCCATTTTACTATCTGGCGGCCAACCTTACCTACCTCAAAGAGAATGCACGACTAGCACGAAAATATGGACTGATTCCCGGAATGCTCAGCTTCGAACCACGATCAGTACCGGAAGAGTTTTTCAACAAATACCCGATGCTGCGCGGTGCCCGTATTGATCACCCTTTCAGGAGTTTCAGACCACGCTATACCATGACCCTGACCCACCCAAAAGTGCTGGATCACTATGCTGAAATGATCCAGAAGCTCATTAAGGAGGTGCCGGAGCTAGGCTTTTTAAACATCTGGACAAACGACAGTGGCGCAGGCTTTGAACATACCAAATCACTCTACGTCGGGCGCAACGGAGGCGCCTACCTGGTGCGCGAATGGAAGGATGATGCTGAAATCGCCAAGCTAGCCGGGGAAAACGCCCTACGATTCTTCCGAACACTGAAGAATGCCGCCGGAGCTGTCAATCCTGATTTCCGGATCATCACGCGGATGGAATCCTTTTATGGAGAGCACGATACCATCATCAACGGCCTGCAAGGACATCTCGATATCGAAACGGCATCCCTGATCCAACGGGGTTGGGATATGCCATACCCACATCCCCGTTATCCCGATCGCTCGGATATCAATGCTGGATGCGTATTCCAGCAAGGCTTTGACAATCAGGAACGAAGCATTGTTGACGGAATTCGGGAAACCGGTTCTCAAGTATCTTTTTATTTTGCTTATGGCCCGCAAACAATGTTTGCACCCCTGATGGGTATTCCCTACCCCGCCCTGACTCGCAAACGGTTAGAAACCCTCCGCAATGGGGGCATCGACCGCCTGGCACATATGGGCGGTACCTTTCAGCCCGACAAAGTGCCTTTCAACATCAACCATGAGGTTCTACGTAACTACCAATTCAACCCGCAACAGACCCTGGATACTATCCTGAACCGCTACGTTGCCCGACACGCACCCGGTGATGCTGGAAATATCCTACGGAAAGCCTGGGGAAAAACTGAAGAAGGCATTCTTGGTTACCCGAATGTCTGCTCCCTCTATTCAACCATTGGTTTTACCTGGTACCGCCTCTGGACCCGCCCACTGGTTCCCGATATCGAAAAAATTCCACAGGAGGAACGCGATTATTACGAAACCCAGATGTGCACAGTGCCCCACAATCCGAACAATGTGGATCTGAGTAAAGATGTTCTCTTCACACTGACTACCCCAGAGAGAGCAGGTGAGGATGTCAACCGTATCGATCAAAACACCTTGCCCCCTCTCAATGAAGCAATTCGCCTGTTGCAATCAATCCCATCACCCCCAGCCATTATTCATGACCAACTCATCCGAATCCGTGCTTTGCGCTGCTGGATAACCACCCAACGCAATGTTGCCGCATGGGTTGAACAGGTTTATGGTTATATGAAGACCACCAAAATATCTGAAAAACAAAACTATCAGAAGAAACTTCAGGAGATGATCCGGCTGGAGATCGCCAATGCTCACGAAATCTACCACTTGCTTCAATCTGATGTCGAGTTTATTGCACTAACTGATCAAGGTGAAACGCCATTGGTCTATGGCACAAACCTGGCTGAATTACAGCTCAAACGAATCGAGCTTATGGAGAAACATATCCAGGATGAACCTTACATCGACCAAAATTTTATAGAACGAATGGCCGGAATGCCAATATATTGATAATCTAATGTTTAGAACAGGATTTGATAATTACGGACTCTATCCTCTGAACCTCTCTCCCCTCGAAACCCTCCAGTGGGCCGCAAAGATCGGAGCCGAAGGTGTGGCATTTTCTGGCCTTGACCCAGCCACCCGCCACCAACTCGACTGCAAACAGCTCAGAGCAGTAAAAGAGTATGCAACCGACCAGGGTCTTTATCTGGAATGGGGTAATGCTCAACACATTCCGCGTAATATGAGTACCTGGGAAAAGAAAGATATTTTCGACCTGAACCGGGTAGCAGCAGAGGAGGCTCAAGGATTGGGCATCAACATCGTCCGGTCCTGCTCCGGTGGCCTTATGCGCTGGAATTCAGAGAATCCGCCAACAAAACAGCTGTTGGAGGAGATGACTGAGGCATTGTCTTTCCAGGAGCAGATGCTCCGAGATCATCAGGTTATCCTCGCTATAGAAACTCATTTCGAGTTCACCACCTTTGAACTCCTTCGGGTATTCGAAGATCTCGGTGCTAAACCAGGCGAATGGATCGGAATCTGCCTGGATACCATGAATCTACTCACGATGCTTGAGGATCCGGTGATGGCAACCGAACGAGTACTCCCCTGGGTGGTTTCTACCCATATCAAAGATGGCGGAATCCTTAAAACCGATCAGGGATTTCAAACCTTCACCACCCCCATCGGACAAGGTATCGTTAATTTTAAAAAGATTTTCAGTCTGTTAGCTGCAAACAACAACCTGAATCTTAATATCGAGGATCACGGAGGAGCGTTTGATATCCCCATTGGCAATCCATCGTTGCGACAGGAATTTCCCGACCTGAATGATCAGGAGATGAGTCAGCTGATGATGCTGGCACAGGAAACGCAAATCAAAGTCAATGCCGGAACCCTCTCTCCCCTTCCACGAGAAGAGTGGCCCCAAGTCTGTGAAAATCGTCTGGCAGCCGACCTGGTTGAATTAAAGAAATTGTCCTTGTCCCTATGAGACACGAGAGATTTAGGTTCACGGATGCTTCGCAACTCAGAGCAAAAGCAGCATCGCTGAACATCGAACTGCCTTGGTCGGAGGATATTGAGCTGCTTCTACACCCAACCGATATCGGCGGGATGGCAGTTCCAAACCGTCTGGTAGTCCAACCCATGGAAGGGTTTGACTCTTCCGAAACGGGAGAACCCGGTGAGCTAGCGTTCAGACGATACAACCGCTATGCTGCCGGTGGCAACGGCGTGATCTGGTTTGAAGCCTGTTCTGTAGTGCCAGAGGGACGTTCCAATCCCCACCAGATGATGATCACCCCGGCTACCGTTCCTACCCTGAAAAAACTAACAGCGCAGATCCGGCAGACAGCGGAAACCACCTACGGCCCTTCCCACCGCCCTTTTCTGGTGCTTCAGCTCACTCACTCAGGTCGTTACAGTTTTGAGGAAAAGCAACGTTCTGGCGTTCGCTCCGACCAGGAGATCACCCGTGTGATGACCGCCTACCAGGAAGCCCTGACTCTTGCAGAACAAGCCGGTTTTGATGCCGTCGATGTCAAAGCCTGCCATGGATACCTGCTGCACGAGCTGCTTACAGCTTATAATAGAACTGATAGCCAATATGGCGGCTCCTTTGAAAACCGCACCCGGTTTTTGCGGGAAGTGTTTACCACACCATCTAAAATCTTAAAGGTGATGAGATTAGGAGCCTTCGACCTGATTCCTTATCCGCAAGGATTTGGGATGAAGAATGATGGCTCTAACGAATTGGACCTCAGTGAGGTAAAACGTTTCATCCAAGAGTTTTCCCACCTGGTTCCCTTGTGGAATATCACCGCCGGGATACCAAGAATAGCCCCCCATGTGGGTCGGCCGTACGACCGTGGAGCTTTTAATGCCACGCCACCGGAAGAGCATCCCCTGGAAGGAATTGCCAGGCTGATACGGGTGACCGGCGAGCTGCAACAAGCTTTCCCAACACTGAAGTTTACCGGAACGGGATACTCCTGGCTACGTCAATACTACCCCTATGTGGGAGCTGGCGTACTCAAAGAGGGAAAAGCATCCTTCATCGGCCTAGGTCGTAGCTCTTTCGCATACCCTGATTCGCCACGCGACCTGATGATCACCGGAAAGCTCAATCCAAAGAAGACTTGCGTTGCCTGCTCCAAATGCACCGAGATGATGCGCAATGGCGGTCCGGCCGGATGCGCCGTTCGTGATACCACTTACAACCACCGGAATCTGAAAGAGTTAAAGAAAAATCAGCAGGATTCATTAATATCAAAATGACCTAAATGGAAACATCTGATTTTCAAGTCAATACACTTATAATCGGATCCGGTGCAGCGGCTCTTAATGCCGCGATCTGCCTGTACGAGGCAGGTCAAAAGGATATCCTGATTGCAACGGAACAGTGGGGAGGTGGAACCTCCAACAATGCCGGATCGGACAAGCAAACCTATTACAAGCTCTCAACAGACCCCGGAATACCTGATTCGGCCAAGGAAATGGCTGCCGATCTCTCTAGCGGGGGTGCCATGCATGGAGACATCGCCCTGATCGAAGCCCAATACTCACTACAGGCCTTTTATCACCTGGTCAGACTGGGTGTTCCTTTCCCTCATGATCAGTATGGAGCCTATCCAGGGTACAAGACCGACCACGACCCCAAAGCACGGGCTACATCAGCCGGTCCACTCACCTCCCACCTCATGTTCGAATGCCTTGCCAGAAAAGTCAAGGAGTACCAAATCCCGATCCACGATGGGGTGGTCATCATTGAGTTGCTCACCCAAAATACCCCGGAAGGGAAAGCTATTGCAGGAGCTGTCGGAATTAAAGAACATGACACCGATGGGTTAAGCTCAGGTGAGATCAGGTATCATGCTCAACAGGTGATCTTGGCAACCGGCGGACCGGCCGGTATTTATCGGGACTCGGTCTATCCCGAAAGCCAAACCGGATCCATAGGGTTGGCCCTGAAAATCGGAGCTAAAGCCCAGAATCTCAGCATCTCCCAATATGGTATCGCCTCCGTGAAATTTCGCTGGAACTTGTCAGGATCCTATCAACAGGTCATCCCCCGATACTTCTCGGCAGATCCTACCACCGGACAAACAAACGAGTTTCTACAACAAGCGTTTCCCAGCCCGGAATCCCTTTTCAATGCCGTCTTCTTAAAAGGTTATCAATGGCCGTTCGATCCGAAAAAGGTAGCCAATCATGGCTCTTCTTTAATCGATGTTCTGGTGCACCGGGAGATCGCCGAGGGCAGGAAAGTGTATCTCGACTACACACGAAATCTTCTGGGATTCAACATCAACGATATCGGACAAACAGCTAGAGAATATCTGGAAAAGTCAGGGGCTATTGGTGAGACACCCATCGAAAGACTCCGGCTTCTCAACCAGCCAGCCATCGACCTATACCGGGCACATGGCATTGACCTCACGCGCGAACCCCTGGAAATCGCAGTCTGCGCCCAACATAACAACGGAGGACTCACAGGAGATATCTGGTGGGAATCCAATATTCGTGGACTCTATCCCATCGGAGAAGTAAATGGATCTCACGGGCTCACACGACCCGGTGGCTCCGCCCTCAATGCCGGACAAGTTGGCGGTATCCGTGCCAGCTTCCACATAACCCACACCCCACACCCCACACCTCACACCCCACACCCCACACCTCACCCCTCACAACCAATATCGGACACCATAGACCTAAGTTCCGCCCTCACGGCTATCCAAGACAGAATGTCAAACCATGCCGGACCAATTCGTGACCGGGAAACAATCGGACAGCAGGTTAAGGAAGCTTGGGATCTCTGGCGGAAACTTAACAAGCTGCCTGAACCAAAAAGTCCCATCAGTCGAATAGCTTATTACCGCACACTTGACCTGTGTCTGACGCACGCAGTTTACCTGGAATCTATTGACGAGCACCTGAAACAAGCTGATGATGAAGAGTTTATCAAAACCAACATACTCGAGGTCCAACTGGATGATGACCTGAATCTTCAGAAAAATTGGATACCGGTCAGGCCAATACCCTCCAATGAGCTCTGGTTTGAAGCGGTATGGAAAGAATACTTGAACAACAACAAACAGAAACCAAGCGTAGATGAACCAAAATAGTAATTGAAATAGTCGCTGAATCTATGGAGCTATCTGTGCTAATAATTTAATACAATGAAAGTTGCAGTAATAACCGGAGCTAGCCGGGGCATTGGTTTAGCCTGTGCCAGGACTTTAGCGTCCAATGGATTTACGATAGTCGGAATCTCGAGGAACATTGAACCAGCCGACCCGTTTTCCATGACCATCAAAGGTGACATCTCGGATGTAGAGTCGCAAACCGGCATTATCGATCAGATAATGTGCACTTTCGGCCGAATTGATCTGCTAGTGAACAATGCTGGCGTGGCACCTCTGAAGCGTGAAGATGTGCTGGAAGCCGGAGTTGAAAGCTTCGATCGTTTGATGAACATCAACCTGCGCGGACCCCATTTTTTTACCCAAGCGGTTGTGAAGACTATGCTGAATAATCCCTCTTTAAAAGAGAAAGATGACGAGCAGAAAGGCTCGGTAATCTTCATCACTTCGGTTTCTGCGGTTGCCTCTTCTCCGGAACGGGCTGAGTATTGCATTTCCAAGGCCGGCTTAAGTATGTCGGCTCAGGTGTATGCCGATCGGCTGGCCGGGTCAGGGGTGGCGGTATATGAGATCCGACCGGGGGTGATTTTTACCGATATGACTGCCGGAGTTAAAGAGAAATATGATCAAAAGATTGCCAACGGATTGATTCCCGAAGGTCGCTGGGGCCAGCCCGAAGATATCGCCCGCACCGTCGCTGCTCTGGCTACCGGAGAAATCCCCTTCGCCACCGGTGCCGTGATTGAGATTAGCGGCGGTATGAATATCAGACACTTATAGCGTAATAACGATCTGAATTCAATCCAAATGATAAGTAAAAGACACGTATTTGAGGTTATTTTCGGAACCAGCACCAAAGAAGGTAAGCGATTCGATGAGCTCCTCCTTTATATCATCCTGGCCAGTGTCGCCGTGGTTGTCTTAAACAGCGTACCAATACTGAGGGAAAAACTAGGCACCCTATTTATCGTCTTAGAGTGGATCTTTACTATTATTTTCACTGTTGAATACTTCATTCGTATTTATGTAGTTCCCCATCGATGGCGCTATGTCTTTAGCTTCTGGGGAGTTATTGATGTTATCTCCTTTCTCCCAACCTATCTAAGCTTGTTCATTCCTGGCTATAACTATCTCATTATCCTCAGAATCATCAGGCTTTTAAGAGTTTTTCAAATATTTGCCTTACCAAACTTCCTCCGGGAATCAAAGGCCCTCTATAGTGCTCTCCGTTCAAGCATCTACAAAATTTCCATCTTCCTACTGCTCATCTTGATCATCGTGATTGTTCTCGGAACAATCATGTATATCGTTGAGGGTGAAATAAGTGGATTCAGCAGTATCCCCCAGGGAGTCTATTGGGCAATCATCACGATCACCACGGTTGGATATGGAGATATTGTCCCAACAACGGTACTGGGAAAATTCATTTCCTCCTTTATTATGCTGATCGGTTATTCGATCATTGCAGTCCCTACCGGAATAATCACTTTTGAGCTGTCGAAAAAAAAGGAGCATGCCCATCGCTTCTACTGCAAGTCCTTCCACCATCAAAATCCTACGGATTCTACCTTCTGTAATCAATGCGGCATGCTGCTGACAGATCATTCGACTGAAGAAACAAATAACAATGGGAAATAAGGTATCAGAAACGAAAACAGAGACCGTTCATCTCGTCTGCAATGCCCATATCGATCCGGTCTGGCTCTGGAGTTGGGAGGAGGGCCTCGCCGTTACTCTATCTACCTTTCGCGTGGCAGCACGCTTCTGTGAAAAGCACGAAGGATTTGTGTTCTGCCACAATGAATCGCTTCTATATCAATGGGTTGAGATACATGAACCGGCTCTGTTCAGACGCATCACCCGGCTCGTAAAGAGTGGTCGCTGGAAAATCATTGGCGGGTGGTACCTGCAGCCTGACTGTAACCTTCCCTCTGGCGAGGGATTTGTCAGGCAGATCCTAGAGGGAAAGAGCTACTTCAAAAAGCGGTTTGGGGTCGAACCTGAAACCGCCGTTAATTTCGATCCTTTTGGACACTCACAGGGACTCGTCCAGATCCTCTCCCAGGCAGGATACCACTCCTACCTTTTTTGCCGTCCGGGATTACCCCACCTCGACGTCCCGAATGATTTTCGCTGGACCGGTTTTGATGGCTCGGAGGTTCTGGCTCATCGATCGTTGGAGCACTACAACTCAGAATATGGCAAAGCCGCTGAAAAACTTTCTAAATGGATTGATAATCACCCTATTGGACAAAGCGGCCTCTTCCTTTGGGGTATTGGAAACCACGGAGGCGGACCTTCGGAGAAAGACCTGATCCGGATTGATGATCTCCGCACTACTACCAGCAATCTTGAGTTAAGGCACTCCTGGCCGGAGGCGTATTTCGAGGAGCTCCGTGCGAACAATCAGCTTCCATCGGTCGACTCAGACCTTAACCCCTGGGCCGTTGGTTGCTATACCTCCATGTCCCGTGTCAAACAGATGTACCGCGAATTGGAAGAGTGCCTTATCCTAACAGAGAAAATCACCACACACGTCACAGCCATCAGTGGGATGAAACCTCCGCGCCGGGAATTGAAAGAGGCTATTGAAGATCTGCTGTTCTGCCAGTTCCACGATATTCTCCCGGGATCAGGGATTCCTGAGGTCGAGTCGCTGGCACTCCGTAAGATGAGCCATGCATTGGAGATTTTATCCCGACTTCAAACCAAGGCCTTTTTTAAATTGCTGGATGGACAGCCCGCAGCAAAACCACTGGAATATCCAATCCTGGTCTATAATCCGGAACCCTATGATATCGAAACTACCCTGGAGGTGGAGCTTCAAGGATTAGAGCCCAATTTTAACCCGGAGGTCTATCTTTCACCCCGCCTGCTGGATCAACAGGGCTTAGAAATCGATGTACAAACCGAAAAAGAGGCCTCCAACATTGCCAACGACCATCGTAAACGATTGGTTTTCAATGCTAAATTGAAAGCTTCGACCATGAATCGGTTCTCCTGCTATCTTGATGAAAATGCAATAACAGAGAAACCAGTTGGTCCGTTTCAGCGGGAGCTGGTTTTTAAGAATGAGGATCGTGAATTAGAGATTGATCAGGAGACCGGGCTGATCTTACGCTACCAAGTGAAGGGGCATGATTATTTACTCAGGGATGCATTCAAATTGCTGGTTATGAACGACTCAGCTGATCCCTGGGGGATGATGGTCAATTCATTTTCGGAACAAATCGGAGTCTTTCAACTGGGCAAACAGTCGGATACAGCGTACCTGGCCGGAACCAGCGGTCCCATTCAGCCGCTACGGATCATTGAAGATGGTCCGGTGCGAACGGTAGTGGAAGGACTGTTTCTCTTTCATGGCTCCAGTGCAGTCGTCAGATATCTGATTCCCGCCACAGGAACCCATTTCGATGTGGAAATCAGGGTATTTTGGTTTGAAAAAGACCGGATGCTGAAGTTGGCCATCCCCACCACTCTTTCTCAGGGTGAATGCCGTGGACAAGTAGCTTATGGGGTCCAGCGGTTCAATCGAAAAGATGAAGAGTTGGTAGCGCATCGGTGGGTGGGCTTGTTCGATGAAGTGACCGACCGGGCGCTGACCATCGCGAACAAATCAATATACGGGTTTGATTATGGTGATGGAGAGCTGCGACTATCTCTCCTGCGATCGCCCGCCTACTCAGGTCATCCTCTTGACGGTCAGAATCCGATCGTACCCCAGGATCGCTTTACTCCGCGAATCGACCAGGGCGAACACCTGTTCCGGTTCCGCGTTGATGTTGGATCATATGCCAATCGATATGAGTCCATCGACCTGGAAAGCAGAATTTTGAATCAACCTCCGCCAGCACTCTGTTGCTACCCCGCAGGTAGGAGGAAAAAGCCAGCACCTCTCGTGCACCTGAGCAACCCGGTTATCCGGCTTGCCGCCCTGAAAATGGCAGAAAACAGTAACGATTTTGTCATCCGACTCTTTAACCCAACCGATCGGCCGCGAGAAACCCGCCTGAGCTGGAAAGAAGAGACGAATCATCAACGGCTCTTCTTCAAACCATTCGAAATCATGACATTAAAAAGCAATCCGGACACAGGAGAATTCCATTTGTGCAATCTTTTAGAATCTGAAAAATGAAAGCAAAACACTTCCCAAATCAAATGATGTAATGAAGAAAAATCCTGTCAGAATTCTGTTCTCAGCCATCAGCGGATATGGCTTCTACTATCTGAAATCCTTTTTTGAAGATATTCCTCCCGAGGAGGCCGTGCTTGCAGGAGTAATCGATCCAACTCCCGAAAAATCTGGCCATTACGAGCGGATCAAATCAATGAACTGTCCGGTTTATCCGGATATTGAGCAGTTCTTTGCCGCTGGGCACCAAGCGGATCTTACCGTGATCTCTTCACCGATTCATTTTCATATCCCCCAGGCCATCTGCGCACTTAAAAACAAGAGTAACGTATTGATTGATAAGCCACTAAGTGGCTCAACAGCAGAAGTCAAAGAGTTGATCCGGGTGAAAAACGAAACCGGGCACCATGTAGAGGTTGGGTATCAATGGTCCTTCTCCGAGGCCATCGGCAAACTTAAGCTGGATCTGCTTTCGGGCTATTACGGAAAGCCAAAACGAATGAAAACCATCTGCCTCTGGCCTCGGGATTATGCTTATTATCAGCGCAATAACTGGGCGGGCAAAATTCAATCAGCAGAAGGAATACCCATCCTGGACAGTCCGGCGAATAATGCCTGTGCACACTTTTTGCACAACCTGTTTTTTCTGATGATCGGCGATCAGGGGTTGGGCGAACCATCCCTGGAGGTATCCGGTGAATTGTATCGGGCTTATGACATCGAGAATTACGATACGGTTGCCGCCCGATGCCAGCTGGAGGATCAGACCGAACTCTATTTTTATTTTTCCCATACAACTGAGAGTCTGAGAAATCCTGAATTCATCATTGAATGTGAGCGTGGCATGGTCCATTATGGCGGTCAGTTTAAAGAGATTGTGGGTATTCGGGATGATGGTGCTCGGAAGTATTATGGATCACCCGATGACACCCCGCAATTTCATAAGCTGAAGATTGCCATTGAGTCGGTGGGGCAAAGAAGACCAGCCGTCTGCCCCCCTGAAATAGCCCACTTCCAGACTGCTTGTATTGAAAAATTGCAGGTTCCAAGCGCTAAAATCTGTACCTTCCCGGACCCGTGGATCACCAGTCTTCCGGAGAAGCGAATGGTTCCCGATCTGGACACCTTGCTGGGGGCAGGTTATGATCTGTGGCGCCCTGGTCTTGCTTGTCCTAAATAGCTGATTTGTAAGGCTTTAACTATTATCAAACAACATAAATCGTATAAAACACAGAACAGATCAATGGGAAATAGCAACACTCAAGTCACATCCCGATCTTTGGTTGAACAAACCCTCACTTTTGCTTCTCCATCTCGGATCCCTCGACAGGCTTGGATCCTGCCCTGGGCTGAGATTCATTTTCCGGCAGAGGTGGCCAGGATTCGGGAGCGTTGGCCGGATGATTGTATGCAAGCTCCGACCATGCTTACCAGGCCAACCACCGCTGTGGGAGGAAAATATCGGGCCGGACTATTTATCGATGAGTGGGGCTGCCAATTCCATAACCGAGAAGAGGGCTTGATGGGTATCGTCAGCGAGCCACTAATCCGTGAGTGGTCTGATCTTGAATCTTTTCAAACACCCGACATCCTGTGCGAACTCGACAAAGAAAGCATCAACCGGTTTTGTCGATCAACCGACCGGTTTGTCTATTCCGGTGGAATCATACGCCCATACGAACGCTTTCAATTTCTGCGGACCATGGAGCAATCCTTCATGGATGTCATGCTCGAAGAGGAGGGCTACCTGGAACTCCTAAAACGCATTCATAATCACTACCTTAAAGAAACAGAAGCCTGGGCTCAAACCGATGTTAACGCCATCTTCCTGATGGATGATTGGGGTACTCAACATGCCATGATGGTTTCTCCGGATGTTTTCCGGCGCCACTTTAAGCCCATGTATGCAGAGTATTGCGCTATCGCACACCACTATGGAAAATATGCGTTCATGCATTCTGATGGAAATATCCAAGAGATCATCCCCGACCTGATCGAGGTAGGGGTTGATGCACTCAATTGCCAGCTCTTTTGCATGGACCTTGATCGTCTCGAACAAGAAGCCGCCGGCAAGATCACGTTCTGGGGAGAGATCGACCGCCAAGAGTTACTGCCCAACGGGACATTTAATGACATTGACAATGCTATAGAGAAGATTTACAATAAGTTATACCGTAATGGCGGACTCATCGCCCAGTGCGAGTTCGGTCCGGCTGCCAACCCAGCTAATATTAAACGGGTTTTTGAAACCTGGAACAGAAAAAGTATTTCACCCCAAATTTGTTCAAATGAATTATTATAAAAACGCATCTGCAGTGACCCCGGAAGCAACTCACGGGTCAGTCCCTACCAGGGCATCAGAAGGCCTTAGAAAACAGACAGGCCTTACTTGTTTTTCACGCTATGGAATTGGTATGCTACTGGCAATCATGGTGACCTTTTCCCTGTCAGCCCAGACGCCCATCCCGCGTAAGCAATTTGTCGATTATGCCCGTACATCGGCCGATTGGGTGTGGGACAAGCAGGACTCCCTGATTAGTGCCTGGCGGAGTTCAATCGATCCACAGGATATCTTCGGATATCGGTCGCCGGGCCATTTGCTCGAGATGGCCGCCATTTACGCCACACTCTATGAAATGGAGGGCAAAAAGCGATATGCCGAGCGAACTCGTCAGGTGCTCCTAACGTATGGCGATTTTCGTAAAGAATTTCCGGTTGCTGAAGCCCGTCGCAAGGCCGATTACCCGGATGGGTTACCGGCTCTGCCCGACTTCTTCACGACGATGCGATTTATTCGTTCGTATGATATCCTGAATAAAAAGGGATTCCTTACCTCCACTGAGTCAAAGCAGATTGAAGAAACCATTGCGCACAGTCTGGTATTCCTACTGCGCACACAAGAATGGGGCGCCATGAATCGGGCAGCACTGCGAGCAGAAGCACTCGCCTGGGCGGTTCGCGCTATTCCTAATAACCCTATAATCAACGACTTGCGAACTGCTGAGAATGCTATCCTGTCGGATAATTGGGGCCAATGGGAGATCGAAGATGCTTCACTTTATCATGCGGTCTGGCTTTATGCCCTGATTGGTGCAGCAGATGCCCGCGAAGAGATGGACGAGCTGTTTCGACTGCCTGAAATGTACTACTATGCTCACTATTTTCTCAACCTGATGTCACCTATCGGCATGATTCCAGATTATGGCGATGCCATGAGACAGGTCAACTGGAACCGTTGGATGATCTTCTTCGAAGCGGCCGCCAAGGCATACAACGACCCTCAGATGAAATGGGCAGCAACAGTGATCGAAAATCAATATCTCGACCTGTCGAATCCCAGAAGCGTCGGACTAGGCTATATGTTGCTCGATTGTGTCCGTTATGGCACCGAATCCATTAAGCCGATGAAACCGACCAGTGGCAGTGCCGAGGTGATGGAAGACATCGTAGGTAAAAAAATTGTATACCGCGATGGTTGGGACAAAAACTCCACCTATATGCTTTATAATTACCGTGATGAAGGTGACGGCGGTTTGCTTTTCCGGAATTACCTCCGCGATGTGATCCCAGTAGAGGAAGAGAAGATGACCCACGGTCACGCTGACGAAAATAGCATCGCCCTTCTGATGGAAGATGGCGATATGCTGCTGACCGATGCAGGATACCGCGACTTTCTTCCTTCGGGCTATTTCGGATCTTACCGGCAAGACTATTTCCACAACCGTTTATGTGTCAGGAATGAAAAAATCTGGTTTGGGCAAGAAGCTGGCG
>LSQX01350929.1_pt2 | contig 27953 bp, 21 predicted proteins | sample 654561 | NCBI WGS metagenome assembly LSQX01 (sample SAMN04489861, study PRJNA283612) | anaerobic digester metagenome | isolation source: 4 biogas reactors fed with cattle manure at either 37C or 55C with and... | place: Denmark: Kongens Lyngby | collected 2014
GTTGAGCCTTCTCTTGTTGGATCTGTAGGTTTAGTTGCTTTTGTATTATAAGCAACCGTTTGATCGCTAACTTCTGAACCACCTTTTACATCAAATGAAACTGTATATGCAATAAGTTCCCATCTAGCTTTTAGTGCTAGATTGCGCTTAACAGGTGCATTAAAGTCATATGCTTCAGTTGCTTCTTCTTCAAACCAACCTAGGAAACTGTAGTTTTCTTTGATTGGGTCTGCAGGTTTGGTTGCTTTTGCATTATAATTAACAGCTTGATCTTCTGGTTTTTCTGCTCCGCCATCTGGGTCAAATGAAACTGTATATTCATCTAATGACCAACGCGCTTCTAAAGCAACGTTTGCTGTAATTGCAGTATCAAAGTCAAACGGATCATCTTCACTGGCTAAAAACCAACCTAAAAAGTCATTTCCTTCCAATGTTGGATCGCTTGGCTTGGTTGCTTTACTGCCATGATTAATCGTTTGAGCATCTGGCTCTGGAGAACCACCTCTTACATCAAAATTAACTGTGTATTCTTTGATTTTCCATTGTGCAACTAATTTTAGATTCTTTTCTACTTTATTTTCAGTAAAATCCCATTCTTCTAAAGAATCTTCTTCCACCCAGTTTTCAAATGTGTGTCCATCTTTTGTAGGATCTGAAGGTTTAGTCACTAAACCTCCCTCCTGAATCGTTTGCGCCTCTATTGCTTCGGATGTGCCGCCATTTAAATCAAATTCTACTTTAAATGTTCCATCGCCACATGCGACTAACAATAGGGCCATAAAAATAAAACTTAATACTCCTAATATTCTTTTTTTCATAGTTCCTCCTTATCTCTAATTTTCATCTATGAATTTTTTTCTTTATTATCAAAACTGTTATTGGGGCTCCCCCACCGCAAAGTAAACGGTGAGGGATATCTCAATAGTTAATCTGTAATCTTCTCTGTTTCCGCTTTTGCTGCTTGCAGTGCACTGTTTATCGTACCTGCTAAATCGCTTCCTTCGTATAAAATTACTCTTTCAAAAGCTTGTCCGACTTCTTCTCTTGCTTTAGATGAACCAATAAAGGCATCATCATAAAAACTGAAATTTCTTTGAGCAGCGGCAACTCTACTTCCCATCGCCATAACTACTTCTTCAAATTCTTTTGCATAAGCTGATTTTGTCATTCCAGCTGCAGTGAAATTATCGGCCATTGTTTGATCCGCTTTTGCTAAATATGCTTGATATTCTGGAGTTTCATAAGAACTGTTTCTTACTGGTGAATAACCGATTGACGTTCCAAAGTCAACTTGAACATCGCGACTTGTTAAATACTTTAAGAAAAGCCAAGAAGCAAGTCTTTCTTGATCAGATCCTGAATTTGTTAAGGAAATATTCGGCCCCTGTTGAATAACCGCTTTACTGCTTGGGTTAAATTTATCATAAGGAACTGGTGCTACACCGATATCATAAAGTTTGTAGCCCTCTTCAACTGGCGTATTATAACGGATTCCTCCAGTTGAACCAACACTAAAGATAGTTGTTCCGTAAATGCTTACTGCATTTCCATAATCTGCACCCCAAAATTGTGGTACAGTAAATGTTCTTCCGCGCTCCTCGCCAAAATATTCTAACATTCTAATTGTATTATCATTGATGAATCTAACTTCGCCTTTTCCTGTTTCGATATTTCTAGCTGTATATTCGCCACCAAATTGTCTTGTTAGACTAATAAAGGCGTTGCCCATACTGTCGTATGTAAACGGAACGAATTGATCTTTAGCTTTTTGAATTTCCGTTGCACTTCTCGCTTTTCCTGCATCCGCCCAACGTTGTGAAATGGCATCAATTTGATCGTCTTTAATATCTAGAATATCATCAATTAATCCGAATAAGTCTTGCCATGTTTCTGGGAACGGTCTTCCCTTCAATACTGCATCGAAGAATGTTTTGTTGTAAGTGGCAACTTCTGTTGATTTGCTAAATGGCAATGACAAGTAGTCACCAATTAAGTTATTTGATTTGTTTTCTTCGCGGTAAACATATAAAATGTCATCTAAACTTTCTTCTGGTACATCTGGGTCCATTCCGTGGATTGGGTGATGGATATAAGGTGCAAGTGATACAATAACTCCATTTTTATCATATTCAACGACATGGTCGGGATAGTTTTGAATTAAGTTAGGTAGCTCTGCTCCTTTAATTGCGTTAATAAATGTCGAACGCAAATCATCATATGTCGATGCCGGCTTATCGATGTTGACTTTAATTTGATGGCCTTTCTGACGCATCATGTTTTCAAAATCCTTCGCATATTCTTTAAGTTTTCCTTCAATAGCAGAACCGTTAGAATGCCATAACGTAATTTCAATTGGCGCCGCTGTTAATTCCGTAGGAATTTCTACTCTTGGCTTAACAGTTAACTTAATTGTTTTTTCAATGTCTGGCGCACCGACAACCGCAACACGATAATTAAATGTTCCTGGTAGATTTACTCTATAAGTTGGCGCAGATACATAGACATCTAAATCTTCATCAGTATCATTATCAAAAGCATACACATCATCGAGTGGATCAAATGTTCCACTGCCAATATAGTAAGTCACCACTCTTGGAGCAACAATAGTCGCATTAATTACTATATCTTCTTCTTGCCACTGAGCAACTAAATGGATATCTCTAGTTACTTCGTTATCAAAATCGAATAACTCATTGTCAACAAACCAACCTAAAAACTCAAAACCCGCATTTATTGGTATCGGTGGTTGATCGGCTTTTTTGCCAACTTCAAGATTTTGTTGCCCTGGCGTTGGTGTTCCGCCTTTAGCATCAAAAGTAACTACCACTTCAAGTTGGTTCCATTTCGCTATTAAATGAATGTCGGTTTGGATTGAGACTTCAAAATCAAAAGCTTCCTCTTCTTCGGCTTCAAACCAGCCAACAAACTCAAAACGATCACGAGTTGGATCTGCAGGTTTAGTTACTTTGTCACCTTTAAATAGTGTTTCCTCATCCGGTGCTTCTCCCTCGGGATAACCGAGGTCGTAAGTAACTAAAATTTCGTCTTGATCCCATTTAGCAACTAGGATTATGTCGCTTGTTATTGTTGTAGTATCAAAATCAAAGGCTTCCTCTTCTTCGCCTAAAAACCAACCAAGAAATGTGTATCTATCTCTAATAGGATCATCAGGTTTATTTGCTTTTTCACCTACTGTTATTTTTTGTGAGTCAATTGGAGTAGGACTAGCAAAACCTAAATTGAAGTCAACTAACGCTTCTATTAGTTCCCATTTTGCAATGAGAGAAACATTATCCGCGATTGGAGTTTCAAAATCAAATGGATCATCTTCATCTTCAACAAACCAATCAATGAATTCAAAACGATCTTTAACTGGATCTTCATCTGGTCTACTGGCAGTATTTCCTTCTCTAACGTTTTGAAGGGCAGGTACTGGTGAGCCACCATCAGCATTAAAACTTACGCGATGATATTCGAAGTCTAATCCGATGACTGTCACATTAAATCGTTTTTCGGTTTCTAAGTCTTTAATTTTAATTGTCGCTGTTAAAGTGACATCGACGTTGTCTTCGCCTCGGGTAACTTCACCGGTTATAGTGATTGCATCTTCATTACTTGAACTCCAGGTAATGGTTGCATTTCCGTGTTCGGTTACAAGTTCTAAGTCTTGTGTTACACTGTTTAGTTCATCTCCTTCTTTATAACCAATATTTAAAACAGCTTTGATATTGTCTAACTCTAGTTGAAGTAAATCTTCTATTTCATCACATGCTGCTAAAAATATTGCAAATATTGGAAGTATCAAAACTAGTAAAAATTTTCTTAATCTTTTCATTTTTCTCTCCTTCTTCTATATTTTAAGATTTATAATTTTCTTTAAATTAGTTTTTTAACCTTTTGTTCCGCTTCTACCAACTCCACTCATAATATATTTTCTTAAGAGTAAAAACACAATAATAAGTGGTACAGTTACAATTGCTGTCGCAGCAATCTGCAAGTTAAACATCGGCAAGGGGTCTGCTCCACTTTCCAAAACAAATGATTCTTCTCTTAAAGCTACTGAAATTAGCCAATACTTTCTGCCAAATGGTTCTACACTTGTAATTAATCTTGGCCAAATAAATGCACTCCACGCTCCTAAAATATTTAAAATCGTAATTGTAAAAATTGTGGGAGCGGCAATTGGTATCATCACTCTTCTTAAGAATTTGAAATCACTACAGCCATCTACTTTTGCTGCTTTATATAAAGTATCTGGAATTTGTTTAAATGATTGTCGTAAGAAGAAAATATAAAACACACTAATCATGTTTGGGAAAATCAACGTTGCAAAATAGCCAATTGGATTATCTACTCCTGTTCCAACCCAACCAAAACCATGCCTACTAACTGTTAGGAAGTTAGTAATCATATATATTTCACCCGGAATCATCATTGTCATTAAAAGGACTGAAAAGATTGCATCTCGACCTTTAAAATCAATTCTTGAAAAGGCAAAAGCGGCTAAAATGGTTGTAATAACTGTTCCGATTGTTGAAGCTACCGCAACAATCAACGTATTTCTAATATATTGCCCGAATTTTAATTCTTCGATAACATATCTAATATTTACCCACTGTAAGTCTTTAAATGCTAGCCAAAAGCTTGGATTTTGAGCCCGGCTTTGATCATATGTTTTCAACGCTGTTAAAATCATCCAATAAAACGGAATTAAGATAAAGAGAGCAAAAAACAATAACACTAAGTAGGTGAAGAAATATCTCAGGACTTTAAAGAAAGTTTGTCTTCTAACCCGCTTTTTAATCTCTAATTCTTCTGGGGTTTGGTCAGTGTGTTCAAACTTTGCTTCTCGTTCTTTTTTCTCTTTTCTTTCAGCTTTAAGTTTTTTAAAGATGCTGATTATACTTTCATCTTCAGCATAATCTAAAATTAAATGGGCGATAAAGATTCTTAGCGCCAAACTTACAAAGTTAAGCGTTAATATCCCCATTACTCCTTTAACAACCGTGTTTCCTGCTTCCCATCTATGATAATCATAAACTTCAAGTTTGAGGTTATGTTTAAGGTTGACAATAAACATCGTATAACCAACTAGCATGAAAATCGCAAAAATTCCAATTAGGAGGTTGATTTCTTGGGCAGAATAAACCCTCCCCATTACAACATAAGCCGCATCTAAGAGACTATCGGGGTCAACAAAACCTAGATTGTCCGATGGTGTTTTAATGGAACCGAATAAAAAGGAGAAAAATATAGTATATAAAACTGGCACAATTAAATCGATAACAATAGTTAATAGATTCAGCTTTTTAATTGTTTTTAATTTCATTGTTTTAGTCATGGCAGCCTCCCCTAGTAATGAACGCGTTTCTTAGACACTTGCATCTGGAAAAGCGTCATAACTAATATTATTCCAAATAAAACAATAGAGGCAGCGGCAGCTTCGGGCATTTTACCAGAGTGATCGAAATAATCATAAATATAGAAAACTATCGTCTTTAAATGATAATCAGCGCCTGGTGGCCTTCCTCGATTGCCAAAAATAGCAATTACCGATGAATATGTCTTAAATGCTCCGATAACTGATGTGATAACGATATATAGTATTGTCGGTGAAATAAGTGGTGCTGTAATTCTTCTAAATTGTTTAAAGCGTGGTGTTGCGTCAATCGATGCCGCTTGATAATATTGTTTGTCGATACCTTGAATGGCTGATAAAAATACCATTATTTTAAAAGCTAGTCCGTTCCAAGTTGCAAACAACATTAAAACAAACATCGCTTTCCAATAGGGCGCACCGTGTTGAACCCACCTGCCGCCATCAATATTAAAAATTTCCAAGAATCGATTAAATAGACCACCATCTGTTTGGAACATATAGGCAAATATTAATCCTACCGCGATTGTATTCGTAATATAAGGCAGGAAGAAAACAGTTTGAAAAAGGTTACTCAGCGGTTTAATTGAATTTAAGAAAACCGAAATAAGTAGTGAGATAGCGATTGTTACAGGCACTGTAATCCCAACTATTAAAAGGGTGTTGATCATTGCGCTAGATTTAACGTATTTTCCTGGAACGATAAAATTTGCATCAGTGAGAACCTTCTTAAAGTTACCAAATAGCGTAAATCCCGAGTAAATACCTGTTCGATCATCATAGTTTTCATAAACAACTAACCTTAAAGCGTTTATTATTGGATAAAATGTAAAAATCGATAAGAAAATTAAAACAGGTGTTAAGTAAAGTAAAGCTTGTAAGGTGTTTTTCGCTATTTGTCGCGCTTTATCTTTGATTTCGCGACTTCTTCTTGACTCAGGTAAACACTTTTTAGCTTTTTCAACTCGAATTCCTCTTAATAAAAATTTTGTTAAATCAGTTTGTGCCTCAAATGGTTTATTGTTAAGAGCGCTTTCTTTGGAAGCTTGATAGTATTCTCTTCTTAAAGCATCTATTTTTTTGCTTGATTCTGTCGCAATTACTTCGATTTCATCCTCATAAACATTTTTATCAACAGAAATTTTTCTAATCTGTTTTTCTTTTTCAAATTCAATATTACGAATCTTCTTTTCTAATTCAACAGCTAAAATTAACCGTTCTTCAAAAATAACGTTTAAGCGAGTGTTTTCCTTTTTTTGTAACTCTTCTATTGCCTCAAAAGCCTTTAAATCAGTTTCTTTAAGCGTTAACAATTGTTCGTTTGTCGCTTTACTATCAGATTTGATTTGTTCTCTTTCAGAATCTATTTCAAGTCTTTTTTCATCCAAGTTTAAGTCAAAACGAATATCAATGTTGTAATCTTTTATGTCATAGAAGTCTTTGATGTAATCTTGTTGGATTACTTTTTTAGCTCTTCGTAAATCTTTTTTTGTAACAACCGAAAAAGCTTGGCCCAAATAAGAAGTTACAACACTTTTAAGTTGGTTGTATTTTCTTCTTAAAAACCAAGTTATTTTTGAAAAAAAAGTTCCCAAGTTAGAGAAGAATCTTTTCATATTTTACTTCTCTCCCTTCTTTTTTTTACGTTTCTTTTTGGTTCTTTTTATGTCCTCTTCTTCCTCTTCCAATTGTTTTCTTTGGCTGAGCTGTTCTTCTAAGTTTTGAAAATAAAGAACTAATTCTTTTGCTTCTTGTTTTTCTTTCTCTGATAGTGTTTCTACAATTCTCAAAGCGAGTTCTGTTTCAATATCAAATAGATGAATTTTATCATCATTAACCGTTAAAATTATTTCATCTTTGCCTCTCACCGAATCAGATTCAACTAAAGCTCTTACTTGTGTATCGTTGGCGTTAAATCTAATCATTGTATCGCGACCAATAACCTCTACTGTCGCTGTTGGGACATGAACTCCCTCTTTATTATTGCTTACTTTAAAATCTTCTGGTCTAATTCCAACATAGTAATTACCGTTAGGTGCTTGTTTTTGAAAGATTTTTTGATCACCGAAATAAACATAATTATCTTTTATTTCTCCTTCAAAAATATTGATTGGTGGGTTTCCTAAAAATTTGGCAACAAACAAATTATCTGGATATAAATAAATATCTTGTGGCTTGCCTTTTTGCATTTCTTTACCAAAGTTCATAATAATAATTTCATCACTTATACTCATCGCTTCTTCTTGGTCATGAGTTACGAAAATGGTTGTAATTCCGGTTTCTCTTTGAATTCGTTTAATTTCTTCTCTCATATGAAGGCGAAGTCTAGCATCTAAGTTTGATAGCGGCTCATCAAGGAGTAAAACTCTTGGTTTTTTGACAAGCGCTCTTGCGATCGCAACTCTTTGTTGCTGACCTCCAGAAAGTTGAGCTGGCTTTCTTTCAAGCAAATTTCCAATTCCAACTAAATCAGCAATTTTTTGGGTCTCGTCCAAAGCATCTTCTCTTGAAATTTGCATATTCTCAAGCGGAAACATAATGTTTTGTTTAACAGTCATGTGGGGATATAAGGCATAATTTTGGAAAACCAAACCTATCCCTCTTTTATCAGGTGAAAGTCTTGTTACATCATCTTCACCAAAAAAGATTCTTCCAAATGTTGGCTCATGAAGTCCCGCAATCATAAACAACATTGTGGATTTTCCGCATCCGGATGGACCTAGAAGTCCCGTTAACCTACCTGAAGCTAAGTTCACATTAAAATCATCAACAGCTCTTGTTTCTTTCTTTGTTCTATCAATAAAAATCTTTGATAAATTTTTCAGCCTTATTTCCATATATGAGGTCTCCTATTCGTTTGTTTTTTCTTAAAGATTATTTTTGTCGAAAATCTTTAATTAAATAGTCTATTTTTCACTTTTATTTTACTATTTGAGAAGGGTTTTGTCAATTATTCGCAACTATTTATAGTAGGTACTACTATAGATAAAAAAAGGAAAAATCACAAACAACTTCTTTTAAAGCATTCGTGATTCTAGTTCATATACCAAAAAAATTTGATCGAAAAGCATTTTGGGTTCTTCAATTGTGGTGAGTTTAATGAAAGAGACATTTAATTCACCTCTTTTCTAATTATACTCTTTAATAGTATAACTTTCAATAACAAGCCTTTTAATTTAACTATTTATTTACTCATTTTTATAGCTAAACGTGTTGTTAAGGTTGTTTTTGTCGCACAACATTTTATTTTTTTATTTTTAAAATTCAGCGTTTTTTGGAGTTCTTGGAAAAGGAATGACATCGCGAATATTTTCAACTCCCGTTAAATACATTATCATTCTTTCAAATCCCATCCCAAAACCCGAATGAACACAGCCGCCATATCTTCTTAAATCCAAATACCACCATAAATCATCAGCGGGAACATTCATTTGTTTCATTCTCTCAAGAAGCAAGTCTAATCTTTCTTCTCGCTGTGATCCGCCAATCAGTTCACCAGAACCAGGCACTAATAAATCAACAGCTCGAACAGTTTTTTGATCATCGTTTAAGCGCATATAGAAGGCTTTAATATCTTTGGGCCAATCAGTAACAAAAACCGGTCCACCAAAGTGCTCGTCTGTCAAGTATTTCTCATGCTCTCGCGATAAATCCTTTTCATATCCTGGCTCATTAACAAATTTTACACCTGAATTTAAAAGGATTTCAATTGCTTTTTTATGAGTCGTTCTTTGAAATGGTTTTTCTACTATTTTAGTTAGTTTTTTTATAATCCCTTTTTCAACAAAACGATCAAATAATTCCATCTCATCTGGCAATTCTTTTATAACATAGTTAATTATAAATTTAACCATCTCTTCAGCAACTACCATCATCTCTTCTAAATCAGCAAAAGCCATCTCAGGTTCAATCATCCAAAACTCAGCCATATGGCGCTGTGTCATTGAATGTTCAGCTCTAAATGTTGGTCCAAAAGTATACACATTCCTAAAACCCATCGCATAGGCTTCTGCTTCTAATTGTCCCGTTACAGTTAGGTGGGTTTTTTTCGCAAAAAAATCTTGTTTATAATCAACATTTCCAAATTCATCTTTTGGCACTTTTTCAAGCGGTAAGGTTGTCACTGTAAACATTTGGCCCGCCCCCTCACCATCATTACCTGTAATGAGCGGAGTATGAACGTAAACAAAATCTTTTTCTTTAAAAAATTTATGAATTGCATATGATGCAGCGCTTCTTACTCTAAAAACAGCATTAAAGAGGTTTGTGCGCATTCTTAAGTGAGCGTTTTCTCGCAAAAACTCCCTGGAATGACGCTTTGGTTGAATTGGATATGTTTCATCTGCCTCACCTAAAACAACCACTTCATCAGCCTTAATTTCAAATGGTTGTTTAAGTTCAGGTGTTAAAATTAATGTTCCTTTAACCTCAACACTTGAACCAACAGTTATTTTTTGAACATCAGTGAAATTAGAAAGTTTACTTTCATATACAATTTGGATGTTGTTAAGCGTTGTTCCATCATTAATATTTAAAAACCCAAACTGTTTTTGAGCTCTATTAGTCCTAACCCATCCCGTAATAATAACCTTTTTATCCGCATAGGTACTTAAATTTTTTCTAATTTGTTTTACAGTAACCATAGTATCACTTGCTTTCTAAAATATAATTATATCAAATAGATTATACCAAAAAACGAAGAAAAAAAGTATCTTTCCCTGTTCTGAAGATACTTTTTATTGATTTTTTTAAATTATTTAGTTTTCATCAATCATTTCTAATTGATCAACTTCTTTATCTGTGTCTACCAATAAATCTTTGTCTACTTTCGAAATTTGTTCAAAGCGTCTAACTATTTTTTTCGATGTAATTTCTAATTCGCCCGCATTTTTATATGCTGTCGCAATATTTTTGTTTATTCTGTCCCATCTGATTACGAAGCGATTAAACTCTTCAGACAGCTTATCGAGCTCTTCTTTTATTTCATCAGCATATTTATTTCGTTCAATATCTCTTAAAATCACATGAACTAGCGATAAAGTGTACATTATTGTTGTTGGTGAAGTCATGACAACCCGCTTGTTGTATGCATAATTGACTAACGACTCATGGTGCGCACCAATTTCAGCAAAAATCGCCTCTGCTGGCACAAACATAATCGCTTGATTTGCCGTTTCGCCTTTTGAAATATATTTTTTTGAAATATCATCAATATGTCTTCTAACATCTGTATTAAAGCGTTTTTCAGCTTGTTCTCTAACCGTTTTATCTAGTTTTTGGTCTAACATTAAACGGTAATTTTCAAGTGGAAATTTGGAATCGATACAAATTGTACCTAAAGGTTCTGGCGCAAACAACACCATATCAGCTATATTACCATTTTTTAATTGGTATTGTTTTTGATATATTTCCGGCTTGTTTGGCCCAAAAATAGTTTCAAAGATATGTTCTAGTTGAACTTCTCCAAAAAGTCCTCTTGAACTCTTATCAGTTAAAACATTTGATAATGAAACAACTTCTGTAGAGAGAGTTTCAATGTTTTTTTGAGCTTCATCAATTTTTGCTAACCTTTCAATAACACTTTCAAATGTTTTGTTAGTCTTTTCAAAACCTTCGCCGAGTCTTTGATCTACTTTTTTATTAATTCGTTCAATTTGTTCATCAATTGTCTTACTTGTTTGTTGAGAAAAAGCAATAAAGCTCGCTGTACTTTGCTTATCTGATTGAGCAAGAGAAACAGCCATGTGCTCCTTTAAATCACCAATTTGTTGAGCCATTTTAACTAAAACTTCTTGTTCGAGATTTTTAAATTCATTAGCTCCATTTTGATTTTCTTTTTTAGCCAACAACAAAAAAGCATTTAAGCCAATTTGACCGACAACTAAAACTATAACAATTATCAATAATGTTGTTTCCATATTGACCTCCTTTACAAGCTAGTCGATGTAATAAATGTGTTTTACATTATTTTTATCCGTCCAAACATAATAAGAAATATATGTATCCTTTGACAATATCAAATCATTAACTGTTACCGCAACTCCATCTCTATTTAAATTATATTTAGGTTTACCATCATTGTTAATGATGGTAGCAAAAGCTCTCGACATCATGTCTGTACAATAGTACTTGTTTTTTGTAAAAAAGATGAAAGCATAATTATACTGAGCTTCTATCTCAGCTAAATGTACCATAAACTCTGATACTTGATCAATTTCCTCTTGGTTAATCCCTTTAATTCTCAATCCTATCCACTCTTTACGGTAATAACTTCCAAACGTCTTATATGATGGTTCGCCGGGTTGTCGATAGTTGGGATTTAACCAATTATTAGATGTTGAGCTAATGTGAGTGTTAACTCCGCCTTTAAAAATAACTTTCAGCCAAGTCTCATCACCGGAGGGAAATCCATTTATATCATATAGGATGTTGTCTTTACCTACATAAGCCGCATGGCCACCAAAGTAAAAAGAAACAAAGTCATAGACAAGCGGAACATCAGGAATAGGTGCTTGTCTAGTAACAAACAGATCTCCTTCTGCACCTGCTTTTTGTAGATCTCCATCATAAAAAGCATCGCGATAATACTCATCCGGATAGTATGTTTCACGTGAAACTTTATAATATTTAATTTCCTCTGTGCTGATGTCTTCTTGGAGAACTCCCTTTTTCATGAAGCTTTTAATTTCTCTTTTAACTTTTACTGTTTCAGCAGCTGTTTGACCTGTTAAGAAAATTAAAAAGCCTAAAAAGAGAATCAACACTTTTTTTATTATCCTTTTCATAGTATCATTATAACATTTACGCTGTTGCTGCGCAAATAAAAAATAGGGCATTACACCCTATTTGCTTTTTGGTTTGATTACAACTTGCCGGTTTTCGTCTTCGCCTATCGATTCCGTGTAAACGTCGCGCCAATCAGCGAGTTTAGTATGAATTATTCTTCTTTCATATGAATTCATTGGATCGAGTTTTGCTTCTATGCCTGTTATTGCCACTTCTTTAGCAGTTTTTGTGGCGAGTATTTCAAGTTGTTTTTTCTTATTAGCTTTGTATCCGCCAATATCTAGAAACACTCTAATAGGTGACAATGATATCTTGTTAATATGGCTTCTCAACAGTGTTTGAAGTGCGCTAAGTGTTCGACCACCACTACCAATTATAATCGCGTTATCATCACTTTGGATATGATAGTTGATCGACATGCCATCGCTTTTTTGACGAAACTCAGTACTAACTTCTATTTCTAATTGAGTAAAGATTCCCTCTAAGTATTTTTTTCCCTCAAAAGCAAGATTGATATCTAATGTTGCTTCATATACTGTTGAGGCCCCGATTCCTAAAATTCCTTTTTTCTCTTTTATGACTTTAAGTTTTATATTATCGATACTTGTCTTAAACTTTTCTTGGGCAATCTCTTCAGCTTCTTTTAAGGTTTTAGCTTCAATTTCTATTTTGTTAATCACGTTTTTTCACCACCAAATCTTGATGCTTCATTTTATAATACTTTCTTTCATTAATCTTTCGATTGACTAAGGTTTGACCTATTGAATATGTGTTACCGACAGCCCAATAAAGTGCTAACGAGTTGCTGTTTAATGCGATTCCAAACATCATAACGATCATAAATATTTGCATGTATTTCATCATTTTTTGGCTTTGTTCAGCCTCAGCAGCTTGTTGCGTGTGAGTGTGTGTTTGTTTTTGATAAGAAGGTTTTAGCATCGCAATATAATTTAATATAATGTTTGTAATTAAAACTACTATAGCTAAAATCCAACCTTTCCAATCTCCACCTTTACCAAAGATTAATCCGAGGTTTCCCTTTAAACTTAAATCGATGGTTAAGAAATTCATATCACTTACTTTGTCAGCCCAAACGCCATTGTAGATGACGCCATCTTTTTCGTAGCCAGTAATCCAAATTCTTTGAACGGTTTGATAAACAGCGATAAATATTGGCATTTGCACTAATGGCATAAAGCACCCCAGAGGATTGAAATTGTGCTTTTTATAAATCGCCGCCATTTCCATTCGCATTCTTTGTTGAGACTCTGTGTCTTGTCGATGTGCATATTTAGCTTGAAGCCGTTGGATATCTGGTTGCATAATCGCCATTTTAAGGCTCATATCGCTACTTTTAGCATAAATTGGCCAAGCTATAGTTCTAATTATGATTGTTGTTATAATAATTCCTGCTGCAAAATTATTATTGAATAAACCGGCAAATAATTGCATCACCCAACCAACAGGAATTACTAGTATCCAGTCAAACCAATTAGCTATTTTAGGATCAAATGAAATTGGCTTGTTCACTTGTCCCCCACTACACGACGTTAACACGAAAAGAAGTGCCACAACAAGAATTAGAGTCATAACTTTTCTTTTTCGATTCATCTTTTGTTCTCCGTTTCTTGCGTTTTATTGATTAAATTTTCTAAATTGTCTTTAATTTCCTTAAATTTAAGACTTTTAGCATTGTTTCTAACAACTACGACAAAATCATAAGAAGGCATTGCTTTTTTAGTTTGAAATATCATTCTAATTTGTCTTTTTATTAAATTTCTTTGAGTTGCTTTACCATATTTTTTGCCAATAGATATTGCAAATCTAAAGTGGTTTTTGTTAGATTCTTTGTAATATATTACAAAGAACTTACTACCTACGCTTTGCCTATGATTGATAATTGCATCGATTTCTTTACTTTTTTTTACTCTAAATTGTTTTTTCATTGACTTTACTTAAAAATAAAACGACCCCAAAAAATTCTTACAATTTTATGCTGGTCGTTCTAGTTATTATAAAATTGATTTTTGTTTAAGCTGTTAGCCTTTTTCGGCCCTTGGCACGTCTTCGGGAAATAATTTTTCTGCCACCTCTTGTAGACATTCGAGCCCTAAATCCATGTTTCCTTGCCTGTTTAATATTACTAGGCTGAAATGTTCTTTTCATAATATCACCTTTCTAATGAAATCGTGCTCTTAACATTATATAGCCTAGAACATAAAAAGTCAACAAAAAAATAAGAAAAAATTAAATCTTTTTTAGTTAGAAAATTTATTAAAGAAATGTGGATAAAATTTTGTGGTTAACTTTAAAATGTGGAAATCTTTGAAAACCCATGAAAACAGATAATAAAGAGATAAAATGACATAAAAAAGCACACAATCTTGTGTGGATAATTCAAAGGTTATTAAAGTTATCCACATTTTTTGTGGCTAAATAATTGTTAATAAAAATCGATTGTATGTTATTATTATACTAATGAATATTTGGAGCTGAATTTTATGCAAGAATTTGAATTTTTGTGGCAAGAAGTTTTGGGTCAACTTCATGACACTTTTGACAACGAAATATATGATGAATTATTTGAGCCTTTATCAGGTGTTGTTAAAGTTGCAGATAATTATATTTATGTAGTTACACCATCTCCATACATTCAAGGTAGAATTAATCGTTTATATTTAACTAAAATCAATTCAATAGCACAAGCTATTTACAAAAAAAATCTTATTGGATTTAAATTTGTTTTAGAAGAAGAACTAAAAAAAGACAACCCTATGTCGTATTCTGAAACTAGTTTAGAAAACAAATATCGCACTGGTGATATTAATGCTACCCTTTCTTTTAACAACTTTGTTGTAGGTAAATCCAATCGATTTGCTTTTCAAATGGCACTAAAAGTTGCGGATCAACCTGGTGTAGTTGCTAATCCTTTTTATATCTTTGGTGATGTCGGTTTAGGAAAAACACATTTAATGCAAGCTATTGGCAATTATATTTTAGATAATAATATTGAATCGCGTGTATTATATGAAAAAGCATCTGACTTTTTGGAAAATTACGTGACAATGGTTAATAGCAATAAGATGGATGAGTTTAACGAAGCTTATAGATCTGTCGATGTTTTGTTAATTGATGACATCCAACAGCTTTCAGATAAAAAAAATACCCAAATGGAGTTTTTTAAGCTTTTTGACTATTTAACTAGCCAAAACAAGCAAATTGTAATCACCTCTGATAAACCTGCAAATGAACTTAGAAACATGATGTCTAGGCTAACAAGTCGCTTTCAACAAGGTCTGGTTGTCGACATTGCAGTGCCTGATTTGGAGCATCGAGTTGAGATTTTAAGGAAGAAGCATGCATTGGAAGCGCCAGATTCGATGGGAGAAATCAGTGTTGAAGTGCTTGAATTCATTGCTTCTTACTTCACAACTAATATTCGTGAATTAGAAGGAGCATTAAAAAGAGTCCTCTATTATTGTATGATTAATAATATTCCAATCGATGTTAAAAATGCTGAGGAAGCTTTAGATCCTTTAATTCAGACTCGTAAAAGAACTGAAGCAGCTAGTGAAAACAATTATGATAAGATTTTAAGTATCACTGCCGAATATTATAGTATTGCTGTTCATGATTTAGTTGGCAGAAGTCGAAAAGCAATTTATACTTTACCACGTCATATTGCAATGTTTTTAATTAAAACAAAATATGATTTGCCTTATAAGACTATCGGTAGTTTCTTCAATAATCGCGATCATTCTACGGTTTTAAATGCTGTTGATAAAATTGAAAGCCAGAAACGCCATGATCGGGAATTGAATATGGCAATTGAACACATTATTAGAAAGTTAAATAAGTAGAGAAAAATGTGGTAAATTATATGTAATTGTGGTATAATTATATGGTAGATTAAAGGCTTTTGATAGTTGTCCACATATCCACAGTTCCTTATAATTACTACAAGAGAATAATAAAGAAGGAAGGAAAAGAATTTATGATTTTTAGCATTAATCAAGACATTTTACTAGACACAATAAATATTATCCAAAGAGGACTTCCTGTTAAGACACCATTACCTATTTTAAATGGAATTAAACTTGAAGTTTTTGAGGATCACTTAATTTTTACTGCTAGCAATACTGATGTTGGAATTCAGATGGTTGTTAGAGATCCTAGTTTAGAAGTTTTAGCTCCAGGTAAAACAGTTATTCCAGGAAAATATTTAATTGATATCACAAGAAGACTTGAAGGTCGAGTTGAGATGTCATTAATTGAAAATAAAATTCTTTTAATCCGCGCTGATCGGATTGAATATAAACTTCATGTGATGAATGTTGAAGATTATCCTGATGTTGACTTTTTGGAAAATGGTGATCCAATTAAATTCAATTCTAGAATTTTAAAATCAATTATAAGAGAAACCAACTATGCGACAAGTCAATTTGAAAAAAGACCAATTTTAACTGGAGTTAATTTTAAGTATGAAAACTCCAAATTATATTGTGTTGCTACAGACTCATATCGCTTAAGTCAAAAGATTTTAGAATTAGGAAATGAAATTGAGCCTTTTAATATTGTTATTCCAAATCGAAGTTTAGATGAACTTTCAAAAATCTTAGATGGCAGTGGCGAAGAAGTAGAATTTTATATCGCCCCAAATAAAGTTTTATTTAAAATGACAAATATTTTATTCCAAACAAGATTGCTCGATGGTGTTTATCCTGACACAATGCGAATTATTCCTACTGAGTTTCCAATCGCGATTAAATTTAATAAGGATGAATTATTGCGTTCTGTAGAACGAGTCAGCTTATTGTCACCAAGAGAAAGAGAAACTCAATACAATATAATTAAACTCTCAGTCAAAAAGGATTTTTCCATTGAAATAACTAGTACAAACACAGAAGTTGGTGATGCTCATGAAGTTATTATTCCAACTGACGATGTTGTTGGTCCACCGATTAAAATCGCTTTTAGTTCTAGATATTTAACTGAGGCTTTGAGAGCTTTTTCATCCAGTGAAGTTGTCCTAAATTTTGCAGGTGAAATAAAGCCATTTGTAATTAAAGGTGATTTGGATCCAGATATGCTTCATTTAATTTTACCAGTAAGAATAGATTAAGAGAGTTAAATTAAAAATGCCCTTAAAAATGAGTTTTAAGGGTTTTTTTATTATTTTACGATGTTTTTTAATTTTTGTTATAAAAATGAAAATAAAAAGAGATTTTTCGCTTATATTATGTTATAATATAAACAAGCGAGGTTTTTTTTTATGCAAAAGTTTAAAATCAAAGGTGAATTTATCACTTTAGGCCAATTTGTAAAAGCGAATAATTTAGTGTCTTCAGGTGGAATGGTTAAACCTTTTTTAGCAGAAATAAAGATAGTGTTAAACGGTGTTGAAGAAAACAGAAGAGGGAAAAAGATTTTTCCAGGAGATCAACTAGAAATTTTAGGAAAAAAGATAGTATTTACAAATGATTGAATATCTTGAAATAAAAAACTTTCGCAATTTCGAACAACAAAAAATAACTTTCTCTTCTAGTATGACCTTTTTAGAAGGATTGAATGGATCTGGAAAAACGAGCATATTAGAAGCGATTTATTTTGTAAGTCTCCTTAAATCTTTTCGGGCAAGCGATGATAAACTTTTAATCAACAATAATAAGTCATTTGCGAAAATAGTTTTAAAAACTGGTGATAACCTTTTTGAGGTTGTGATTAGTGATAGTAGTAAACATTTGAAAATAAACAATAAAGTTATTACGAAAATGAGCGATTTTATTAGTAGATTTAAAGCGATTGTGTTTTCGCCAAATGATTTAAAGTTAGTTCAAGGGTTACCAGGCTTTAGACGTCATTTTATGGATGTCACCATGGTTCAGTTAACTAAAAAATATTTAGATAATTTAACTGTCTATCGAAAAGTATTAAAGGAAAGAAACGCTTTACTAAAGCATTTAAAACCTAAAGATGATTTAACTTTTTTAAAAATAATTAATAAGAGATTAGCTTTAGAAGCCGATCAAATTATTGAAGGAAGAATGCTTTTTATCAAAAAACTAAACAAATCATTTATTGAGCGTTTTAAGAGTTTTAATCCAAAAGATAGAGTAAACCTTATATACCAACCTAATAGTCCTTTAAATTCGCTTGAGATGATTTTAAATGAGAGATTTGAAAGAGATTTAGTAACGCAAAGTACATCAGCTGGTCCTCATCGAGATGATTTCTTAATCGAGTTTAATCGAAAACCAGCAAAAGAATTTGCCTCTCAGGGTCAAACAAGGTTGATTGCAATAGCGTTAAAGTTAGCTTTAGTTGATCTCTTTGAACGCGACCAAGATGTAGTTATTTTATTAGATGATGTCTTGAGTGAATTAGATGATGACAAAAAACACGAAATCGAAAAGCTTTTTACAATGAAAAAACAAATAATTTTAACTGGAACTAAATCCGAATATAAAAATGTAAAAACAATCAATTTAGATAGAAAGAGGAATTAAAATATGGAAAAGATGAAAAACAACCAATACAGTGCAGAAAGTATTCAAATTTTAGAAGGTTTAGAAGCGGTAAGAAAAAGACCGGGCATGTATATCGGTTCAACTGGATCACGCGGTCTTCATCATCTAGTTTGGGAGATCGTTGATAACGCTATTGACGAAGCAATGGCGGGTTTTTGCGATACAATAACAATCGAAATTTTAAAAGGAAACATTATTAGAGTAAATGACAACGGCAGAGGAATCCCTGTCGATGAACATCAACAAAGCAAACGTCCAGCAGTTGAGACTATTTTCACTGTTTTACACGCTGGTGGGAAATTCGATGGAAAATCATATAAAGTTGCTGGTGGGCTTCACGGAGTTGGTGGAGCTGTAGTTAATGCTCTATCAGTCAACTTCAAAGTGACAATCGCTAGAGATGAAAAGCTCTATGAAATTGAGTTTAAAAGAGGCGAAGTTGTTAGGGAATTAGAAGTAGTTGGAAAATCAACTCATACTGGTTCAACAGTTGAGTTTTTAGCTGATCCACTAGTCTTTACAGAAACGACTAAATATGATTATGAAACTTTAAGAAACCGGGTTCAAGAATTGGCGTTTTTAAATAAAGGATTAAATATTAAATTAATTGATAGTCGAGAAGAAGAAATCAAAGAGAATTCATATCATTATGAAGGTGGAATTGTTGAGTATGTCAACTTTTTAAATCGAGGGAAACAGTTGATTAATTCAGATATAATTTATGTTGAACAAGAAGTTGACGAAGTTACAGTTGAGATGGCTTTACAATATAACGATTCATATGCTACCAATCTTTACTCATTTGCTAATAATATCAATACTCATGAAGGTGGAATGCATGAGGATGGTTTTAAACTCGCTATCAACCGCGAGATGAAACGTTATGCAGAAGAAAATGAATTGTTAAAAAAGGATGAAACTTTTGTTCGCGATGATACATTAGAAGGAATAACATGTATTGTCTCAATTAAACATCCTAATCCTCAATTTGAAGGACAAACTAAAACGAAACTCGGTAACCCAGAAGTAAGAGCGATTACTTCTCAAGTTTGTGGGGGAGCTATCAGTGCTTATCTTCTTGAAAATCCCAACGATGCTAGAGCAATAATTGAAAAAATTATTTTAGCGTCAAGAGCGAGAATCGCCGCGAGGAAAGCTCGCGAAGCAACAAGAAGAAAAAATCCTCTAGATGCCCTTGGTTTCGCAAGTAAACTTGCAGATTGTAGAAATAGAAATCCAGCAGAAGCAGAAATATATATTGTGGAAGGAGAATCCGCCGGTGGGAGTGCCAAACAAGGCAGAGACTCACAATTTCAAGCAATTTTACCACTTCGCGGAAAAGTTTTAAACGTTGAAAAAGCCCGGCTTGACAGAGCATTATCAAACAATGAAATATTGTCAATGATTCAAGCATTTGGAACTGGAATTGGCGAAGAATTTGATGCGACTAAAGCCCGTTATCATAAAATTGTAATTATGACAGATGCAGACGTCGATGGCGCCCATATTAGAACACTTCTCCTCACTTTTTTCTTCCGTTATATGAAAGGTTTAATCGATTTGGGTTATATTTATATAGCTCAACCACCACTTTATAAAGTTCAAGCGGGAAGAAGAATTAAGTATGTTTATGATGAAGAAGCTCTACAAGAAACCTTAGAAGATTTCGGACCAAGAGCAGGCATTCAACGTTATAAAGGTTTAGGAGAAATGAATCCTGAGCAATTGTGGGATACTACGATGAATCCAGAAACGAGAACTCTTTTACAAGTTTCACTACAAGATGCTATTGATGCCGATCAAGTCTTTACAATGTTGATGGGTGAAGAGGTGGAACCACGAAAAAACTTTATTCAAGAAAATGCTAAATACGCAACAAATATTGATGCTTAGGAGAAATTAAAATGAACGAAAATAAACCATTAAATGAAAATGATATAATTGAAGATTTAGAAGAAGAAATTGAAGAGTTTTATGATGAAGAAAAACCGGAATATATTCATGGAAAAATAAAAGCGATTAATATTTCATCAGAAATGAAGAGTTCATTTTTAAACTATTCAATGAGTGTCATTGTCTCGCGAGCACTACCAGATGTTAGAGATGGACTAAAGCCAGTTCAAAGAAGAATCATTTATGGAATGAATGATTTAGGAATGTATGCCAATACAGCTCATAAAAAATCAGCACGAATTGTCGGTGAAGTAATCGGTAAATATCACCCTCATGGAGACTCGTCTGTTTATGAAGCGATGGTTAGAATGGCGCAACCATTTAGTTTCCGTTATCCACTTGTTGATGGTCACGGTAACTTTGGTTCAGTAGATGGTGATAGTGCTGCGGCAATGCGATATACCGAAGCAAGAATGAGCAAGATTGCGATGGAATTAGTCAAAGATTTAGATCGCGATACTGTTGATTTTAAAGAAAACTACGATAGTACTGAAAGAGAACCCGTAGTTATGCCAGCCCGCTATCCAAACTTACTTGTCAATGGTGCTAGTGGGATTGCGGTGGGAATGGCTACAAATATTCCGCCGCATAATTTAAATGAAGTTATCGATGGCTTAATGGCTCTTATGGACAATAAAGAAATAAGTGTTGCAGAATTGATGGTTCATATTAAAGGGCCAGACTTTCCAACAGGTGGTCAAATCTTAGGACCAGAAGGCTTAAAACAAGCTTATTTGACTGGTAATGGAACAGTTATTATGCGCGCTAAAAGTGAGATTTTAGAAGGTAAAAAGTCTCGAAGAAATGCGATTGTAATAACAGAAATACCTTATCAAGTTAACAAGTCACGTTTAATCGATAAAATTGCTGATATTGCTAAAAATAAAATTGTTGATGGAATTACTGATTTAAGAGATGAATCGAGTAGAAAAGGGATGCGTATCGTAATTGAATTAAGAAGAGATGTCAACCCTTATGTAATGCTTAATAATCTTTACAAATACACTCAGCTCCAATCATCTTTTTCAATTAATATGATCGCTTTGGTTGATAATGTTCCGCAAAGCTTAGGTTTAAAAGATATGCTAAGCCATTATTTGGATCACCAAATGGAAATAATTCAAAGAAGAACAGCTTATGATTTAAAGAAAGCAGAAGAACGCAAACATATTTTAGAAGGTTTAATTATCGCTCTTGAAAATATTGATGCAGTTATTGAATTGATTAAAAACTCAGGTACAACTGAAATTGCTCGCAATAGCTTAATCGAAACATATGAGCTTTCTGAAATTCAAGCAAGAGCAATCCTCGATATGACTTTAAGGAGATTGACAGGAATTGAAATTGAAAAAGTCACTGAAGAAAACCTTGATTTAGGTGAAAAAATAGTCGAATACCAAAAAATCTTAGCGAGTGATGAATTAAAACACGACATAATTAAAACTGAATTGCTTGAAATAAAGACTAAATACGGCGAAGCAAGAAAAAGCGAAATGTGTCTTGATGTCCCTCTTGAAATTGATGATGAAGACTTAATTAAAGAAGAAGATGTCATGATAACTGTGACAAACAAAGGTTATGTTAAACGAATGACTTTAGATGAATATAAAACTCAACATCGAGGTGGTGTTGGAGTTACTTCAATCCGGATGCGCGATCGAGATTTTGTTGAACATATTCAGATGACTAATACTCATACTTATCATTTGTTTTTTACAAACTTAGGAAGAGTATATAAAGTCAAAGGTTATGAAATTCCTGAAGGTTCCAGACAAGCAAGAGGACTACCGATAAACAATATTTTACCTTTTGAAGATAATGAAACGATGGTCGCTTTTACAACAGTTGAAAACTTCGATGATAAAAACCGTTATCTCTTTTTTACGACTAAAAAAGGAATTGTCAAAAGAACAGCTGTTAAAGCATTTAAAAATATTCGCCGCAATGGAATTATCGCGGTAGGATTAAAAGAAAACGATGAACTATTTTGTGTTCGTGTTACCGATAATAAAACAAATATTATTTTAGGTGCTTCAAACGGTAAAGCGATTCGCTTTGCAGAAACCGATGTTAGATCAATGGGAAGAAATGCAATTGGAGTTATCGGAATGAATTTAGATAAAGAAGATGAAATTGTTGGGATGAGTTATGTTTATGATGATCATGAAGAAATTTTGGTTGTAACGGAAAAGGGCTACGGAAAGCGAAGTTTTGCTAGTGAATACCGCCTTCAAAAAAGAGGAGGTAAAGGTGTTAAAGCTTTAAATATTACAAAGAAAAATGGTAAGCTAACAGCTTTAAGAAGTGTAAGTCCAGAAGAAGATGTAATTATTGTTAGCGACCGAGGAATGGTCATTAGAATGGAAGCTTCTCAAATTTCACAAACTAGAAGAACAACTCAAGGTGTTAGATTAATCAACTTAAAAGGAAATCAACAAGTCTCAACAATTGCTATAGTACCTAAAGATGAAGATTCAAATCAAATAGATGATTTAGATGAAAAGCTTTTAGAGGACCAAGTTTTAGAAGATGTTGTTGAAGAAACTAACGAACTAGAAACTGAGGAAATTGTTGAACTGGAAGTTGAGGAAGATGTTGAATTAGTAAGCAAAGAAAACGAAAAATCAGGAGAGGAAAAAGCAGAAGAGAAAGCTGAAGCACCCAAAACCTTATTTGATTTGTAACTTTACAAAAGGCTTGAAAATTTTTATAATTGTATTTGTAGTAGAAAATATAATGATGGAGCGTACAAATGTTAGACATAAGATATATAAGAGACAATTTAGAAGAAGTTATTAAAAGACTTAACACAAGGGGACAAGATTTCACTTATTTAAAAGAGGTTGTAGCAAAAGACGCTTTGAGAAGGGAATTAATTAATAAAGCTCAAAGTTTAAAAAACTTAAGAAATGTTAAAAGTAAAGAGATTGGTGCTCTAGCGAGAAAGGGCGAATCAGTTGAAGAACTTAAAACGGAGGTTAGAAACTTAGGTGAAGAAATTAGAGTCCTTGATGAAAAGATAAAAAATTTTGAAAATGAAATTAAAGAAGCGCTTTTGAACACCCCCAACATACCGCAAGAAGATGTTCCTATTGGTGTCGATGAAACTGCTAATCAAGTGATTTATGAAGTTGGTGTTCCAAGGCAATTTGATTTTAAAATAAAAGATCATGTTGAATTAGGTGAAAGTCTCGATATTCTTGATTTCCAAAGAGCAACCAAAATAGCTGGGCCAAGATTTGTCATTGATAAAGGTTTTGGCGCAAGACTTGAGCGAGCTTTAATTCAATTTATGATGGATTTACACAGCGAGGATCACGGCTATAAAGAAGTTATTCCCCCATATATTATCAATGAGGAAAGTATGATTTCAACAGGTCAATTTCCCAAATTTGTTGCAGATTCATTTCAAGTAGGATCAGATAATCTTAAATGGTATTTAAATCCTACTGCCGAGGTTCCAACAATAAATATGCATCGCGATGAAATTTTAAACGGCAGTAATTTGCCAATCAAATATGTCTCTTTTACAACAGCCTTTAGAAGTGAAGCTGGAAGTGCTGGTCGAGACACAAGAGGAATGTTACGCCTCCATCAATTTAATAAAGTTGAACTCATTAAGTTTTGTAAACCGGAAGAATCAGCTGAAGAATTGAAAAAGATGGTTAAAGATAGTGAACGGGTTTTACAATTACTAAAGATTCCTTATCGAGTAGTAACATTATCTACAGGTGATTTAGGTTTTTCAATGGCAATCACTTATGATATTGAAGTTTGGATTCCTTCCCAAAGAACTTATCGTGAGATTGCCTCAATAAGTAATGCTTTGGACTATCAAGCCCGAAGAGGAAACATTCGTTTTAAACGCGATCAAGAGAGTAAAACAGAATATGTTCATACTTTAAATGGTTCTGGATTAGCTGTTGGAAGAACGATGATTGCAATTATTGAAAACTATCAAAATGAAGATGGAACAATCACAATTCCAGATGTTTTAATCCCTTATATGAGACAAACATTGATTGAATAACATTTATTCACATAATATAACTATATTTATGCGAAAATTATCATGTAAAATAGGTTTAGATAATATATTTGTCTTATTTCTCCTTTTTTACTATGGTATAATGAAAGTGCCCGTCGCGGCACTTTCGCATTTTAATGGAGCAGGAGGTTTTTTATGAAGATATATTTAGTTGAAGATGAATATGATTTGTCGGAAATAGTAAAAAAATATTTAGAAAAAGAAGGCTTTACGGTGCGCTCTTTTTTAACCGGTGAAGAAGCGATTAAACACATTGAAGATGAAGTTGATTTATGGATTTTAGATATTATGCTTCCGGGTGACATAAATGGTTATGACCTAATTGCTGCAATCAAAGAAAAGCGACCTAATTCAGCAATTATTTTTGCTAGTGCAAGAGACCATGATTTAGATAAAATTAGAGGTTTAGAATTGGGGAGCGATGACTATATTGCAAAACCATATTCACCAAGAGAATTAATTTTGCGTGTTAAAGCGGTTTTAAAGCGAGTTCAAAAAAGTGGCGGCACAGTTTATACTTATGAGAACTACGAGATAAACATTGAAAAAAGAGTCATTAAATATTTTGATCAAACTATCGACTTAACAAACAAAGAGTTTGAATTATTATTGTTCTTTCTAGAAAATAAAAACACCCCATTTAATCGTGAGCAAATACTAACTCATGTCTGGGGTACTGATTATTACGGATCAGATCGGGTTGTTGATGATCTTTTAAGAAGATTAAGAAATAAGATGCCTGAACTTAAAGTAGAAACAATCTATGGGTACGGATATAGGCTTTTATAAACTATGAAAACGATTAAGTTATCAACGCAACTTTTAATCCTTTTTACAACAGTAACCATCTTAAGCGCGGTTGTTTTTGGTTTGGTAACATACCGCAATTATGAATCGATTTACTTAGGGGTAGCTAAGAGTGAACTTGAAACTTATGTTGACATGATCGATACTGCACCAGATGTAGTTGATTATTATAACCAACCATTTCTCGGCCATATAAAAGTTAAAATTTATGATGATATTGAAGAAATATTTGACGATCGACTTGAAATCTCGGAAAATTTATTAGAATTTGAAACAGAAAATGCTGTTTTTTTTGATATGGTTTTTGAAGCTTATCGAGAAGGTTTTGAGTTTGTTTCAAAAAATGAGATTACTTATTATTTGTATTTAAAAAAGACTAAAGAAATAACGCCAAGTTTAAGTGAATATATTGTTGGTGTAATGCATGAGAAAAGAGTTGCTGAATTAAAGCGTTCAACAGCGCAGTCAGATGTGTTGTTATCTTTTATTGGGACATTTACAGCATTTGCAGTTATTATTGTTGCAGGTAATATTATTCTTGCTTTATGGAGCAGAGAGATGACTAAAAGAATTCGCCATCTTTCAACTCAAGTTTCAACATTGGGTGAATCAGGTTATCAAAAAGAAATCTCCGTGAGTGGCGCAGATGAGATTACTGAGCTTGGTGATAGAGTTGAGTTGATGAGAATTGAAATTCAACAAAACGAGAAAACCAAACAAGAAATGTTTCAAAATCTTTCTCATGACTTTAAAACCCCGATTGCTGTTATTAAGAGTTATGCCGAAGCGATTGAAGATGGAATAACAGGAGTAGAAGATGCTAAAGTAATAATAGAACAAAGCGCAAAACTCGAACAAAAAGTTATGCGACTCTTGGAGTATAATAAGTTAGAATATATTGATTTTACAAAACCTTTTGAAAAAGTAAAAATGAATTCAGTAATCAGTAAAGTGCTTGAAGATTATAAGATTTTATTGAGCAAATTCAAACTAGTTATTAAGTTAGATGATTCAGTATTTTATGGTTTTAAAGAAAACTATATTACTGTAGTTTCAAACATTTTAGACAATGCAACAAGATATGCAAAGAGTAAAATAGTCATAACACTTAAAAATGAAAAACTAACAATTTTTAATGATGGAATCCCAATTGATGAGAAGTATATTGAGAACTTATTTAAACCTTATGAAAAAGGAACTAAAGGTCAGTTTGGCCTTGGAATGTCAATTGTGCAAAAAACGGTAAACCGCTTTGGTTACCGTTTAAGTGTACAAAACATTGATGATGGAGTTATGTTTACGATAGAGAGTTAATAATTGTTTCTTTTATCTTAATAAAATCCTCTTTAGAATAATCTTGACTATGATTGACATACTTTATTGAAAAATCATCTCCCTTATAGCGAGGGATGATATGAATGTGATAATGAAAAACACTCTGTCCAGCAACAGCTCCATTATTATTAACGATATTTAGGCCATCCGGTTGGAAGGCTTTTTTTATTGCTTGTGATATTTTCACAACAACTTTAAAAAGGTGACCTGCAGTTTTTTCATCGAGTTGATAAATGTTTTGATAATCCTTTTTTGGGACAACTAATGTATGAGCTTTTGTCGCTTGCGAAATATCTAAAAAGGCGATTACTAAATCATCTTCATAAACAATATTAGATTCAATTTCACGATTAATTATTTTTTTAAAAACGCTCACTTAATCTCACTCCTTTTTTGTTTTAATTATACCATATTTAATTGAGTTTAACCCCATTGAGTGTTATAATATTTTAGAAAAGAGGTAAATAAAAAATGAGAAAAATTCCCGTAGGTGTCTCAGGCAGACACGTTCATTTATCAAAAGAGCATTTAGAAGTGTTATTTGGTAAGGGTTATCAATTAACAAAGTTCCGTGATTTAAGCCAACCAGGTCAATATGCTTGTGAAGAAAAAGTTGATTTAGTTTCACCAGAAGGCAGAAGACTTGATGGGGTTAGAATTTTAGGTCCAACAAGGAGTGCTACTCAAGTAGAAATTTCAAGAAGTGACGCGATAAGAGGAAGATTTATCGCACCAGTTAGATCTAGTGGTAATATTAAAGGCTCTGGCGGTTGTAAATTGGTAGGCCCTAAAGGCGAAGTCGAGTTAGCTGAAGGTGTAATTGTCGCAGATCGTCATATTCATTTTTCTACTAAGGAAGCAGAAGAGTTTAAAGTTGAAGATGGCGATGTAGTAAGCATTTATGTCAAAGGCGAAAAAGCTGGTATTTTAGATGATGTCTTATGTCGCGTTTCTGATAAATTTGTTTTAGATTGTCACCTAGACACTGACGATGGAGCAGCATTTGGTCTTAAGACAGGAGATACTGTTCAACTGGTCAAAGCTTATCAAATTACGAAATAAAAATAAAAATATTTAAACTTATAATAAACAAACATTAAACGAGGATTAAAAAATGCGC
>LSQX01060372.1_pt1 | contig 27945 bp, 19 predicted proteins | sample 654561 | NCBI WGS metagenome assembly LSQX01 (sample SAMN04489861, study PRJNA283612) | anaerobic digester metagenome | isolation source: 4 biogas reactors fed with cattle manure at either 37C or 55C with and... | place: Denmark: Kongens Lyngby | collected 2014
ATCTTGGGGTCGTGCCACGGGTCGCCGACCATGTGGCCGTTATGCAGGCCGGGCGCATCGTAGAAACCGGCACTGTCGAGCAAATCTTCGAGGCCCCCCGCGAGGCCTATACCCAGCAACTCATCACGGCGCTGCCGCGGCTGCCGCGGTCGCCTCGGCAACCGTAATGAACGGAGCGACCGCGGGCGGGTGAGCCTGAACCGGGCTAGCCAGACCTGAGCAATCTCAGTTCAGGTCGCGCAGCGAGGCGAGCACCGCGTCACGCAGCGTCGAGGGAGCTGGCCCCTCGCAAGCGCGGCGCACCGCAACCGTCAGTTTCACGAACACCTCTTGCTCGCTGCGGCAGTCATCGCAAGCCTCGAGGTGCTCGCGAATTGGCTGGCAATCAGTCTCGCGCAGTTCACCGCGAATGAGTTCTTCAAGATTGGCACGTGTGTGCTCACAACCGCATCCGCTCATTTCGCTGTTCCCTTCTGCTTCGCCGTGCCGACCTGCTTCGCCGTGCCGATTCCTTGCTCGCTCGCGTACTCACCGAGCGACTGACGCAACCTCGCACGCCCCCGATGTAACCGGCTCATGACCGTGCCGATCGGCCGTTCAACAATGTCGGCAATCTCTTGATAGCTAAATCCCTCGACGTCAGCGAGGTACACCACCATTCTGAAATCTTCTGGCAACTCATTCAACGCGTCGGTCACCACCGAGGCTGGCGTGCGATCGATGGCCTCGGCCTCGGCAGAACGCGAAGACATCGCGGTCGTCGATTCAGCACCACCCATCTGCCAATCTTCAAGATCATCTACCGCGCCCAGATAGGGTTCACGCTGCCGTTTGCGATAGCCGTTGATGTAGCTGTTGGTCATGATGCGATAGAGCCAGGCTTTGAGGTTCGTGCCCTCAGCAAACGTGGCGAACGACGCAAACGCTTTCGTGAACGTTTCTTGCACCAGGTCTTGCGCATCTTGCGGGTTGCGGGTCATTTTCATCGCTGCACCGTATAGCTGGTCGAGAAACGGCAACGCGTCTCGCGTAAAACGGCGTTCAAGCTCGGCTCGTTCAGAGGTGTTGATGCTCACAGCTCTCAAGCCTACGCGAGGGAATCTTGCACGAGGGCGTCTGACGCGAGGGCGTCTGCGAGATGCGCGCACAGGCTCGAGCAACGCGGTAGCACTCATCACCCCTCCCTTCTGCAGCCGGTACCATTAGAAACAACCAGTCGCTCATCTGTATTCCATCTGGTCTGTAATCTTTGGAGGCCCGCTCAATGCTCGAAGCCAAGCTCAACACCGGCCGAGGCGAAGAAGACCCATCTGGCCAAGGCGATGCAGAGCACGGATCCAGCGAGGCATGGCCAGCGCCTACGATCGCGAACCGCATCGACGCGACGGTGGCGCTGCCCGGCTCGAAATCGCTCATGGGTCGCGAGCTTGTCATGGCAGCACTTGCCGAGGGACCGGGCACGCTGCACGCCCCGCTGCACTCACGTGACACACAGCTCATGGTTGACGCCCTGCGGGCGCTCGGCACCACTATTGATGAATTGCCCAACCCTGCGAACCAATTCGGCCCCGATCTGCGCGTCACTCCGGCTGCAGAGCTCACTGGCTCAACCTCAATCGCCTGCGGACTCGCAGGCACCGTGATGAGGTTCGTGCCGGCGGTTGCCGCGCTCGCCCTCGGCCCCACTGCCTTCGACGGCGACCCCTACGCACGCAACCGCCCCATGCGACCAGTGCTCGAGGCACTGCGTGAGCTGGGCGCAGATATCTCAGATGAGGGCCGGGGCGCACTGCCCTTCACCGTGCACGGCACCGGTGGGCTCAAAGGTGGCCGAGTTGAGGTCGACGCTTCGCTCTCGAGCCAGTTCGTGTCGGGTCTGTTGCTCGCGGCACCCAGGTTCGAGAACGGCGTGCACGTCGTCCACACAGGTGAGCGTTTGCCCAGCCTGCCCCACATCGAAATGACGCTCGAAGCGCTTCGCGCACGCGGCGTCGACGCAGACTCGCCCGCGCTGGGCGAATGGCGGGTCGCGCCCGGCCCGATTCAGGCACGAGACCTCACGATCGAACCAGACCTGTCGAACGCAGCACCGTTCTTGGCCGCAGCGCTCGCAACGGGCGGCACGGTCTCGGTGCCACGGTGGCCGGCCGAGACGACGCAGGTGGGCGATCACCTGCGTGAACTGCTGCCGCAGTTCGGCGCTACTGCAGAACACCGTGACGGTCTGCTCACGGTCACAGGCCACGGGCGATTACGGGGTGTCAACTTGCACCTGCCCGAGGCAGGCGAGCTCTCACCGACCATGGTCGGACTCGCAGCCCTTGCCGCACATGGCACCGGGCAAGGTGACGGCGAAGCGAGCGAGATCACCGGCATCGGCCACACACGCCACCATGAGACCGATCGCATCGCTGCGCTTGTCGCCGAGATCAACGGCTTGGGTGGCCACGCCGAAGAACTTGAAGATGGCATCGCCGTCTACCCCGCCACGCTGCACGGTGGTCTGTGGCATGCCTACGCTGACCACCGCATAGCCACCACTGGTGCGCTCATCGGCCTGGTGATCGATGGCGTTGAGATCGACGACATCGGCAGCACCTCAAAAACTCTGCCCCAGTTCGTCGAACTGTGGCACCGCATGCTCGGGTTGCCCGCAAGCGCCGGTGGCGCGCTCGACGATGTGAACGGCACCGTCGCAGGCGGCAGTCACACGAACGACTGGCTCACAACGGGCGGGCTGCTCGACGGGCTCGGTGAGGGGCGCCTGTCCATATGAGCTGGCTGCCGGTCGACGACGACGAGCTCGACGGTCCCTACGCCGAATATGCGGACCATTCAGTGCGTGCTCGCCCGAATCCGAAAGCGAACCGGCCGCGCACCAAGCGCCGTCCAGAGCACGCCGACGCGATCATCGGCATCGTCACTGCAGTCGACCGTGGCAGGTATACGGTGCTCGTGCCGCAGGGAGCTGACCCCCTCGATGAGCGCGAGCGTCAAGTGGTCGCCGCACGCGCCCGTGAGTTGCGCGGCACGGCAATCGTGATCGGTGATCGTGCACAACTGGTCGGTGACGTGTCAGGTGCTGAAGGTTCTCTGGCGCGCATCGTCTCGATCAGCGAGCGCCGCACCGTGCTGCGTCGCAGCGCTGACGACAGCGACCGCGTCGAACGGGTGATGGTGGCAAACGCCGACCAAATGCTCATCGTTGTTGCCGCCACGAACCCCGAACCGCGGGTACGGCTCGTCGACCGCTACCTGGTGGCTGCTTACGATGCGGGTATCGAACCGCTAATCTGCGTGACGAAGGTCGACCAGGCCGACCCCGACGAGTTTCTCGCAAACTTTCAGGCCCTCGACGTTCCCATCTTTCGATCGGCACCAGGCGTTGAGCCGATTGCTGCGATTCGTGAGGCGCTCGCAGGCAAGACCACGGTGTTTGTCGGCCATTCAGGAGTCGGCAAGTCGACACTCATCAATGTGCTCGTACCGGGTGCCGGTCGGGCCACTGGTCACGTCAATGTGGTGACGGGCCGCGGACGCCACACCTCGTCTTCGTCGGTCGCCTACCGAGCCGAGACGCCGCGTTGCGCAAATGGCACGTACGGCTGGGTGATTGACACCCCGGGTGTGCGATCGTTCGGGCTCGGCCATGTCACGAGCGAAAGTGTGTTGCGGGGCTTCACCGACCTCGCACCAATTCTCGATGAGTGCCCCCGCGGGTGCACCCACCTTGCAGGCGCTCCCGACTGCGAGCTCGATGCCGCGATTGCCGATGGACGTCTCTCAGATACCGGCGAGCGGCGCGTCGAGTCGCTACGCAGGCTGCTGGGCTAGGCTCAATGCCCATGACCACTCGCGTGACACTTGAGCCAGGCCAGCAGGCACCAAATTTCTCACTCGAAGATCAGCGGGGTGACACAGTTTCTCTCGAGTCGTTGCGCGGCTCGCACGTCATTCTCTTTGCCTACCCGGCGGCCATGACCCCCGGCTGCACCACAGAAGCCTGCGACTTTCGTGACGCAATCGAGCCGCTGCAGGCAGCCGGCTACCAGGTCATTGGTCTGTCACCTGACACCACCGACAAGCTCGCGAAGTTCGCCGAACGAGACAGCCTCAGCTACCCGCTGCTGAGCGACCCAGATCGGTCAACGCTCGCGGCGTACGGGGCCTTCGGCGAGAAGAACAACTACGGCAGAATCGTGCAGGGCGTCATTCGCTCGACCTTCGTCATTGATCCCGAAGGCAAGATCGCACACGCGCTCTACAACGTGAAGGCGACCGGTCACGTGGCCCGCGTCAAAAAACTGCTCGGGGTGTAACTGCTCGGTGTGTAACTGCCCGGCGCTGTAGCAGCTCAGGGCACTACGCAGCTCAGGGCACTACTCGGCTCAGCGCACTACTCGTCGAGCGTCGCTGCTGCCCCACTGGCGACGACCGGCCGTGCGGCCAACGCGGCAAAGAACCCGACGAGTGCAAGCACCACCAGCGCCCACCCGAGTCTTGCGTCAGCGAGACCGAGTTGCAAGATGCCGGTTGCCGCAGCAAAAATCAGCACGTGTATGGTGATCGCCGAAGCGCGCACCCAGCTTGCCCGCACGCGCAACGACGCAGCAAAAGTCACCCCCACCCACACCAGCGACAGCACCGCTGCGAGAAAGATGCTGAGCCGCTGGCCCATCGGCTCATCGCCCGCGGCGAGCATGCCGCCTGTCATCGACACGAGCAACACCAACCCGCCACACACTTCGATCGCGAGCACGAGCAGCAACACACCCCACGCGCGCTTTGCGCGACCATTCACCCCAGGTGAACTCGACATTTCAGGCACCTTTCAGCCAGGTTAAGAAATAACTCTTGTATAACTGCCCTATTCATGGAAGCATATATCTGTAGAGTTTCGCGCACGTCGTGGTGGGCACTCTGAGTCCCGTACGACACATCGACGCGCGATCAGGCACCCAGCCAATACTTTTGCTCGCGCGCAAAACCCAAGGAGGAACCATGGATTGGCGTGAGCAGGCAGCGTGTCTGACCGTTGACCCCGAACTGTTTTTTCCGGTCGGCAACACCGGCCCCGCAGTTGACCAGATCGAACGCGCCAAGGCTGTGTGCGCGCGATGCAAGGTCACCGAAATGTGCCTGCAGTACGCCATGGACACCGGCCAGGACTCTGGCGTGTGGGGCGGTCTGAGCGAAGACGAGCGTCGCGCACTCAAGCGTCGCGCAGCTCGTGCACGACGCGCCAGCTAATTCCTTCACTCCTTTGTCACAAAGGATCAAAGATACCCGGGCCTTTCGGCCCGGGTATCTTTTGTTTGTCATCGAACTTGTCGAGACACCCTGCTAGCGAGATACCCCGCTAGCAGGACGCCCCGTTAGTCAGTGCCCGAGTCAAAGGCAGCACCAAGACCCAACTCATCGGCGTCTTCGTCAATGCCGACAACCGCTTCTGCAATCTCTTCAGCGCCGCCCTTTTCAAGCTCGCCCACCAGCTCAGCAGTCGCCCCACCAACGAGACCCAGCGCCGCATACTGCTCGAGCCGCTGCCGTGAATCTGCGATGTCAAGGTTGCGCATGGTGAGCTGACCGATGCGGTCTTCGGGGCCAAACGCCGCGCCAACCGTGCGTTCCATTGAGAGCTTCTCTGGGTGGTAGCTGAGGTTCGGGCCAGTCGTGTTCAAGATCGTGTAGTCATCACCGCGACGCAGGCGCAGGGTGACCTCACCAGTGATCGCTGAGCCGACCCAACGCTGCAACGCCTCACGCAGCATCAACGATTGCGGGTCAAGCCAGCGCCCCTCGTACATGAGGCGGCCAAGCTTGCGCCCGTCATTGTGATACGACGCCAGTGTGTCTTCGTTGTGAATCGCGTTCACGAGCCGTTCATACGTGATGTGCAGCAGGGCCATGCCCGGTGCTTCATAGATGCCGCGAGACTTCGCCTCAATGATGCGGTTCTCAATCTGGTCGCTGACACCGAGACCGTGACGGCCGCCAATCTCGTTCGCCTTGAAGACGAGGGCCACCGGGTCATCGTAGGTCACACCGTTGATAGCAACCGGGCGCCCTGCTTCAAACCGCACCGACACCTCTTCGGTTGGCACCTCAACGTCTTCGCGCCAGGCAGCCACACCCATGATCGGCTCGATCAGGTCAAGCCCTGCGTCAAGAAACTCGAGCTTCTTCGCCTCATGAGTCGCACCCCAGATGTTCGCGTCCGTCGAATACGCCTTCTCGGTCGCATCGCGGTAGGGGTAGCCGTTCGCGACGAGCCACTCACTCATCTCGTGGCGGCCACCGAGCTCTTCAACGAACTGCTTATCGAGCCAAGGCTTGTAGATGCGCAAGGAGGGGTTCGCCATCAGGCCGTAGCGGTAGAAGCGCTCAATGTCGTTGCCCTTGTACGTCGAACCGTCGCCCCAAATATCGACGCCGTCTTCTTTCATCGCGCGCACGAGCAGCGTGCCGGTCACCGCACGCCCGAGTGGCGTCGTATTGAAGTAGGTCTTACCGCCAGAGCGCACGTTGAACGCGCCGCACTGCAACGCCACGAACCCTTCTTCAACCAACGGCAACTTCGCGTCGACGTGGCGCGCGATCTCAGCGCCATATTCTTTCGCGCGACCTGCGACACCATCGATATCGGGTTCATCGTACTGCCCAATATCGGCGGTATAGGTGCAGGGAATCGCACCGTTCTCGCGCATCCAAGCAACCGCGCACGAGGTATCAAGACCGCCAGAAAAAGCGATGCCGACGCGCTCGCCGACGGGGAGTGAAGAAAGCACTTTAGACATGCTCTCTATCCTAGAGCGCGAACACGGCCTGTACGCGCACTCTCACGACTACTCGTGGGTGAATGGGTTAAGGCCCAGGCGGCGTTGCTCGTCCATCGCATCGATCTCGGCCATCTGCTCGCCGCTGAGTTCGAAGTCGAAGACGGCCAGGTTCTCTGCGAGACGAGCAGGGCGAGACGACTTCGGAATCACGACCAGGCCGTGCTGCACATGCCACCGCAGCACGATCTGTGCCACAGATTTACCGTGTTCTGCGGCCATTGCCTGCAGCTGCGGGCGTTCAAGCAAGTCGGTCTTGCCTTGGCTCAGGGGGCCCCACGACTCGACCACAATGTCGTGTTGCGCACAGAACTCGCGCAGTTCACGCCGCTGATGAACCGGGTGCAACTCGATCTGGTTGACCGTCGGTACCACGCCGGTCTCACGCAACAGCTCGTTCAGGTGCGCAATCTCGAAATTCGACACGCCAATTGATTTGCACTGCGGTGTACCCAAAATTTCGATGAGCCCGCGCCAAGCGGTCACTGCGTGCCCTCGCGTCGGCACCGGCCAGTGAATGAGGTAGAGATCGACGTAGTCGAGGCCCAACCGTTCGAGGCTGGCGTCAAACGCACCGTGTGGGTCTTGCTGATCGCCGTTGCGCAGCTTGGTCGTGACAAAGATTTCACTCCGTGGCACACCGCTGGCGGCAATCGCACGACCGACGCCACGCTCGTTTTCGTAGACCGAAGCCGTGTCGAAGTGTCGATACCCGAGTTCGAGGGCTTCGCCCACCACGCGTTCGGCTTCGTGATCGTCAAGCTTCCATGTGCCGAGGCCGAGTTGTGGAATCTCGCGGCCGTCGTTCAACTCTAGTTTCACCAAAGCAGGCTCTCTCATTGTCGAGCACCCCCATTAAGTCATCGTGTGCACAGCCCATAATAGAAGTGACATGCCAATCCCGACGAATATCACGTTTCCTCCCGAGCTGCCGGTGAGCCAGCTTCGGCACGAAATCGCACGCACGATCGCTGCCCACCAAGTTGTGATCGTGGCCGGCGAAACCGGCTCCGGTAAGACGACACAGCTGCCGAAGATCTGCCTTGAGCTTGGTCGCGAACGCATCGCGCACACGCAGCCTCGGCGCATTGCAGCCCGCACGATCGCCGAGCGTATTGCTGAAGAACTCGGCAGCGATCTTGGTGGGCTCGTCGGGTATCAAGTGCGATTCACCGACAAGGTCGGGGCAGACACGAAGATTCGGCTGATGACCGACGGCATTCTGCTGAACGCAATTCATCGCGACCGTGATTTGCGCGCGTATGACACCATCATCATCGACGAGGCGCACGAACGCAGTCTCAATATCGACTTCTTGCTCGGCTATTTGAAGACGCTACTGCCACGCAGGCCTGACCTCAAGGTCATCATCACGTCTGCCACGATTGACCCCGAGTCATTTGCGAAGCATTTCGCCGATGCTACGGGCGAGCCGGCTCCCATTATCGAGGTGTCGGGGCGCACGTATCCTGTCGAGTTGCGCTATCGACCGTTGGTTGAAGAGCAGATATCCGAGGATCCGAAGACCGGGCACCTCACCACCCGCAAACGCGAACGCGACCTGTTTGAGGCCATTGGCGCGGCGGTCGACGAGTTGGCCCGTGAGGCTGCGGGTGATGTGCTGGTGTTCTTGAGCGGTGAGGCCGAGATTCGCGATGCTACAGATATGCTCAAGGGCCGAAATCGCGGTCGTTCGAGTCACGCCCGCGCGTTCGAGGTGCTGCCGCTCTATGGCAGGCTCAGCGCGGCCGAGCAGCATCGCGTGTTCGAACAGAACCGTTCTGGTGCGTTGCGCATCGTGTTGGCTACCAACGTGGCCGAGACGAGCCTCACCGTGCCGGGCATTCGCTCGGTGATCGACGCGGGCACCGCGCGTATTTCGCGCTACAGTTCGCGCAGCAAAGTGCAACGTCTGCCGATTGAAGCCATTTCGCAGGCAAGCGCTAACCAGCGTTCGGGACGGTCGGGTCGCACCAGCCCTGGCATTGCGATTCGCCTGTACAGCGAAGAAGATTTTCAGAGCCGCCCAGAGTTCACGGAGCCCGAGATTCTGCGCACCGGTCTCGCCAGTGTGATTCTGCAGATGCTCGCATTGGGCCTTGGCGAGATCAGTGAATTTCCGTTTCTGACCCCACCTGTGGCGCGCGACATTCGCGACGGCCTCGCACTGCTCGAAGAGCTCGGTGCGGTCACGCACGCTCGTCGTGCTGGCCCCCCGCGCATCACGAAGATCGGCCGTGAGCTCTCGCGCCTGCCGATCGAGCCCCGGTTTGCTCGCATGGTGGTCGAGGCACGCCGCCACGGGGTGACTGATCAGGTCGTCGCACTCGTTGCGGGACTTACCGTGCAAGATGTGCGCGAGCGACCCGCCGAACAGCGCGGCAAGGCCGATGAATTGCACGCACGTTTCAATGACCCACTCGGCGATCTCATGACGTTGCTGAATCTCTGGAACTATCTGCGCGAACAGCAGCAAGCGCTCTCGTCGAGTGCGTTTCGGCGCCTGTGCAAAGCCGAGTTTCTCAACTACTTGCGGGTGCGTGAGTGGATGGATCTGAACCGGCAGATTAGCCGTATTGCGGTCAGTCGGCGCTCGGGCTCAGGCGAGGTATCGCCTGAGCAAACCGCACCGTCAGACGCGATACATCAGTCGGTGCTTGCAGGCTTGCTGTCGCACCTCGGCGTTCGAGACGACTTGCAAGATCGCAGGGTGTCCGGCGCGAGCCGCAACGGTACGCCCGCTGGCCGCCGCAAGCCCGCACAGGAATATGTGGGTGCGCGCGGCACCCGTTTCGTGCTGCACCCCGGTTCAACCCTCGTCAAGCAGCCCCCCGAAACAGTGATGAGTGTCGAACTCGTCGAAACCAGCCGCCTCTTCGCTCGCGGCAACGCAGCAATCGATCCTGCGTGGGCAGAGCAGCTTGCGGGGCCCCTTGCCAAGCGGCAGGTCAGCGAACCTCGCTGGGAAAAACGTCAGGGCGCAGCGGTCGCTTATGAGCGTGTCACCCTCTACGGCGTGCCCATCGTCGGCCAACGCAGGGTGCTGCTGTCACGGTTCGATCTGCCGCTCGCCCGCGAACTCTTTATTCGGCACGCACTGGTCGATGGCGAATGGGACTCACCCCATGCGTTCGACCGCGCGAACCGGCAACTGCGCCGCGAACTCCAGCAGCTTGAAGAACGCACCCGGCAGCGTGGTCTCGTTGGCGATGACGACGTCGTGTTCGACTTCTACGATGCACGTATTCCTGCCTCGGTCGCAAGCACCCGCGACTTTGAAGGCTGGTGGAAGCGTGAACAGCGTACCTCCCCCAAGCTGCTCAACATGAGCCGCGACGACCTGCTCGAAGACGACGAGCAGACGGTCGACGAGACTGAGTTTCCACGGGAGTGGCGCCACGGTGACCAGAAGCTGAAGCTGCGCTACCGTTTCGAACCCGGCGCAATCGATGATGGGGTGACCGTCACCGTACCCCTGCCGCTGCTGCCACGCGTCGAGGCAGATCAGTTTGACAAGCTCGTGCCAGGTTTACGCGAAGAACTGGTCACTGCGCTCATTCGCGCGCTGCCCAAAGCCATCCGCAAACATGTCGTGCCAGCTGCTGACTGGGCGCGCACGCTGCTTGCCGCGATTTCTTCTCAGCTCGACGGCACGCACGATGCTGCCGTGCCGCAGCTGACCGAATTGCTCGCGCAAGAGATACGACGCCGCACGAGCGTACAAGTTGCCGCGAACGACTTCGACCTCACCAAGCTGCCGCCTCACCTCACGCCCACCTACCGAGTCATCGATGCGCGGGGCCGGGCAGTTGGCACGGGCAAGAATCTCGCTGAGCTGCAGCACACCCACAAAGACAGCGCAGTCAAGGGTGTCGCGCGAGTGGCTCAGGCGGCCCTGCCGCAGCACAACCTCGAGCGCAAGGGACTCACCAGCTGGAGCTTCGGCGATCTGCCGAAACACGTTGACTCTAGCTATGCGGGCGGCCGCGGCGGCGCAGGCACGGTTCGCGCCTACCCCGCGTTGGTCGACCGACGCACCAGTGTCGACCTCGTGCTAGTTGCCGATGCGGGTGAGCAGACCCGGCTCACAAGGCGCGGGATTCGGCGCCTGCTCACGCTCAGCTCGCCGAGCCCCGCAAGCTATGTGCGCGACCACCTCAGCAATGACGAAAAACTGTTGCTCGGTGCTGGCCCGTACCGCACCCTCGACGATGCCATCGCAGACGTGTCGCTCGCCGTGGCCGACCGCGCCATTCGTCGAGTGGCACCCGATGGCCTCATTTGGCGGGCCGACACGTTCGAGGCAGTTGCTGACGCCTATGCGACTGCACTCATCGAAGACATCTACGCAGGCATCGCGCTCACGGCACGCGTGCTCGGTGCTGCGAGAGAGGCTCGCAAGGCTGTCGACGCAGCGAAATCGCTGCATGTGCTGAGCCAAGTTGCTGACGCACAGCAGCAGATCAACGGGTTGGTCTGGGCCGCTGGCTCAGGGGAAGGGTTCGTCTCACACACCGGCCTCGAACGTCTCGAGCGGGTCGTCGTCTACCTGCAAGCGGTGACCCAGCGTATGCGTGCACTCACCGAGCACCCCGGCCGCGACCGTGCGCGACAAAATGACGTCGACCGCGCGACCACGCTCTTCAACGATGCAGGCGGAACGATCCCGCTCACACCAGATGCCGCCGACTCGCTGCGGCATGCACGCTGGCTGCTCGAAGAGCTTCGGGTGAGTCTCTTTGCGCAACAACTCCGCACCGCTGAGCCCGTCTCTCTGCAACGCATTCAGAAGGTACTCGCAGCACACTAGAATCCCCTGGTGGGCATCTATCGTGACCTGGCGCGCACTCCAGGCGTATTGCGCATTCTGCTGTCGCAGTTAACCGCCAGGATGCCGTTCGGCATGCTCTCGATCACCATCTTGCTGCACATCGAACTGCGCTACGGCAACTACACGTCTGCTGGTGTGGTGCTCGCGGCGCAAAGCATCGGACAGGCGATCGCGGGACCAATCACGAGCCGGTTGCTCGGCCGCTTCGGCATGCGGCTCGTACTGCTCGTGACCACCATCAGTTGCGCTGGGCTCTTGCTCATCATCGCACTGACGATGGTGCCACTCGCCGCGGTTGCAATCATCGCATTCTTCGTCGGCCTCACCACGCCGCCAGTCACCCCCGCCGTGCGTTCGATCTACCCAGGGCTCGTACCAGCTAACCGCGTCTCAGGGCTGTTCTCGCTCGATGCCTCCGCACAAGAGATCATCTGGATCTTCGGGCCGGTCGCCGCCGTCTTCATTTCAACGCAAATCAGCACCGTGTGGGGCCTCATTGCGGCTGCGGCCTTCTTAACGGGCGGCGGCTTTTGGCTCATCACAAGTCCAGAACTCGGCCGGGTGCGACTACCCGCATCACGCGGGCGGCTCGGGGCAGTGCTCACCAAACCGACCGTCTTAATTTCGTCAGGGGTCGGGTTCTGTTTCGTCGCCTCGTTTGCCGCGCTCGAAACCGGCATCGTCGCCGCGTTCGGGCACGATGGGATTGAGGCTGGCGTGATCCTCGCCATCTTCTCTGTCGGCTCGATCATCGGCGGCTTTCTTATCGGCCACCGAGACATCACCCCGTGGTCAATGACCGTCCGCGCGACGATCGTGCTTGTGGGCACCGCCCTGTGTCTCATCAACCTCGATCCGGTGTGGCTCAGCATTGCGTTGTTCTTTGGCGGCATCGGTGTGGCCCCCATGCTCGCAGCGCTGTTTACCGTGGTCAGTTCGACGGTGAAGTTCTCTGAAACCGCGGAAGCCTATGGCTGGGTCGGCACCGGTCAACTCGTCGGCGTGGCCATCGGGTCGGCGATCGCGGGCATCGCCATCGACTGGAATGGCGCCGTGGGCGGCATCGCTGTCTCGGCGGGGTTCTTGATCGTCACGGTGCTCGCCTCAGCGCTCAGCGCGCGCTGGCTGCCAGACCTGCGCGGCAAAGACGCCACACCGGTCACCGACACGGTGCCAATACAGCTGCCGTGACCAGCACCTTGAGAAGAGCAACGGTGAAAGGCGCAGCCTGCCGAAAAGTCGCCGGTCGGCCTGTCAACCGCGAGGCATTTTTCAACTGATTCGCGTTCATCAGCCTCGAAAAGATGCCGAAATGCTCATAAAATGTGCGATTCCACAGAGTTTTTCGAAAAGATGGAGCAGACGGACGCTTTGTGACAAACTGGCCGTACCAGCCAACCGCGTCGTTCACCAAAGGAGTGTTGAACATCATGGCCAATTTTGCAGTCATTAACCCGGCCTCGGGCGAGACCCTCGCCGAATACCCAGAAGCCACCGCAGCCGAGGTAGAGGCCGCGCTCGCACAGACCCAACAGACCTATCGAGAGTGGTCGCGAAACACCACCGTCGCCGAACGCGCGGCGCTCGCTGCTCGCCTCGCAGCACTGTTTGATGAACGCAAAGACGAGCTCGGCGCGATCATCAACCGCGAAATGGGCAAACCACTCGACCAAGCGATCGGCGAGGCCGAGTTCTCAGGCGCAATCGCCGCAGCATTCGCGAACAACGCCGAACAGTGGCTTGCCGACGAGCCGCTCGAAGTCGAAGACGGCCTCAAGAGCTTCTTCCGCTTTCAAGGTATTGGCGTGATCCTCGGGATTATGCCCTGGAACTACCCCTACTACCAAGTTGCACGCTTTGCCGTGCCAAACCTCATCCTCGGCAACACCGTCATCTTGAAGCACGCAAGCCAATGCCCCGAATCTGCACTCGCGCTGCAACAGCTCTTTCTCGACGCAGGCTTCCCCGAGGGCGCCTATGTCAACGTCTTCGCGAGCCACGAACAGCTCAGCACCATGATCGCCGACGACCGGGTGCAAGGCGTCTCGCTCACCGGCTCTGAACGTGCGGGGGCCATCGTCGCCGAGCAGGCCGGCAAACACCTCAAGAAATGTGTGCTCGAGTTAGGCGGCAGCGATGTCTTCTTGGTGCTCGACACCGCCGACCTTGACCACGCAGTCGAACACGCAGTGGGCGGCCGCATGGAAAACACTGGGCAGGCCTGCAACGGTTCGAAGCGTATTGTCGTCATGGATCACCTGTACGACGCGTTTTCACAGAAGTTTCTCGAAGCCATCGGCGGCCAAAGCTACGGTGAACATTTTGGCCCGATGTCGTCAGCGGGCGCCACGAAGACACTGACTGGCCAGGTGAGCAGCGCACTCGAACAGGGCGCGAGCCTGCTCGTCGGCGACAACTCCCCCGACGGCAACGTCTACACCCCATCAGTGATTGGCGACGTGACCCCAGCGATGGACGTCTACAGCCAAGAACTGTTCGGCCCGGTGGCACAGCTCTACCGCGTCTCAAGTGACGAAGAAGCCATCGAGCTCGCAAACAGCTCACCCTACGGCCTCGGCTCGGTCATCATTTGCGACGATCTCGATCGCGCCGAACGCGTCGGCAATCAGCTCGATGTGGGCATGGTGTTTATTGGCGCCGCCGGTCTCGAGGGAGCCGACGTGCCGTTCGGTGGGGTGAAGAAGTCAGGCTACGGCCGCGAACTCGGCAAGGTGGGCATGCTCGAGTTCGCGAACAAGAAGCTCTTCAGGTTCGCTGGCTAAGCGCAAGTCGCACGCAACGCATCGAATGCCCCGGGTATGCGCTCGGGGCATTCTGTGTGCTGCAGGTGCTCGCCGTCGCGGCCCGATCGCAGCGTGAAAATTTCGCACAGGTGACGTCATCGCCGACCGAAAGTGCGCGCGATAATGGAAGTTGGCCGACCCTGAAGGAGCAGATATTGTCTGAGCTCATCAAGTCGCTCTCAGAGGCGCTGCAGACGAACCCCGACGCTCACCCGCTGCGCGTACATCTCGCGTCGCTCTTGCTTGAGGCAGGCGAGGTTGATCGTGCGATCGCAGAGCTCGGCACGGTGCTCGGCAAGGATCCGGCGAACGCGCAGGCGCAAGAACTTTTGCGGCGGGCTATCGGCGCGAGCCCTGCCGCAGCTGAGGTGCCTGCAGCAGAGGCACAACCGCCTGCGCAATCTGCGCCTGCGCAACCTGCGCCCCCAGCTCAGTCGACTTCAGCTGCACATGGCGACCTCGATTGGGCAAAGCTCGAGCAAGAAATCGGCGTTGACATTGACCCGCCGTTCGTCACCGACGGCTCGGGTGCGACCCTCGACGAACCTGCCGTCAGCTTCGAAGACAGCACCACGAACAGCGATGGCGAACAGCCAGAAATCGAAGATGGTTTCATCAGGGTCAACGAAAGTGAAGACCCGAAGTTCTTCGAAGAGCCGCTGCCTGAGCAGATCACCCTGGCCGACGTCGGCGGTCTCGAGAAGGTGAAAGAGCGTCTGCGGCTCGCTTTTCTCGAGCCCATGCGCAACCCAGAAATTGCCAAGGCCTACGGCAAGAGCCTGCGCGGCGGCCTGTTGCTCTATGGCCCGCCAGGCACCGGCAAGACCTATCTCGCCCGCGCTGTTGCTGGCGAGCTGAATGCTCGCTTTCTCAGCGTGACCATCGCCGACATTCTCGATGGCGTGATGGGCGCAAGCGAGAAGAATGTGCGCCGTGTGTTTGATCGTGCCCGCGACCTCGCGCCATGCGTGCTCTTTATTGACGAACTCGATTCGCTGGGTGGCAAGCGGTCGGGCTACTCAAACATGGGGTGGATGCGCAACGTCGTCAACCAGATTTTGCAAGAGATGGACGGCATCGGCGCTGACAATGACGGTGTCTTTGTGCTTGCGGCAACCAACCACCCGTGGGACATCGACAATGCCCTGCTTCGGCCGGGCCGGTTCGACCGCATCGTGCTGGTCACCGCACCCGATCCGTCTGCACGCGCGGCGATTCTCAAGTATGCGCTCAAGGACCGACCCATCGCCGGCATCGATCTCGACGAGCTCGTCAGCAACACTCACGGATTCTCGGGTGCTGACTTGACCCACGTCGTTGCTACCGCTGCCGAACATGCGATGAGCGACTCCATCGCCTCAGGCCAATTACGGCCGATCAGCATGGCCGATATGCGCAACGCACTCGACGAGATCAAACCGAGCACTGGGCCCTGGCTGCAAAGCGCACGAAATGTCGTCGACTTTGCAAATGCTGACGGCAGGTATGACGACCTCAAGCTCTACCTCGAGTCAGAGCAGAAGGTGAAGCTGAAGAAACCGAAGAAGTGAGCGAACACGGCGACACCCAGGCGCAGGCGGCTCTGCAACAAGCAGAACTGCTCGCGGCACAGTCCCGTGAAGACGACGCAATCGCGCTGGTTGAGACACAACTCGCGCTCACCCCAGACCACCCCGACTTGCTGCAGATGCTTGGTTGGCTGCTCATACGGGTGCATCGTGACGCAGAAGCGATTCGCGTGCTCGAAGGCCTCGTCGGTCTCGACCCCCAACACGAATCGGCGCGGTATCTGCTGTCGTACGCCTACGGCCATATCGGCGACCACGAACAGGCCGAGGTGAACATTGCCAGCTGTCTTTCCGCCGACCCGCAATCTGCCAGCTATCATTTTCAGTACGCTCGCGTACTCACCCTCGGAGCTGACACCGGCAGACGGGTGTCCGGTCGCACAAAAAAGCTTGCTCTCTCACACGTCGAGACAGCACTCGGGCTCGCGCCAGACGCGCCAGAGAGCTACCTCGAAACCGCGCGCGTCTACTATCGCCTCAATAAGCCGGCCGAAGCCCTAGGCTTCACCGAACAGGGTCTTGCGCTCGCCCCAGAAGACCTCGATTTACTTGCGCTGCATGCCGATCTGACCACCGTCAATGCGCAGCCGACGACTCGGTACGATACCATCACGCAGTCGGCCACGCAGGTCGCACAGATGAGCAAGCTGCTCGCCAACTTCCCGCAACACACTCAAGCGCGACGAGTGCTCTTTCACGAACTCTGGTGGCAGCGAGCTCTGCTCATCGACGCACCGCTCATCCTGCTATCAATCGTCGCGCTCACAATCGGTGCAGCGTTTCGGGCATCGGGTTCGGTCACCGCGATCGTCACTGGCACAATCGTGACGGCAATTTTTGGCATCATCCGGCTGGTCACCTATGCGGTCGTTTGCGGCAAGGCAGTGCCGGGGTTTCGACGCCTGCTGTTTCGTGAACTACCGGCGAGCAGACTGGTGCGTGTACTCATCATTACCTCTTGGAACACCATCGGGCTCGCCGCACTCGCCATGATATTTGTGCGTGATGCCATTGCGATTCGGTGGCTCATTGTGGTGGTTGGGATCGGTGTGGTCGCCGCGCTCGTCGCCTCGATCGCATGGCAGCTGCAGTTCTGGTCAGGTGCGACACGGGTGGGTGGTTTCTCGGCTGACCCTGACAGCCTCTCACGCCTGCGTGATCACAGATCGCAGCTCAACACGCGAATCTTCTACCGCACCCTCGGCGCCGGAGTTCTCGCGCTGTGCACCTTCGCCGCGGTCACCGGCCGCGACGACGCTGTCGCCATAGTATGGCTAGGTTGCGGAAGCCTGGTGCTGTCTCCGATCATTGGCGTGCTTGCCGTTCGCCGGGCAGAACGCGGCCTGCTCGATGAGCTTCCCGAAGCCACCTCGCTGGCCCGCAACTACCGCGCCCCGCGCCTCGTCACGGGCGCACTGCTCGCCGCAGTCGGTGTGCTTGCGCTTGGACTCACCCTGAGCGGCATCAGTCAGTTGCCCGTGCTGCCGAACGCGCACGATGCTGACGGCAGCTACACCCTTGGCAGCAGCGCGAGTTCAGGTTCGACTTCTGCGAGCGGCACTGATGCTTGCCGGGGCAGGCCCGCCGCGCGGCTTGCCTGCATGATTGAAAGAAACAAAGAGCGGCAACAGGGGTGGCAGATGCCAGAAGTCACCGTGCCAGACTTTCAAGTGCCCGACTTCGAGGTTTCGCAGCTCGACCTGCCCGACGTTGGCGAGTGGGCCGACGAAGGTTGAGGGCCTATTCGCCCATGCGTTTGCGTGACGCGATCGCACGCTCGGCCTCACGCTGATCTTGTTTCTCGCGAAGAGTCTGCCGCTTGTCGTACTCTTTCTTGCCCTTCGCGAGGGCAATCTCGACCTTCGCCCGACCATCTGAGAAGTACAATCTCAGCGGCACGATGGTCATGCCGCCCTCGCGCGTCTTCTGAAAGAGCTTGTCGATCTGTTGCCGATGTAACAGCAACTTGCGCTTGCGGCGAGGTGCATGGTTCGTCCACGACCCGTTGAGGTACTCAGGAATGTAGGCAGCGTCGAGCCAGGCTTCACCGTTCTCGATGAATACGTACCCGTCGACCAGTGAGGCGCGACCCATGCGCAGCGACTTCACCTCGCTGCCCGTCAGCACCAGACCAGCCTCGTAGGTGTCGAGAATGTGATAGTCGTGCCGCGCCTTTTTGTTCGACGCGATCAGTTTCTGACCCGTCTCTTTTGGCATAACGTCTAGTCTAGACCCCGCGTGCGTACGCTGCTCGCTGAGTGAAGCAAGGGGCTGAAACATTTCTGCTCAGCCCCTCACCGCACTCGGCAGCTAGGCGCTCGCTTTCTTGCGTCGCCCGGCCGCAACGAATGCCAGACCAATCAGCAGGGCAATCGCTGCACCGGCAGCTGTCATCATGACCCCTGCGCTACCTGTCGCGCTCAGACCCGGAATGGTCGGCACGCCCTCAACCGGCGGCAACCCGGGGGCGAGAAGCACATGATGTTCGGTCGTACACGGCTCGTCAGCTACGCAGTTCGTCGGCATGACGTCACCCTGCCCATACACGCTGTTGACGATCGTCTCACCCCAGACATCTTCATCATGCAGCTTGACCGTGTAGCTGATCGACGTCGCTTGACCCGGCGCAATGTCAGGCACGGCCCACAGCAGGGTCGGGCCGTTGGCCACGACACCGTCAGGCAGCTGCGATACCAACTCGGCGTGCGGCAATACGCCAGCCAAGTCATCGAAGACCTCGAGGCCACTGAGGGTGAGGTCACCCGTGTTCACCGCAGTCACCGTGTAGGTGATTTCAGACCCAACACCGACGTAGGCGCCAGAATCCGGGTCAGCGGTTTTCGCCAGCGACCACGCGGCTTCACCGTCAGCAACGGCTTGCCAGTCGTCTGAGGCTTCGACGGGGGTGCCCGTGAGAGTACCAACAGCCGTGACGGTGAACCGATCATGGTGGGTCGGTACGCTCAGCGACAGCCCAGAGAGCGTCGCCGTGCATGTCACTGCCTCGCCAGGCTGCAAGACCAGGGTAGACGGGTCAGCCGAGCAGTCGAGGCCGGTCAGTGCGGGGCCCTCGAGCGTCTGATCTGCCCACGTAAAGCCCGTCAGCGGTTCCGACCCTCGGTTGGTCACAGTGATCTGCACCTCGACGTCAGAGGCGTTGCCCGAAGCGTCGACGTCAAGCGCAGCGGGGTCACCCGCGACACTTGTCTTCACCACTTCAAGTGCCGCATTTGCGAGCACCACGCCACCGTTGAGCCACTGCTCGTGACCGCCAGCGGCCACGCTCACCTGACCGGTCGAGAAGGTCACTGGGTCCATCCACGATTGGTTGTGGGCACGGCCCAGCGCGATCGTCGGCCCGAACGAGCCGTACTCGAGACCAACCTCAGCGAGTTGCTCAGGAGTGGGAGTGGCCGAGCTGATCGCAAAGGTCACTGAATAGCCGTCGCCAACCGGCACGGTCGAGAACGAGTACGAGCCGTCTGCGCCGGTCGTGGTGGTACCGCGCGAGAAACCGTTCTGGATCAGGTTCACGGTAACGCCCGCAACACCAGACTCATTCTCATCTTTCACACCGTCTTGGCTGGCATCGAGCCACAACAAGCCAGAAACTTGGCCCGGGGTGTCGCCTGCCATTGGCACCAGCACTGGCACCTGATCACACGAATCGGGGGTGCGCGGGTCTTGCCCGTTCACGTCCGTGTCACAGGTTACGTTGCCCGCGATGCCGTTCGCATCAAAGCCGGCACCTGGGTCAATCGGCAAGTCAGGCTTGGTCTTGCCGTCGGGCAAGATGCCGGTAATCGGCGTCGAAGGCGAGGTAAACCAGGCTTGGTTCAGCACATGTGAATCGGTCGACGACTGGTTCACCTTGCCCCGCACCGCAACGTGCAGTGTCTCACCTGCAGGCAGCAGCGGCATCGAATAGGTGCGCTCAACGAAGTCGTCCACCGGCACTTCTGAAACCGGCGCAACAGCCGACGAGGCGTCCATCCCGGTTGCCGCGATGCCCTGTACTGGCTTCGCGATGACGTTGTGATCGTCATTGGTGCCGTTTCCGGCACCACTAGCGCTGCCCCAGGAATACACGGTGCCAGCCTTTGTCAGGGCGAAGGCACCGGGTGACAAGTTTGATGCAGTACGTGAGATTACCTCATTCACCTGGCCTGCAGGCAGCCCCTGCACGAGAGCCGCGGTAGTTGCAATCCCCCAGAGCACATTATTACCGTTCGAGCCAGTACCACCGACACCCCACGAATAGACGTCACCCGTGTCCGTCAGCACATAGCCGCCGCGGCCGTGCCTGTCATAATACTCAACCACCCGGGTCGATTCGAGCCCCTGCACGGGGGCGGGCGTGAGACTAACAGCAGTCGTGCCGTGGCCGTTCGCTCCGTCCGTCCCCCAGCCCCAGGCAAACATCTGACCGTCTGTCGAGAGCGCATACCCGCGGGCGTAGACCTTGGCGATCGTCACGTGGTCGAGCCCGTGCACGGGTGCAGCGACGGGATTATCGTCAGTGGTGCCGTGCCCGTTGCCGCCCCTGGCACCTGTTCCCCAGGCGTATACCTTCCCCTCATCTGTCAGCGCGTAGTAGTTGGGTGTATTAGACGAGAAAAGGTAGTCCACCACTGCGAGCTCAGTCACGCGCACACCCGCTAAACCACCAACCGGTTGGGCGATCAAGTTATTGGTTTCGGCACCGTTAGCGTTCGCAAAGCCTAGCCCTGCGCCCCACGAATACACCTCTCCGTCCGAGGTCACCGCAAAGCCTCCCCAGCCCCCTGTCGTTGCTTGGCCAGAGTAACGGGCATAAATTCGTTCGACGTGCAGGCCCTCGAGTCCCTGCACCAACTGTGCGGTGGCGCTTCGTATCGTGCTGCCATTGCCGTTTGCTCCCGCGGTGCCACCGCCCCACGAATACACCTTGCCGTCTGCACTCAATGCATAGCCACCGGCAGATTCTCGAGCCACAACATCAATAATCTCAATGTGCTCAAGACCATGCACGGGTGCAGCACTCAACTGATAATTACCAACTAACCCAGTACCTGAGCTTCCATCGCTTGCACTACCCCAGGAGTACAGTTTGCCGTCAGTCGTGAGCGCGAATGCCCCCATGTAGCCGCGAGTCACCAGCCGCTCAACGCTGACACCTTCAAGACCCTGCACCATCACCGCAACCGCACTATCAAGCCTGTTTCCATTGCCATTACCGGCAAAGAGGCCCGTTCCCCAAGCGTACACTTCGCCATCCTCGGTGAGCGCGTACCCTCCCTGAGTATCGCGAGCATAGATCTGGGTGACCTTTCCGTCCGGCAAGCCCTGCACGGGTTGAGCACTGAGATTGATCTCGGTTGTGCCGTTACCGTTGCTGCCGAAGTTTCCACTCCCCCATGAATACACGTCACCAGACTCGCTGAGCGCATACCCGCCGTTACCATCCCGCGCAACAACCTGCACGATGCGTTCGCCTTGGGTGTACACACCGAAGAGCGCTTCAACGTCGTAGAGCTCGCTCGACACTGTGTCTGTGAAGCTGCCGAGGCTCACCGCGCTGTTGCCGAGGTTCGTGATCTCGATGTTCCAAGTCACCTCACACACGCCATCGACACAGTCGATGAAGCCAGGGCTCTTATCAACGTCAACCAGGGGGTCGGCCGCAAAGAAGCCGAAATCTACACCGTTTCTTGCGGTGTCGATGCCGAGCGTGAATTGCGTTGAATGCTGCGAGGATCGCGCATAGCGCTGTCCAAGAAACGAGAACGTCGTGTCGACCGAAATTTCTTCACCGTAGTACGAGGTGACCGTCTCGGCGAGGTTGTTGCCACGCGCGATCACAGCGACCTCATAGCGGCCCGAGTGCAGACTCGCGAATTCGTACGCACCGAACCCGTCGGTCGTCGTGACCGCAATTGGGTCGGCCTGGGTGACGCCGTCATGCACCTCGAATAGCCCGAGCTCGACGCCCTCAATTCGTGGCTCATCAGCCTGCATCGAGGCGCTGTAGTCTTCGTCCGACCACACGGTGCCACTAATCTCGCTCATCACGATCGTGCTCTGGGCAGGCCACGGCATGCTCGAGCCGACGCCACCGCCAGTCACGGTGGTCTCGCCCACCCACATGAGGTACACATCGTCTTCTGCGTTGCCTTCGGGGCGCAGCTCGACATTTACGAGCGCCGTCATCGCTTCAGCAGCTCCGCGGCTCTCTGCCACCAGCTTGAGTGCGGTTGCACCCGCGAGAGCGGGAGCCGAACCGACACCGGCCTGAGATACCCGATGCCAGGTACCTTCAGCAGGGTCAAGTGACGGGTTCGCACCGGTGGTGAACCACAGTTCAACGCCAACCGATGAATCTTCTTGGCTTAACGTCACCGCGTTTACCGCGTAGCTCCCGGTGAAATCTGATTCTTTTTCGCCGGTGTAGAGTCCGTCTGGGTCAAGGCTCGCCTGCCAGTAGGAGTCATCACCGTTTCGCGGCAGAGCAATCACGGTTTCAGCCGTTGCGCCATGCAACTGCTGCACCAGCTCGATAGACCACGAGAGCGGCTCGTCGATCTCTACCCTCGTCTGGTCGGCAGTGATGTGCGCGGCCGAGGTGCTCTGTGCGAGCAGAGCAGTTTGGCTGCTGTCACCGGCAGGCAATACCTCGCCCATCTCGTCAAGTTCAAACACGACGTTCGTCGCGACTGCGTCGCGTGCTGCGAGCGTGGTGCGCGCCGAGTACGAGATGTTCGGCAAGGTCGCCTGCTGAAAGTTGCTCGACCACGTCGAATGCGCGATCGCATCGCCACCAGCTGGGGTGAACACCAGCTTGGCTGGCGTTGATTCGGGGTCACCGCACACCCGTCCGCTCGGGCCGACCACCGCATCGATGACGGTCATCTGCCAGGCGTCGCTGTTGTTCACCGGAGCGGCTTCACAGCGGTCAAGCTCGGCTGTAATCGTTGCCACAAACCCGTCGCTCAGTCGGTGCGGGTCTTTCACCTTTGCGGTGACGGAGTAGGTGAGATGATCACCTGGGTTCGCGACCTCTTGATCAACGGTTTGCTCGATCGTCAGCGTCGGCGTGGTGGGCCAGACAATTCGCAGGGCGCCGGGTGCGCTTGCAGCCACGTCACCGACACTGCCCCACATCGTGTCGCGCACAATCGGGTCTGAGGTCTCGGGGTAGTCAGCAGAACTCTGCATCGGCACGCGCACCGACCAGGCTCCGGTGCCCGGCTCGATCACACCGTCCTCAAAAATCACCCGCACCGCATTTGCGTTGGGCAACGGCCCCGCGGTGGTCACCCAGTCAGAGTCGTCTGTGGCGTCGGCGATCGCCACGCTGTTCGTCGCCTGTGCCGACCACTGCACCTCATACTGTGCCGGGTCAACGGTCTGACCGAACATGTCAAGCACCGTGACTGGGCCGATGGCTCGTGCCTGCGCGTGGTTCCACACATCACCAATCACGGCGACACCACCCTGGTCAATGAACTCAGAGTTGACGCTGAGCAAGGCGTTAAACTCGACACCCGCTGCACGGCTCGTTGGGTTCGTCTGCAAAGAGTAGGTCGATGTCGTGGCGCTCGACCACAAGATGTTGCCGTCTTCGAACAGCGTCTCACTCGCGGCTTGAGGGAGTTCAAGCATCTTCTGAAAGATCACACCATCGACGGGAATCGGTCGAAATACCCGAATCGCGGTGTAGTCGTTATTGGGGTACAGATATCCGCGAATCGAGCCGCGCGCGGGGTCGTAGGTAGAAGTCTCGCGCGAAATTCCGGTGCCTGGCTGCCAGCCATCGCCATTGTTCAGATAGTCAGCGCTGGCGAATGAGGTCTCAGCCACCTGCATGCCAAAGTCGTACCAGACAGTTGACCCCTCTTCTTGCTCTGGCCACACCTCGCCAGGCAACAGAAACGCTAGGTTCTGACTGCCCGTGCCACTCAGCTGCAACTCTCCGTTCGTGGCCGAGAGCACTTGTCGGTTAAACCCCCAAAGGGTGTCAGCCGGAAACGCGCTCACGTCAACAACCGCCTGCCACGAGCCGCCGGTCGAGACGCCCTTCTCGGCGGAGTATCCCGCTGGCTGCAGCGCTCGCGGTTCGATTGCGACGGAAGCATATGCTTGTGAGGACCAATTGACCATCTGCCCGCCGTGCAGCACCAGGTCGACCGCTGGGGCAGACACCACAGTGACCGGGTCAGACGTCACTGTCGCGTACGGCAACCTGCCGGCGATGCCCACGTCGATGCCGAGCACCTGGCCTTCGCGAGCTGCGCCGGCCGAGTCAGCCGCGGTGAGTTGCACCTGACGGGTGAGCTGTGCGGTTGCGCCCTGGGCAATTCGCAGCTCACAGGTGTCGTCTGTCACTGTCGCCGTGATGCCGGGGGCCGGGGCACAAAATGCCTCCTTGCCGATCTTCCAGTCGAGCAACTCAGATGGGGTGAGCTTGACCGCTACCGTGCGGGCCGGGCCAGCTTTGATGCGCAGGGTCACCTCGTAGCCGACAATGTCGTGGGAGGCGACGACGCCGTCATCGGCGCTGTCGTCGCCAGGAACAAAACCGTTCTCGGAGTTCACATAAGTGGCGTCGGCCGTGCCGTGGCCGGTGCCGTCAAACATTTTTGTGACGAGCACCTCAGCGTATGGGTTCGGGCCCACATCAGCATTCGCTGCCGTCACTGTCGACGACAGTGCAAGCGTCGCAAACAGACCGGTCGCCACAAGCGCTGCGACAGGTCGCCGGGCGGCATGCCTTCCGTGTGATTTCTGCAGACCAAAGAAATTGCGCAACCAATTAGGCACGTGACCCCCACCTGAGCCGGGCCCCCGCCCGTTTAACCGACGTGTGCGCCCGCGGGCAACACACATGAATCAGTCGCGACGATAGCGGTTTTCGCGCACACCTGAGTATTTAAATGTAGGTCACCGACAACGCTTACAGGTTTTTTTGCACACTAGTTGCACTAAACAGACAGCCAGTCGTCAAAAATCGTAGTGGATTTTAGACCCGCAGGTAACGGCTGATCGCGACCTTTGCGGCGATTGCGCTCAGCACAATGCCCACGGCAATCAAGATCGGCGGCACAATAAGAGACTGTTCAACCGTGATATAGCTTGTGAACGGCACTTGAGTCACCAAGAAGTCTTGCACGAAGAACTTCACCGCGGCCACCGAGGCCACCCCCGCGAGCACTGCGCCTACGAGAGCGGCGACAATGCCCTCAATGATGAAGGGGGTCTGAATAAATCTGTTCGAAGCGCCCACGAGTCGCATGATGCCAATCTCTCGACGCCGCGAGAATGCCGACAACCGAATGGTTGTTGAGATCAGCAACACTGCCGCAATCAGCATCAGACCAGCGATAGCGATGGCCGTGTAACTTGCCACACCGAGAAAGAGAAAGATGCGATCGAGCAAACTGCGTTGGTCTTTCACACTTTGCACGCCAGGCACGCCAGAAAACCGCTCTTCAATAATCTGCGAGCGCGAAGGGTCAACGAGCTTCACCCAAAACGTTTGGTTGATGTGTTCGGGCCGCGTGACATCGAGAATCGGGTTTCCTTGAAACTGCTCTTGAAACTCGGCAAAGGCCGCATCGTGATCTAAGAAGTAATACTCATCGACATAGGGTGCCAGCACCGCAGACTCGAGTTCTGCCTTCACCGCAGCGACTTGCTCTTCTGGCGTTTCTTGCCCATCACAGGTGGCGCTCTCATCGAACTCGGTGCAGAGATAGATGGCGACCTGCGCCCGGTCGTACCAGTAGGTCTTCATCTGCTGTACCTGCAGTTGCATCAAAATAGCAGCACCCACAAAGGTGAGCGACACGAACGTCACGAGCACCACAGAGATCACCACAGAGAGGTTGCGGCGAAGTCCACTCCATACTTCGCCGAGCACCAGCATCACTCTCATCGCACCGGCCCCACATCTGTCTGGTCGTCGTCTGAGCGAAGACCCAAGGCCTCGGCAAGGCTGCCTGTCTCGCTCAAGGACTCTGCGGTGATCGTGCGCGGCAAGGCGTGCAGCGTATCGTCAAGGTCGGGTTCACCATCTTGAGTTGGAACAGACAATGCCGATTCAGCATCGTGTTGCGCATCAGGTAGTGCTGCGGGCTGAGTCAGTGGCCGAACTTCTGGCCGGCCCTGAGGCTGCACCTCAGATCGTCCCACGAGCTTTGCGTCAGGTAGCGCTTCAGCGTCAAAGGCCGCCTCTTCAGGCTGCGGTGGCTCTGGGTCTTCAGGCGCAGCCACTGGCGTGACTTCGGCCACGAGTGTTGCCCGCACCACGTCTTCGCTCGTGCGCAAGGCTTGTGCACCAGCAGCAGTGAGGTCGCCGGCATCGATCGACGCGGTCTCGCCGTAGCCGCCTCGCTGCTCGTCACGCACCACGATGCCCTGTGAGATCTCAATGACTCGCTGTTGCATAATGTCAACAAAGGTTGCTTCGTGAGTTGCCATAACGACGGTAGTACCCGCGGCATTGATCGCGCGCAACAACTGCATGATGCCGAGGCTCGTGGCGGGGTCGAGGTTGTCTGTTGGCTCATCTGCAAGCAGAATAGCTGGCTTGTTCACGATGGCCCGGGCGATTGCGACGCGCTGCTGCTCACCACCCGACAGCTCGTGCGGAAACCGCTTGTCCTTGCCGCCGAGCCCGACCATCTCGAGCACATCGGGCACCGCCTCTTGAATAAAGCCGCGAGACTTGCCGATCACCTGCAACGAGAAAGCCACGTTGTCATAGACAGTTTTGTTGGTGAGCAACCGAAAATCTTGAAAGACAACGCCAAGGTTGCGTCGAAAGTACGGCACCTTGCGATTAGAAATTTTGCCGAGATCGTGCCCAAGCACGTGCACGCGCCCTGAGCTGGGCTGTTCTTCGCGCAGAATGAGCCGCAAACAACTTGACTTGCCAGAGCCCGAGGCGCCAACGATAAAAACAAATTCGCCTCGGTCGATGTTCAAGTTCACACCATCGAGCGCCGGGCGTTTCGTACCCCGGTATTTTTTGCTGACATTCTCGAAAAGAATCATGACGCGAACGACACTACGCGCCCGCGCCCCGGCTAGCGGTGCGGCGCGCCGCAGTCGCGTGGTTCGCCGCGCGACTGCCAAACTTCTGCGATGAAATGCCTGCGGTCGGGTGCCCGAAGCTAGTTGTGTTTATTCAACGAACGCCACCGCACACCGGCCGCGATGAACCCGTCGAGGTCACCGTCAAACACTGCATCGGGTTGTGAGCTTTCGTGCCCCGTGCGTAGGTCTTTCACGAGCTGCTGACCGTACAAGAAGTACGAGCGAATCTGATCGCCCCAGCTCGCAGTAACTGACCCAGCAAGCTCTTTCTTCTTCGCGGCCTCTTCTTCGCGCTGCAGCAGCAACAGCCTGGTCTGCAACACACGCATGGCAGCCGCGCGGTTTTGAATCTGGCTCTTCTCGTTCTGCATCGACACCACAATGCCAGTTGGAATGTGCGTCAACCGCACGGCCGAGTCGGTGGTGTTCACCGACTGCCCCCCGGGGCCCGACGACCGATACACGTCGACACGAATCTCTGCCTCTGGAATCTCGACCTCGGTGGCCTCTTCGAGCAGTGGAATCACTTCAACACCGGCGAAGCTGGTCTGCCGTTTGTCTGCCGACCCGAACGGGCTGATGCGGGCAAGCCGATGCGTGCCAGCTTCGACCGAGAGCGTACCAAATGCATATGGAGCGTCAATTTCGAAGGTCGCTGATTTGATGCCTGCGCCTTCGGCATACGAGGTGTCGAGCACCTTTGTGGGGTATCCGTGTTGCTCGGCCCAACGCAGGTACATGCGCAGCAGCATTTCAGCGAAATCGGTGGCATCGTCACCGCCCGCGCCAGAACGAATCGTGACGACTGCCGAGCGCTCGTCGTACTCCCC
>LSQX01192236.1_pt2 | contig 27924 bp, 29 predicted proteins | sample 654561 | NCBI WGS metagenome assembly LSQX01 (sample SAMN04489861, study PRJNA283612) | anaerobic digester metagenome | isolation source: 4 biogas reactors fed with cattle manure at either 37C or 55C with and... | place: Denmark: Kongens Lyngby | collected 2014
ACATCTATTATATGAGTACAGCTGTTGTTTTCATCTAAAAAACCTTTTGCAATAGTAACTAATTGTTCTGTTTCCGTTCTAGGTATTAAGACATTCCTGTTTACAATGAAAGGGTAACCTAAAAAATCTGTACTTCCTCTAATATATTCCCAAGGTTCATTTTTTTGTATTCTTTTTAATATTTTTTCTAAATCAATACCTTCTTTTTTTGAGAAATCTAAAATTTCTTTAGAAATCCTTGATACATCAAAATAGCCTGTTTCTTTTAGGATTAATTGGATACTATAGAGAACCTTTAACTCATCACTCACTTTTATCTTCCTCTTTTAATAACTGATTTATTATGCCATCCTTAACTTCTTTTAAAATTTCTTCTAGATTTCCATTCATAATAGAATCTATATCAAACCAAGATTTTTTAATTCGGTGATCAGTTATGCGGCTTTGAGGGAAATTGTATGTCCTTATCTTTTCAGATCTCATAGCAGATCCTATTAATTTCGACCTCATATCTCCTCTTTTGTCATCTTCCTCCTGCTTCTTTTTGTCATATAATCGAGCTCTAAGAATTGCCATTGCCTTTTCTTTATTCTGAGCTTGGAATTTGGTTTCTTGACAGCTAACTACAATACCAGTTGGAATGTGAGTTATTCTAACGGCAGAATCAGTCTTGTTTACAGACTGTCCACCAGCTCCAGATGACCTCATGACTTCTATATTTAAATCTTGAGGATTAATCTCTATATCAACCTCTTTAGCCTCTGGTAAAATAGCTACAGAGGTTGTAGAGGTATGTATTCTTCCAGATGATTCAGTAGTAGGGACCCTTTGTACTCTGTGTACACCACTTTCATATTTTAAGTCTCTATACACATTTTTCCCTTCTATTTGAGCAATAACTTCTTTGTATCCACCAGACTCTGAAATACTAGCTTCCAAGAGATTGACACTCCAGCCCTTTTTAGAAGCATACTGTTTGTACATCCGAAAGAGATCAGCAGCAAAAAGAGATGCCTCTTCTCCTCCTGCTCCTGCCCGTATTTCTAAAATGGTAGATCTATCATCGTCTTGACTAGAAAATCTTTTAGAAATCTTCATTTTCCTGATATCACTATCTAAATTTTCAATATCTTGCTCTAAAGTATCAATTTCTTCCTGTGCCATTTCTTTAATCTCATGATCATTCTCAACTTCTAACATCTCTTTAGCATTTTTTAATTCTTTTAAATCCTTCTGTATCTGAGAGGTTTTAACAGAGAGTTCGGAGTAGTATGAAAGTTCACTACTGATCTCTGAAATGTTCTCTGAATTTCCTTGAAAATCTGTAAGTTTGGATTCTAATTCCCTTACTTTTGTTTGAGCACTGTTTTCTTTGTATTTTTTCTCTAACGCAAGTATATCCATAATGGATGATATCATTTTAAAATATTTATGGGAATTTGCTATCTACTAACTTTTGCGTTCTCAAGCATATCTTTAAGAGTTAGAGTAGAGGAAGGCAGGGCTCCTGCATTTTGATCTTTCTGTCTTCTTCTCTCCATTTTTTCTTTCTTAGATTTGTAAGAGAGACCTTTAGCTTTTTCAACTCTTTCGGTATATTTCTTTACAAGGCTGTCAGTATCAACAATTTTTTGCTCTCCTGTATAGAAGGGATGGCATTTGGAACAGATTTCAATATTAATTTCATCTGTATCTAATGTAGAGCCAGTAACAAAAGAATTACCACAGGAGCAAGTAATCTTTAGAGTATTATATTTTGGGTGTATATCCTTTTTCATTGCGATTGTGATTATATCAGAAGGATATGGGAGTGTCTAGAAGTTTTAAAATTCTATTATATATATACTTTGGATGTGCTCTTTGCTTGGTTTAATTAAGATGGTATATTATATTCATGCAATATCCTAAGAGTATACAGAACAGAATAAAGAGAACGGAGGGTCAGGTAACTGCTGTTAGGAAGATGATTGTAGCAGGGGAATCAGATGAAAGAGTAATGACGCAATTACAAGCATGTATATCTTCTTTAGAAAGCCTTAAGACAGAACTTATAAAGCAACAGATGAAAGAATCAATGGTTCGTGATGTAAAGAAATCCTTAGGCTTAGAGGATTAAAAAGAAAGAATACTGTCCAATTTGAGAATTTGCTATACTAGAATAATATTGAGTTCTGGGAAATGAGCATAATAATTTGAAAAGAAAGAAAAATGAAAATAAGAAAAATAGGATGGACAAGTTTTCTGCTAGAAGGAGAAAAAATAACGGTACTGACAGATCCACTTAAGTATCTGGAGGTTCAGAAAAGTTTTCCAAAGAACAAGGCAGATGTTTGTCTCTTTACTAATTATGATAAAGAGGTAAAGGAAAGTATTTTGAAAGATAATGGCTTGGAAGAAAAAATAGTAGCAAATGTAAGAGAGGAGATTATGGAGATTAATCTCCCTGGAGAGTATGAGGTAGGGGGGTTAATGATAAGGAGAGGAATAGGGGAAGATTTTTTTGTTATAGATGAAGGTACTCTCCGGATTGTATATATGGGTGATACCGATAACAGCTTTGATCCAGAAAAGGTTTCTGACTTAGGAGATGTAGATGTTTTGATAATTCCTGTAGGGGATGGTGTTGATTTTATGGATTTTGACAAAATAGAGAAGGTTCTTTCAAAAACAGATCCTGCAATACTAATACCCTGTTCATACAGAGAAGAATTTGAGAAAAACAGTAATCTTAAAACAAAGGATGAATTTATAAAACATTTTGGGTTTGCTACAGTTCGCAATGAAAATTACTTAAAGGTTGATAAGAAGAAGGTAGAGATGGACCAACAGAGTGTAGAAGTTGTATTTTTACAATAATAAAATATGGCTAATTTAGAAAAGGTTCCGCCTCAAAATATAGAAGTAGAGCAATCCTTACTTTCGTGTATGCTAATGGATAAGGATGCAATAATAGCAGTCTCTGGTTGGTTGCTTCCAGAACATTTCTATGATGATAGGCATATTTTAATATATTCAAGTATTTTAGAACTTTTTAATGAAGGTCTTCCTGTTGATCTAATTACCTTAACAGATAATCTTAAGAAGAAGAAAAAGTTAACGACGATAGGAGGAAGGACATATTTAGCTGATTTGGCAACTATGGCTGCTACTTCTGCTCATGCAGAAGAGTATGGAGAAATTATTAAGGAAAGTGCAACTAGGAGAGGATTAATAAGTGCTGCAAGGCATATAACAGAGTTTGCATTTAATGAGTCTACTGGTATAGATGAAGTAATAGATAAAGCAGAAAAACAAGTGTTTGAAGTAGCTCAGTCTGGAACAAAGGCCAATTTTGTACATATTAAAGATTTACTAAAGGATGCATATGAGAGAGCTGAGAGAGCAGATAAGGATGAGGCGTATTTAGGAATTTCTACTGGATTTAAGGATTTGGATGATCTTCTCGGAGGTTTTCAAAAATCTGATCTTGTCATATTGGCAGCTAGACCTTCTGTAGGTAAGACTGCCTTAGCATTAGATATGATGAGGCATGCTGCTTTAGTGGAGGGTAAAACTGTTGCTTTTTTCTCTCTTGAAATGTCTAAAACTCAAATTATGGACAGGCTATTAGGAATGCAGTCAGGAATACCCTTCTGGGAGATTAGGACGGGGCGTTTAAGTGATAAAAAGTTTGTAAAATTAGCAGATACAATGGGAGAGTTGGCGGATGCAAATATTTTCATAGATGATCAAGCAGGACAACATATTAATGCATTGAGAACAAAGGCAAGAAGGCTTGCTATTGAAAGGGGTGTAGATATAATTTTTGCGGACTATCTGCAATTAATGCGTGGTAATAGCAAGGAAAGTAGAACATTGGAGGTTGGAGAAATATCACAAGGTCTAAAAAACATAGCAAAAGAGCTAGATATCCCTGTAGTAGGAATATCACAACTATCTCGTGCAGTAGAGCAAAGACAGAGTAGGAGGCCCCAACTTTCTGATTTAAGAGAGTCTGGCTCTATAGAGCAGGATGCTGATGTTGTTATGTTTATAGATAGGGAAGAGGTTTGGAATCCAGATACGGATGAGAAAGGGGTTGGGGAATTAATAGTTGCAAAGCATAGAAATGGGCCTACAGGGGTTGTAAAATTGGCTTTTGTAAGCGAGATTGCTAGTTTTAGGAATCTATATAAGGTAAAAGCGTAATTGTTCTTGACTATTTAAAAAATATTTGTATACTAAGTAATATAACTTATTTTAAAAAGTATTTATTATGAGTTTATTTAGTGGTCCAGATACAGAAGGTTAGTAGGTGATTTGTTTCTAATCCTTCCAGTTTCCTTTGGTTTTCTTTCAGGAGTCTTGGTTTCCGTATTACTCATATTCGTTTTCATTATTGGACAATGCATTCCTTCACAAGACTGTCTTTTCTTTGTATAATTCGTACGTGGTCGAGTGGTGGAATTGGCATACACGCGGGACTCAAAATCCCGTGCTAGCAATAGCGTGAGGGTTCAACTCCCTCCTCGACCATATATTAATACTTTTTAAAATATATTATGGAAGAATTTATACTCAATCTGCTCGAAAATGTAGGTAATATTGATTTTACCTTTGTTTGGGAAATATTCCTTTATTCATTGATTGTTTTTTGGATTGTTGTCCTTTATTGGGTTTGGCTTGATTCGGGAGAAAGGACTTCTAACAGAATGGTTAAAGTATCTTATGTGGCCTTAGTTGCAATATTGAATATTGTTGGTTTAATAATATATTTGATAATAAGGCCAACCCAAACAATAGAGGAGATCTACTGGGGGGATTTGGAGAGAAGATATTTAAAATATGAGACAGCTGAGTTAGGAGATTGTGTTAAATGTGGTCGTCAGCTATACCCAGGTTTTGTGTACTGTCCTGATTGTAGAGAAAAAATTAAGACAAAATGTCCTAATTGTAAAGTAAGTATTGATAAAAAGAGTAAATTTTGCCCATACTGTGGTACGTCTATAAAAAAGAGATTAAGCTTTGAACAAGAGTCTCCAACAAAAGAGGTAATGGAACAGCAAATTTTAGCAACAAAAGAAGAAGCAGTGAAAGTAGTAGAATCAAAAGGAACTAGGTATACAACAAAGAAGGGTTTTGCCGTTAAGATTGGAGAATCTATTATAGGAGGGTACAAACTTATAGGGCAGAGTCTTAAAGGCTTAATTAAAACAAAACCCCAAAAGACAGAAGAATCTTCAGATCAAAAGGGAAATGATAAGGATAGTAAGAAAAAAGAAAAATCAAAAAACAGATAAAATATTTACCAGTGGATAATAGATTTATGTTATCATTATTTATGTAATTTAAGTCTAATTGTGTGTGTATCAAGCTTTTACAGATAATCTTGAGAAGATGTTATCAGGGGTTAGCCCTTTGGTATTATTTCTTTTGGTGATTTTTGTAGGTCTTTTTGTCTTTTGGAGGGGTTGTATATCAACTAGAAAGAATAATTCCTCTATCTTTGATACTTTTCTAATATCTTCTTTTGCAGGAGTAATTGTAGGAAGAATTTCCTTTATTATAAATAATCTCTCTTCCTTTACCTCACGTATATGGTATTGGCTTCCATATGAGAAATACGGAGATCAGGTATATCTTTTCAGATTACTTCCATGGAGGTTCTTTAGAGTGTGGGATTGGGGGATAGACATCTTTTCTATGTTTATTGGTTTTCTAATCATAGCGTCTGTATGGGGAACAATTGTAAAGAAATGGAAATGGAGTCATATTTTTACAACAATATTTTTTACCGTTCAAGTAATGCTAGGACTAGCTTTTTTAATACTGGGAGGTGCAAATACAAGAAATACGTGGATGGTCGAAGGTGTTGTTATGCTTTTAATTCCTTTGATTTTACTTTTTCTTAAAAACTCCACAAAAGTTATTAACAAAAGAAAAAAGTTTAATAAAGTGTCTTTAATCCTTGATATCTTTTTCGTACTACTAAGTACTTTGTACATAGCATACACTTATCTAGTTATGGACATCTCTTACATTGAAAAAGGAGCAGTTATTCTTTTTGTTTTTTGGTCTCTTTTGGGAACAATCTTTTACATATCGGATTCTAAGAAAGACAATGTAACAATAGAAAAAGTCTCTTCTGTAAGGGAAATCTCTCCAGTAGAGATGAATCATCCAATTAAATTGCCTAAATAGTAAAAATGGAGATAACTGAAAACGAAGAGGGAAAAAGAGTAGATTTGTTTTTGTCGGAATCTCTTAAAAAGAGAGGGTTTGTAGTTTTCTCTAGAAGCTTTTTACAAGAGAATTGGGATAAATTAATATCAGTAAATAATTCTTTTCCAAAAACGTCATACAAATTAAGGAAAGGAGATAGAGTAGAGATAGATTGGGAGAAGCTAAAGAAGTTAGAGAGTAGTTTGGATAGGAGCGATGATATTATTCCCGAAGAGGGTGATTTAGATATACTTTTTGAAACAGAAGATTTCTTGATTATAGATAAGCCTAAGGGGATTGCAGTTCATCCAGGAATAGGTAACTTGTCAAATACTTTAGTAAATAGGGTTAGAGGATATTTAGAACTAAAGGGAGTATATGACAAAAATCTTAAAAGAGCTGGTTTAGTACATAGGTTAGATAAAGGGGTTTCAGGAGTTATGGTTTTTGCAAAAACAGTTCCCATGCAGAACAAACTCCAAAAGCAATTTGAAGCTCGAATAGCAAAGAAGATATATCTAGCCCAAGTGGAATTCAGACAGCTGGTTACAGATATTGAAAATATCCTACCTCAAAAGAGTTTAGATATTTACAAGGAGGTAGAGGATATTGAAAAAAGAAAATTTGTTTTTAACGAAGAATGGTATAAAGTAGAAGGATATATAGAAAGAAGTAGTAAAAATAGGATAAAAATGGCATTTAAAAGATACAAGAGCGGAGGAGCTAAGAATGCACTTTCATATATTAAACCTGTATCTCAAGATTTACTTCTAGTCTCCATAGAAACAGGTAGGATGCATCAAATAAGGGCAACGTTAGAATATATGGGTATATATATAAAGGGAGACACACTGTATAAAAACAACAAGGGCAAAAATATTCCAGAAAGGATAGAGTTAAGATCAATCTTTTTGTCTTTTCTAGATTTAAAAGATGAGTATTTTTCAATTTGTAAGATTTAAAACATGAAAAGAAAAAGAGTTATAAGAAAAAAGAACAGAAAGGGGATTAAGATTAACCTAAAAGCTGTAATTCTTCCTTTGTTAATGGTTGCAATGTTGTTGTATATAATATACTTTACTATTGAATTTTTAAGTGTTGAAACAGCTAATCCTGTAGCAGAGCATGTCGCTTCTCACACAATACTTTCCCAGGAAAAAAGCGATATGGAAAAAACACTTTTCATTTTTGAGAGAGAAACAGGAGAAGCCAGAAAAATAGTTGATGTTTTTGTGTTTCTTCAGAACAAGAATAAAGGGATTTCTTTGTTAGTATATATTCCAGGTAGTATATATTTTGAAGGGTTAGAGGAAGAGTTTGGTAGTCCAATATCTGTTTCCTCTCTTAGATATGCAGGAGATTTTTTGCAAGAAGGAAGAGGGGTAGAGTATGCTCTTTGGCAATTAAGTGAAATTCTTGGTTTTAGGGTACAAAACTATATTTGGATAACCACAGAAGCATATGAGAGTATGGTTGAAATATATGGAGAGCCCAAAACTTTTAAGGATAGAGATAGGTTGTCTTATCATTCCTTAATAGGGGGAGACCCTGCTGATTCTTTCTATGGACTAAGTACTTTCTCTTCTCTAATTTCAGTACGGGAGACATTCTTTAAAATAGGGAAAGTAAAAGAATTAAATCAGCAAATATTTTCTAATCTCTCTTTTCCTACAATTATGCGAAAAGTGAGTTCATTTAAAAAAGAGATAGATAGTGGAGAAACAACTTATGCACTAGATGTAAGTAGACCTTCTTTCTCTGTTGAGAAGTTCTCTGAGAGTGGTGGAATTGTGGGGAGCATAAATGTAAAGGAGTATGATAAGGCTTTAAGAAGCTATATTTCTAAAATGGCAGATAAAGGTCTAGAGCAAGAAAGAGTGAGGGTAGAGGTGTATAACGGAACAGATATTCTTGGTAGAGCAGTAATCTATTCTAGGAAGATACAGAATAGTGGTTGCGATGTAGTACGATTTGGTAATGCACCTAAGAGATATGAGAAGACCTATGTCTATATTTCTGACGAAACTCAATTTAAAAATTCACTAAAGGTTGTCTCAGATGTATTACTTGAAAGATTTGAATTGTTAGAGGAAAGACCATCTTTTATGACAACTGGTGATATTGTAGTAATTTTGGGAGATGATATTGCTCATACAGAAATATTTTAGTTATGGGATTTGCTTAAAACCTATCTTTCTATTAAAATTTTAACCATGATAATGATAATTGCTATCTTAATCTTGCTAATTCTTTCTCTTCTTTTTGTCGTTTTAATACTTTTTATTGGTAACAAGAAAAAGAGTGAGGAAGAATATTATGAAGAAGTAAGGAATCCTTTTGTTATGCAGATATTAGTTCCAAGGGAGAATGAAAAGGCTTCTTTAGCTGCAGAACAGATGTTTGCCTCCATACATGGCATTTTAGAGGATTACAAGAAATGTCCGGATGTCGTTAGTTTTGAGATAGTATCTTCTGAGGAAAATGGAATTAAGTTTTATGTGGTTGCACCTGAGCACCTCTCTCGCTTTATAGAAGGGCAAATATATGCTCAGTATCCAAATGCAGATATAAAGTATGTTAATGATTATACTAAGGAAGAAGAGAGAGAAGAGACCTTTATCACAACTGGAGAGATAGAGATGGAGAAAGATTACATTTTTCCAATTAAGACCTTTATGAGTTTTGAGGTAGATCCTTTAGCTGCAATAACAGGGGCGCTTTCAGAGTTGAATAGGGGAGAGCGGGCATGGATACAAATAATAGTTAGACCAGTATCAAACTATTGGCAAGAGAGGGCAAAGAGATATATAACTGCAATAAGGGAAGGGAAGAATCCGTATGGTAGTACTTTCTGGAGCTTTGTATCTTCTCTTTTTGCGGGGGTAGGGAAAGCTCTAACAGAGAGCTCTACTAACAAGGTACAAAAAGAGGTTGTAAAGCTCTCTCCAGGTCAAGAGGAAGAGTTAAAAGAGATTGAGAAGAAGATGTTGAAAGTTGGTTTTGAGTTCAGGATTAGAGTTGTGACTAAAGCAGACACTCAGTTAAGATCTGAGCAAATTCTTAGGGATATAGTAGCAAGTTTTAAACAGTTTACAACTGCACATTTAAACAACTTTGTGCATATAATCCCCGAGAAGACAGGAAAAGAGATATATGAAGATTATCTTAAAAGATATATTTCACAGGAAGAGCCTGACATCTTAAATATAGAGGAGTTAGCTTCTTTGTACCATTTACCTAACATATCTGTAGAAACCCCTAATATTGCTTGGAGTAGGGCTAGGAAGCTAGAGCCTCCTATGAATTTACCAAAAGGAGTAGATGGAGAGGTTACCGTTTTTGGGGAAACAGATTATCGTGATATTAAAGTAGAGTTTGGTTTGAAAAAGAAAGATAGGCAGAGGCATTTCTATCTTTTGGGTAAGACAGGAACAGGAAAGTCAACGTTATTTAAAAACATGTTTATTTCAGATGTTTTAGCGGGTGAAGGTGCTTGTTTTGTTGATCCTCATGGGGATACAGTAGAAGAGCTTCTGGAGTATATCCCTCCTAACAGGATAGAGGATGTTGTGTATTTTAATCCAACAGATATTGAGCATCCGATAGGTTTTAACTTGTTAGAACTTAAAGATAAGTCACAGAGAGACTTAATAGCCGATGGCGTTGTAGAGGTATTTAAAAAGCAATTTGGAGATTCATGGGGACCTAGGCTACAATATATTCTTACAAATACTGTATCTACTGCTTTAGAAGCGCAAGGTACCACACTCTTAGCCATTATTAGGCTCTTAACAGATAATAATTACAGAAAATTCATATTAAAACAGGTAGATGACCCAATTCTTTACAAGTTCTGGGTTGAGGAGTATGCACAGATGGCACAGAATAATAGGTTGATTACAGAAGCTATCTCCCCTATACAAAATAAAGTAGGAAGATTCATATCATCTGCAGTTATAAGGAACATAGTAGGCCAGGTCAAATCTACGATTAATTTAAGGGAGATTATGGATAACCAAAAAATACTTCTTGTTAACTTAGCACAGGGCAAGCTAGGAGAAGAAACAGCTTCCTTGCTTGGAGGAATGGTAATAACTAGGCTTCAGGCAACTGCAATGGAGAGGGTTGATATCCCAATGGATGAGAGAAAGGATTTCTTCTTGTATGTAGACGAGTTTCAAAATTTTGCAACTGAATCTTTTGCGAAAATCCTTTCAGAAGCTAGAAAGTATAAATTAGATTTAACAATGACAAATCAATATATTGATCAGATACCACTACCAGTAAGACAATCAATATTTGGGAATGTAGGTACAATAGGTTCCTTTGTGGTGAGCCCTGCTGACGCAGCTATCTTAGAGAAAGAATTTGCCCCTATGGTCTCTGCTGATGATTTAGTCTCTCTAGATGCTTGGGCTATGTATGTTAAATTATGCATTGATGGAATGACCTCTGTTCCTTTTAGTTCTAAATCACTACCTATTAGATATCACAAATTTGCTCTAAGAGACGAGATAGTTAGTAAATCTAGAGAAAAATATGGAACAGAAAGAGAAATAATAGAGGAGAAGGTTAAGAAATGGAGTAATCAAAAATATAGTGATAAGGGAAACAGAGCATTAAAGAAAAAAGAGGAGTAAAGAAGGAGAATATTTTCAGCCAAGAGATAAATGTGATAGAATGGCAAATATGTCAGGGCATTCAAAATGGTCAACCATTAAACATAAAAAGGCATTGAACGATGCTAAAAAAGGTAAAGTTTTTTCTAAAATATCTACACAGATAACTCATGCTGCAAGAGAGGGAGGGGGAGATCCCGATATGAATCCTACTTTAAGAGTATATATAGATAAAGCTAGAGAGGCAGGTTTCCCTGCAAACAATGTAGAGAAAGCGATACTGAAAGGAACAGGAGAGGGCTCAGAATCTGTGATATATGATAATTCTTCCTATGAAGGTTTTGGTCCTAGTAATATACAAATAGTTGTAGACACTCTTACTGATAACAAAAATAGGACAGTAGCAGAACTAAGAAGACTCTTTGAAGAGATTGGGGGAAATATGGGAACAGAAGGAAGTGTTTCTTGGAATTTTGATGTAAAAGGTCTGATTATAATTAAGTGTGGCCATATGGAAGAGACAGAAAAATTTGGAGAGGATGATATATTTGTAGAAGAGGATGTCGAAGAGGTAATGCTTAATATAATGGATTTGGAAGGAGTTTTAGATATTCAAGAAATCACATTAAACAAAAATAAGGGGCTAGAGGTATATACTGAGTATGATAAGTTCGCAAGTGTAAGAGATAGTATAGATAGTATGAACTATATTATTAAAGAAGCAGAACTGATAAAAGAGGCTAAGACGAGAGAAAAGTTAAGTGGAGAGGAATTGGAGAAAGCAAAAGAGGCATTAGAAAGATTAGATGATCATGATGATGTGCAGAGTGTTTGGAGTAATTTAGACATATAGTATCATGCGTATATTAGGAATAGATCCAGGATTAGCTACTACGGGTTGGGCTGTAGTGGATTTTAATGATAACAACGATCCAGAGGTAGTAGATTTTGGTTGTATATCAACTAAAAAGGGGTTATCTGTATCTACTCGTCTTTTGGAGATATATCAAGATATGGAAGAGCTAATTGCTAAATTTGAACCAGATTTAGCAGGAGTTGAGACATTAATCTTTTACAACAATGCAAAAACTGCAATGAGTGTAGGAGAGGCTAGGGGGGTGATAAGGTTGGCTCTTGAGAAAAACGATATACCCATAAAAGAATTTACCCCTCTACAAGTCAAAAGTGCAGTTACAGGGTATGGGAAAGCAGATAAGAAACAAGTTCAAGAGAACATAAAAGTATTGTGTAGTTTGGAAAATATACCTAAACCTGATGATGCTGCAGATGCCATTGCTATAGCTATAGCATCCTCTCGTTAAGTTGTGTTCTTGAATAACACTCTTTCCTTTTTTTTCTCTCAAATCCTGTATAATAGAAGTATATGATTTCATATATAACAGGGGACATACTTAAATATCACATATCTAAAAACTCCTATGTAGATATCTTAACAGATGGAGGTGTAGGATACAGAGTGAATATTCCTGCTTCATATACGGCGCTTTCAAAAGGGGAGAGATACTCCCTCTTTACCTATCTTCATGTAAGAGAAGACACCCAGATGCTTTTTGGCTTTCAGAAAGAAGAAGAGAGAAAATTTTTTGAGCAACTAATTTCTGTTTCAGGGATTGGTCCTAAGACAGGTTTGGCTATTCTCTCTACGTTCTCAAGGGTAAAATTAGAGGACATAATATTAAAGGGAGATGCTAAGGCTTTAAGTAAAGTTCCGGGTTTAGGTATTAAGGGAGCACAGAAAATCATTCTAGAATTACGAGGTAAGATAGACTTTGATGAAAAAGAAGAGACTGAAGAACAGATAATTAAAGAGCTAAAAGAGGTTCTTAAAGCTTTGGGTTTTTCAGGAGAGCAGTTGAAAGAAAAGGTAACTAAAGGAGAGAAGGTATGGACAAAGAAGAAAAATGTAAATATAGAGGAGTTAATAAAGGAGGTGCTGAGAGGATGATAGAATCAAGTGTTAGCAACAAAAAAACAAAAAGAGAGAATCTAGAAACAACATCTAAGATTCCAGAATTAGAACAGAAGATTAGGCCAAGCAAGCTAGAGGAGATTATTGGGAGAAAAACAGAGAAAGAGACTCTAAAAATGATGATAGATTCTGCACGTAAGAGAAATGAAGTTATAGATCATATCCTTTTTTATGGTCCTCCAGGGTTAGGGAAAACTACATTTGCTATGGCTATTGCAAATGAAATAGGTTCCTCTATTAAAATCACATCAGGGCCAGCTGTAGAGAGACAGGGTGACTTAGCAGCAATAGTGACGGGGCTTAAGGCTAATGATGTGCTCTTTATAGATGAGATACATAGATTATCTAAAGTGGTGGAGGAAATCCTTTATCCTGCAATGGAAGATAGGGTTTTGGATATAATTATGGGTAAAGGTCCATCAGCAAAAACCATACGTTTAACATTAGAACCATTTACTTTAATAGGAGCAACCACACAAATCGGGAGGATAAGTTCTCCTCTGCGAGATAGATTCGGTTTAATCCAAAGGCTAGACTTTTTCTCTCAATCTGATCTAGTTTCTATTTTAGAACGTGCTAGTAAATTGTGGGAGATAGAGGTAGAGAAGGAGGCTTTAAAAATGTTAGCCAACTGCTCTAGAGGGACGGCTAGAGTAGGGTTGAGACTATTAAGAAGGACTAGGGATTATGCAGACAAAGAGAAATCAGATGTTGTTACGGAGGAGATAGTTAAAAGGACAATGGAGCTGTTAGGGGTTGATTTACAAGGCTTAGAAGAGATAGACAGGGTAATCCTTAGAACAATATTAAATAATTTTGCAGGAGGGCCAATAGGGCTCTCTACACTAGCTGCCTCTATATCGGAAGACGAGGTTACATTAGCAGATGTGCATGAGCCTTATCTGATGAAATGTGGGTATATTAAAAGGACTTCTAGGGGTAGAGTACTAACAACAAAGGGTCTAAAATATATAGAGTCAATAGATGGATAAGATAGGTAGAAATATAGATGAGGAAAAAAGGGGAAAGCTACTAGTCCTTGCAGCTTTTATTGCTTTGGCAATCTTTGTTTCTAAAATTACTCAAGCTGAATCACAGGTAGGAATATGGAGAATATATTTAACTGCCTTTATATATTTTTTAATAACTTTTGTAGGATTGATATGGGCATTTGGTTTCAAAGTTAAGAAAAAATCAATACTTTTTCTTCTGCAGCCATCCTTTTATGTCTTTTCTCAAGCACTTTTCATTGAATTTTTCTTCTTTCAAAAATTTAGTCGTATCTATGAGGCCTTTATTCTCTTCTTGTTAATATTTCTAGCCTTTTTAGGAAACTATATTTCCTTCTTAATGGCTAATGTTTTAAATGTAGATCTGTTTAAAAAAATACCACTTGCACAAGTAGGGAGAACTTCTTCTTACTTGGTGTCTCTTCTTATGATGTATTTTTTTACCTTTAGTTTCTTAGTAAGTGGCTTCGAACTGTATATTTTAATTCCTCTTATACTGTTTACATATATTTTTGTTACTTTACTACACTATGCAAATATAGGGATGCAGGGTAGGGAGCTTACAAGAAAGACTGTGTTAACAGTCTTAATATCAATGATTCTCTTCCTTGGAATGTTTCTAACGGGTGATTCACATGAGGTTGTTTCTGCTTTGCCTGTTTTAGGATATTTCTTTTCAGTAGGGGTGGTCAGTCGAGAGCGAGTTGTGCATAGTAAGGCTAAAGGTATCTCTTTCTATCTTATTGTTTTAGTAATAGCGTTTTTCTTAGGAGTTTTTTTGAACATCTAGAAACAAAAAACAGAGGTCTTGTTTCATGAGAGTAGGGGGAGGGGCCCAGCCAGCCCATAGTATTTAAAACCCATAGTTATCAATGTGGATAAGGTTCTGCTAATCTCAGCCCAGAGGAGAAAGAATATGGAGAGTATAGTAGAAGTATATGTTTTATTTATTTTAATTATTTAGTTTTCAGCTGATCTTTAACTAGGTGGAGGGAGTCCTTCCCCCTTTTACGATAATGTGTTACAATAACAAAGAAGGGAGTCGAGTATAATTGTCCTTATATGCGATGCCGTAAGGGGGACATCGAGGGGACTCACTAAAATGTAATTTAATACATTCGAATTAAATGAGAGATGTTAGGAGCATTTGTACAGCTATGTTTTTGGAGGAATACTCTTTCTTGTCTCCTGTGTTCTCTTTCTCTTAAAATGGTCCCCTACTCTGGTTGTTTAAAATCTAATTTGGTATAAAGAAATATGATGGGATTCCCAAAATTAAAAGATCAGGATGATTATCTCCTCTATCTTCAAAACAACAATTACAGCTTACAGACTATTCATAATTACGCTCGGGATCTTTGTATCTTTGCAACGTTTCTACACTTTAGAAATGTTAAGTTTAGTGATGTTAAAAAAAAGGACATAAATACATTTAAGGGATACTTAGTTGCAGGTGAGCATTTAAAGGATTTAGATAGATTTAGAGAGAAATATGTAGGAAAAGTAGATGCAGAAAGGGTTTCCGAGCAGGAGGCTCTCAGAGGCGATTTAAGGCATGTCAAATTTGAAAGTGATGTAAAGACACCTTCAAACCAAGAAGAAAAGGTGGTGAAACGTGAGGCTACCTTCGAGAGCAAATTCTTGTCTGATGTTTACAGTAAGGTCTATGGTACTCTTGGAAAATATTCTAAACCTTTAAATAGTTCAGCAAGAAAAAATGAAGGTTTGGATCCACGAAGTATAAATAGAATGTTATCTGCTTTAAGATCATTTTTGAAATTTAGAATATCTTGGGATTTAGAAATACCAATGCCTCCTGATGCAATTGAAATGATGAAAACAGAAAAGAGGATAAAGAAGGTTGCACCTTTTGAGGAACTTGTAAGATTGATAGAATCACCAATGCTTTTTGAGAGGGATGAGAGAGTAGCTTTAAGAAATAGATGCATGTTAGAGATGTTAATATCGACAGGAATGAGAATATCAGAATTAATATCTATGAATTTAGAACAGATAAGTGAGGATGGTAAATTGTATATCATGGGAAAAGGTAAGAAAGAAAGATCGGTATTTTTAACAACAAGAGCTTTAGATTGGTTAAATAAATATTTAACAGTAAGATTAAAATATGCGTTTTTGGATAGAAATGAAGAAGAACAACCAGTAGAAATGGAAGAAATTTTATTAGAAAATTCAGATGAAAAAGGCCGTGAAACATCTGCAGTTTCTAGCTTAAATTTAGAAATTTTTGACAAGGGAAATAGAAAGTATATTAAGCTAGTTGAAAATTATAGAAAAAGTGGTTTACTAAACAAGTTCGATTCCCCTGCCCTCTTTATTCCTTTCTCTGGTGTTAGAGCTAAGAAACCAAACTCTAGACTTTCTACTAACTATTTTCAGGAAAGGATTGCTATATATAGAAGGAAATTAGGCATACAGATACCTACTTCTGCTCATAGTTTAAGGCATGGTTTTGCCACCTATTTAGCTGAACAGGGAGCTAGTCCAGTAGCATTACAGGTGCTATTAGGTCATGAGAGCCTGAATACTACCACTAGGTATGTGCATGCTAGTGAAAAGTTTGCAGAAGAAACTGTTAAAAAGAATCATCCACTGAAATAATGATTATACAGGAATATGGCCTGATTGCTGTTCTGTAGGAATACTGTTAGCCCTTTCTTTATTAGCTATTGCAGTTTTAAATACTTCTATCTGTCCCGGTGTAACCTTCATATACTTAGGTTCAGGTGTTTTTCCATTATTTCTAATTCTTTCGCTTTGGTATACCAGTATAGACGTGTTTGCATCAAGAGAAATAACTTTCTCTAAAGCCTTTTTGAATTCATCTAGCCCATATCTAATAGCAGGTCCTCCAAATGGGAATATCATACTCCTTTTAGAAGTATTTGAGACTTCAAATGTTGGTTNNGGAGTATTTTCTTTTACATATTGCATAGGACTACTTTCTGGTTCTTGATTAACAAATGGTTGAATATCAGGGAATTGTGCCTGATTTAAATCTTGTTGGCTTGATTGTTCTGGAGTTGTATTCTGTTGGGAAAATTCCTCTTCTATTCCTTGAAATTGATTGATGTTCATAAAGAAAGGCAGATAAAATTATCTGCCTTAACTTTATCAGAAGTATGAAAGGAGAGTCAAGAAGGAATAATTACCTAGTAATAGTTTCCAGTTGAGGGTGTAGAAGATTACCTTTTTTAGTAATATTGAATCTAATAATTTCCTGTATAGCCTCAAATCCGTGTTTAAACCATTTCATTTTCTTCCCCTGCTCTTCTGTTCTGGGCTTGTAATATATATCTAACTGTTTAACATTAAGTCTCTTCTTATTTAATTTCCTGTAAGCAGCAAACTTAGCAGTTGATTCAGGTTCTAACCCAAAGTTTGTTGTGGATACCAAGGAAGAAAATACATCTCTGACTATATCTCCTCTACCCATCTTGTAACAAGTTTCCATATCTTTAACTCTAAAACCTTTTGTAAATGTAAATACATTAGAAGCAGTTGTAACAAACTTGTTTCCTAAAAGATGAGTCTTGTTTATAAAGGCATTCTCTTTGTTAAACCTATTTCCATATATTAAATCAGTATATGGTTCTGAAACAAAAGTATTAACAAATCTAGCTAAATCAGAAGGTTTGTATTCTAAATCTGCATCTTGGGTAACAACAAGATCTCCTGTACTATGTAATACCCCATGCTTTACTGTTTGAGATTTACCGAAGTTTTTACTGTTATGCAAAAGTTTGTATTCAGAATCCCCATAATTAGCTTTCTCAATAAAGGAGGTAACTAATTCAGCAGTATTGTCTGTAGAGGAGTCATTAACAATTATTATCTCTTTTCTAATACCTTTTGGAAGTTCAACAGCACTAACTTTTTCAAGAAGTTCTGTTATTGTTCCTTCCTCATTGTAAACAGGTATGACTATTGAAAGCTTAGTAATGTTCTCTGCATAGAGATGGTCATGGAAAATATATTCATAATATCTGTCAACCATAGATTTGTTAGAAAAATAATCTTTAGTTCTTTTTGCTCTCTCTTTATGCTTATCCATATCTTTACTGTTTTCTATAGCATCTTTTAATTTTCTAGATAAGTCAGCTGCGTTACCTCTTGTAAATATGTATTCTTCTGTGCCTAATACTTTTGCAATCTCCCTGTTACTTGGTGCATTAGAAAGAACAGGAATATTACCAAAAGCAGAAGCTTCCAAGATACCTAAAGCCAATCCCTCACTTAAGGAAGAGTTAATGTAAATCTTAGATTTCTTAAGAAGTCTGAAAAGATCCTCCTGTTTTAGAAATTCAGGAATGATTTCAATGTTTTTAGGAAGCTTATTGTATTTCTTTAATGACTTACCTTCCCCTATTAATATGAATTTCCAATTAGGGTAAGTTTTTGCGATTTTCTTGTAACCTCTTAATGCTGTACTTGGATCCTTAACCTCTATCCATTTAGCAGCCCATATCACCATATTCTCTTTGTTAGAGAAAGAATTCTTTATTTCCTTTGCTTCGTACCCATTATATATCACTTCAATATCATCTTCAGGAATCCTAAAGGTTTTAGTAATCCATTTTTTACCTGTTTCAGACACTGCTATTACATTCTCTGCGTACTTAGGAACAAATCTAAATATATATCTATCAGCCCATTTTGCTAAGTTGGTTGCAAATTTTGTACTAAAGAATGCATAATCAGCATTATGTTCAATAACGGTATATTTGTGACCTAATAATATACAGAGTAAAGCAGTAATAATGCTACTTGTTAAGTGCCTACTATGGATAATGACCTTTGCATCTGGGTTCTTTCTTAAAAGTTTTAAGATGTGTAGTGCAAAACCAACACCAAATATTGGATATGTTCCATTAAAGATATTCTTTACTTTAAAACTGTTTAATTCAAAACCATCTTTTGTTGTAGTATATCTTTTGTTAGACCCGAAAACAGAAACACTGTTAAGACCTTTTTTCTGTAATTCAGATAAAAGGTTGTATGCCATATTCTCCAGTCCCCCTACCCTAGGATAGAAGTAGTGAGAAACTGATATAAGGTCGTATTTGTTTTTTTGATTTTTGTTAAAAAGTGTCATAAGAGCAGTATCCTAAAAGGATTTATTTAATTTAAATACTACTCTATTATACCACAAAACAGCCCTATAGTAAAACTCCTTAGGAGGTTACTCTGGTACTACCAAAAATCTGAAATTACTGTCTAAGTAAGTAATTTCATAGTTTTTTGAGAGAAGGAATCTCCCTAATCGACTAATCTCAGGAAGACCATAATTATTGTTAATCTCATACTCGTACATAGAGTTTAACCAAGGGATATTATCTTGGTTAACATATCTTTCTTTAGAGTACAGCCTACTAGAAAGAAGAATACATAATTCATTTCTTTTAATATCTGGAGAGATTAAAAGCTCTTCATAACTCCTTTGGGTTGGGTTTTCTACAAAGTTTACAAATGCTTCTCGTGTTTCTAAGTTTTGGTAATGTCCTCCAGCTGTTTGATAATTTGTATTACTTGCAACTATCAATTGGGTATACGGATCAGATACTATTTGGCAATCATACCTATTATTCTTCAAATGCATAATTATCCCATCGTCATCATTTGTTGTGGCAGATATTTTCCCGTTGTTTTGAGTGTAAAAACGATTGTATTTCTGTATGTTTTGAAGGTAGAAAGGAATAGATGATGTTAACAGTAAAGAGAGGATTATCACTGCTACTGTTTTGTTTGTTCTTAAGTCAGAAAGGAGTAAAGCTATCAGCAAAATTGTAAAGAAAGATACCCCTATTAAAAACTTGTTTGCATATGTAGGGCCTAAGAAGAAAAGAGAAAGAGATATGCATATGTAAAATATTGCAAAAAGAGATATGTTTTCTCTATTTTTCTTTTTTAGAATGAAATATATAGTAGCGACGATCAAAGGTAGTAAAAGAGGAGCATACTGTATAGCTAGGAAGTTCAAATTATCAGGAAAGTAGTAATTAGTTAAGTAACCCAACTGCTCTATTTCCTGCATTTGAAGTAGTCTTTCAATACTAAATCCTCTTAGATTTGCTACGAAAGTAATAATAACGCTTAGGAAGGATAGTAAGGTAAGTGTTTTTGCTAATCCGTAATTTTTTGGTTTGCCTTCTGGATTAAAAAGAATTACAAAGAAAAGAGCTATTACAGTAAGGAGAGGGCCAAATATGAAGTGGGTAGAAATTAATATTGGTGAAATGAAAAGTACTTTCTTCCAATTTAATTCTTTTTCTAGAAGAACATTTAAGAAAAGGAATAGTGTAAATGTTTGAGGTAGTATGAAATTAAAAGAGTGAGCTCCTAGTTCAAATACAAAAATAGCGGATAATGATGCTAAAAAGGAGATTGTTTTGTCTTTAATATGTCTGTTTAAGAAGAGAGAGATAAGTAATGAGGATACAGCAATAAAGGCAATGTTTAAGGATACTTCTGCTATTCCAATATTTAGGTTTGATCCTACAGTATGTGCTGTTTGGATAGAGTGGTAATATGTAGTATATCCAAGCTTTTTAAACAAAGAGGAGCACTGGTTAGGAGTTATACATATTTTCCCATCAGTCATCTGGGTTGATACAACATTATGTTGTAGAAAATCTAGGCTTAAGAGAGAATCTTTGTCTAGCCCAACTATTTTCCTGCTTCCCATTACTAGAAGTATTACTGTAATTATTGCCAATATAGCTAAAGATACTTTCTTAATATGATCTTTGCTTTCCATGATAGTTATCAATGAGAGTAAGAAGAGAGATGTGGCTATAATTAAGGTAGCAGTAATGTTGTACAGAGCTACCATATCTGCCTGTATACTTCTGTTTAGGATTAAAAAGAATATATAAAGTGCTGGATATATTAATGTACTTAGTATATATCCAATACCAAAATATCCTTTTTTCAGTATAACTTTAGATATTAAAGCAGGAAGTAGTAATACAGAGAGTGCTGATATTAGACCAAATATTAAATCATTATGTAAATAGCTTAATCCCTGTGTAATTAGGTTAAAAAGGTAGTAAGTAAATACTGACAGTATTGCCATTGTAGGTACTATTCTCTCTTTCATAAGCAAGATATCTCAAAAGATAATGTATCTTCTACTTTAGTTATTCCTCTTACATCATATGTAATCATTAGTAGTGCATATTCCTCATCATATGAGAGGGTTCCGTTTTTAGATGATATTTTTACATTGCATCCCTCTTGAGTGTATGAGTTGTCTTTAAATGTACCGTGTTGTGAGAAGAATACCTTCTGTATGTATTCGTCATGTTCTCCTTCTGCTATTTCAATATAACTTTCAATGGTTAGGGTATCCCCTACTCTTTTACTTGTTTGTACTTTTTTAATAGTGTCATTTTCATATGTAGTAGTATATTTGGGATATTGAGGACCAATATCATATCCTTCTTCTACTACTTCAGGGGTTTCATTTATCAAAATCTCGTCATTATTTAAAATGTCTGTACTTCCATTTATTTCAAACCATACCTTGTTTGGTAATGTTATTACATATGATCTATTCATATATTCATATGTAAAGGGGGTGTCCTTTAATCTAAGTCCGTAGTATATGGATATGGGTAATGTTAAAAGTACTATTGTTGTTATTATTACTTTTATTATAGTTTTCATACTTTAATATATTGTATATATACATAAAAGAAAAGAGCACCCTAAATTATATTGTTCCTCGACCGAAGTCAAAGAAAAACATAAACCTCCGTAGGGAGTGGGTGCTCTGTGCATATGGGGATTGTGGTTATTTGTGAATGATTTCCACAGTACTTAGGGTAAACCCTGGTACGTGGGGGCGGACAGAGTCCTGAATCTCTGTGATGATTTGAGTCTTCACAGATTCGGACCAAGTCCCTTGATACCCATTGAAATAGGTAAGCTGTAGGTCGTCTGCGGTAATGTTACCGATAAGAAAAACGACTTTTGCATCACCATTTTCATCCGGGTCACTATGACCAGACACAATGTCGAAACCCGACATGTCAGGCCAACGACTGTGCTCTGTAGCAACCGTCCAATAGGCGGTGTGCTCCAAGCCACCCTGCTTTACAACAGGTACAACAGGATCCTCAGGTGTGTCGACTGGATGTTCGACAATGATAGTTTCCTGTGTTCCAAATTGAATTTTGCCCGTCGCAACGCGACTAGCAATAACAATTGCGATAATTAGCAGGATTGCTCCCGCTAATTGGAAGATATTCTTCCATATCCAACCAGCAACGGTTTTCGTTCCGTCCCAAATTCTACTCCACCGTGTCGGCGTCGGTGCCGGTGTTGGTGGCGGTGTTGGTGCTGGTGGGGGTGTCGGTGTCGGTGTTCTAGGTGTTCGTGCCATTTCATCCTCCTTGATGAACTGAAAAATTTTGATGTTGATTACCACAATCCCATCTCAATTATTACTTAATTGTATAAATAAGAATAAAGATGGAATCGTGATATCCTAAGGAGAATAACCATTAACCTTCCCATATGAATACTTGTATAAACATGGATATAAATATCACATAAACAAGTATATTTTAAAGAACTAGTTTCTATAAAAGAAACATAAAAAAGATATAACTATCTCTAACAATGTATCTTCTATATTTATGGAAAAATTATTATTTATTAAAGAGCAGGTTATTATTTAACTATTTAATTATATCAAATATATACCCTAGCTGTCAATACTATGGGGTACAATATATGTACCCCATATACTGATTAATTGGATAAACTCTTAAAGTACTTACCTGCTACTATCAATAATGCACCAATACCAAAAAGTACTAATGCTATGAGGGCAGATACAGTGTAAGAATCTAAAACAAAACCTGTATCAACAGGTACATGACCGTAAGGGTCAGGTGTTCCCTTTGCCATCAACATTGATGTGTTAGCAAATAATATACTAACAGAGAGTACCAATATTGAAATATACTTTTTCATATTGGTATATATTAATAATTTAAAGAACATTAAATAATTACAGTAGTATTATACTATGGGGTGACCATGAAAGTCAATTCCCTACTCTTTCCTAAATTGTAAACAGGTTAAGGTAAATGTATAACTTCTATTTCAGTTAGATTGAATCCTGGCACATGAGGTCTAATACTATTATGCAAATCAGTGATTATTTGATTTTTAGCTCCATCTGTAAAAACACCTTCGAAACCATTGAAGTACTTATTTACTAGTTGGTCTTTTGTAATAGGATTTGATCCTCTTACTAAGAATGTTACCTTAGCATTGCCATTATCATCAGGATCATTATGACATGAAATTATGTCAAATTGGCTAAGATCTGGCATCACTTCTGAACCTATTGTCCAATAGTCTATGAAGATTGCGTCCTGGTTACGTTCTTCTTCTACTCCATCTACAATTATAGTCTCCCCTATTACAAAGTTTTCTTCATTTGCTCTAACACTCTCTTCTATCTCTTTGGTAATTTGTTCTATATTTTCTTCGGTAAGTTCGCCTGTATATCCATTAAAGAATGAACCTGAGAGGTCTGCTTGTGTTCTTCCTTTATTATTAATATGAAGGAATAGTGTGGAGTAGCCATCCTCATTCATTACTGTGTGTCCTGCTATAATAGGGATGTTTGATGGGTTAGGTTTTCTTTCTTCATCTGTTTCTGTAGTCCAGTATTCAGTATGAACAAGTCTTTCCTCTACAGTATATAGACCTTGTGCTTCTGTTTCTGTCTGAGTATCCATATCTTCTGGTATAACTGAAGAATATTGATTAGGTTCATCATCAGTATGTAATTCATCGTTATTACTTTTACCTTTACATGCACCCAAAGATATAGCTGCAGCTGTTAATCCAAGCCCTATTTTTGCATAGGTAGGCATTCCTCCTGAAGATTTACTAGATGTGTTGGGAAGTTCTGTATTATTACCTTCCATTATTTTATCATTTAAAATTTAAATAAAATAAATGGCAGATTTCTTTATATAACTACATTTTATCAAAAAACGCCCTACTGGTCAATCTTATGGGCTAACGAACATCTCTTTCTTCTAATAGTGATACTCTCTCATCAAGTGGTTTGTTATCTAAAGCAAAAGCTACAGCATTGTAAGCAATAGCAGATACTGTAGGAAAATCACCTATATAAATAGGTATAGGCATAGACTCTTCTATATCTCCATTTGATAATGATTCACATAGAGCTAATATGCGTCTTGTTCCATCTATAACTTGACCGCAAGAGTATGGTAATACACCCCTCTCATTGAGAAGTATTAAAGGTGTTTCAGGAATATCATTGTTTTCAGGAGTTCTACATATTAATGCTAGATCTTTGTTAATTGTATCTAGGTCCCGAAGTAATTGTTTGTTTAAGTTTGGTAAATTATCTTGTCTCAAATTTTTAAGAGCATCAGTCATGGTTTGTACTCTAGTATTTTGGTGGTACACCCTTCTCCATAACAATAGAGTGAGGTGCCCTGAGTCTCCATCAAGTATATCTGAACGATTATCTACTCTATAACCAACATACATCTGAGGATTCATATCCCATAATTCTTTTACTGTGATAATTCTCTTCTCCCACTTCTTGGCTAGCTCTCCTGGGATGGGGAACCTTTGGTCAGTACCCTTACCCTCTTGCATTTTGTAAAAGCTTTCTTTAACAATTCTTTTCTCTATATTTTCCATACGAAGAATTATATCATTGAGCATCCCCAGAGGCAACGCTATGGGCTGGTGGGGGCATAATGTGCATATCTAAATAGTCTGTTAGGTGAATTGTAGTACATGCATGTATAGAGTATAAGGTCTGCATCAGTTTCTTTTACAAAAGTAGACTCATCCATATCAAAAATAGTATACACATACTCTCTTTGATTCCACACTATTATTATATTATCCCCTATCTGTGTATTTGGAAGATTAAAGAAAGAAATGGAATTTCTCTTCTCTGTTGACCATGAAGAATATCCGAATCTATGAGATGCAATTAAAATAGGTCTAAAAGATTCTTGTAAATACCTGCTTTCAGGATTAGCATAATCGGGAACAATCCAAGGTCCTTTATCGAGTGCTACATTCGGATCCTCATCTGTATATATTTCTGCGTTTACCCCTATTTTAGGAATATATATCCTGTTTTCCACAGGGAGTTCAGGTTTAACATCTGGCAGTACAAGAAGATCTTCCTCTTCAGGTGGCTCCTCTACTACAATCTCTTCTCCTTTCTCATCTGCATAGATGGATTGCGTAATTGTTTCTTTCTCTGTTTCAGGACTGTTAAGTGAAAGTAAATTCAGTATCAAAGGAAGCTGAGGGTATGCTAGGAGAACTACAGCAGAAATACAGAAGAAAACACCTACTCCAATGTATATATTTCCTACTTTTCTCTGAATCATTTTTAATTCTTACTTCTTAAGTATAGTTCTAATATCATACCACTATTAATCATCTCCTGTGCATTTTCCCTACCAATATATCTGTAGTGCCAGCTTTCATAACCATATCCAGTAATACTCTCATACCCCTGCGGATAGGAGATAGCAAACCCGTATTTATGTGCATTTTCAGCTAACCACTTACTAGCTTTTGTAGAGGCAAATGTTCCCCCTAGCCCATCCCTTATCTCGCTTGTACTAAAATCTATTGTAGTTCCTAATTGATGTTGACTATGGCCTGCTCTAGCAGATATTTTATCAGCAGCAGCAACATTACCCCCATTAACACTTAACCAATGATTGTATGTACCTATCTGTGTATTGTAAGACCTGTATGCAGATCTCACACTTAAATCTATATTGTCGGCAACGGCACTATTAACTAAATCTTGCAAATCACTGATTAATATTCTTCTTAGAAGAAATTCAACACTGTTTACGCATCTAATGTTAGTAACGCTAGCGCATACGCTTATTAGATCTGAGGGAGCATATGTACTAGGTAATTGGTATTTTTTGTTTACTAAGACTAGAAGGTCATCTCCACTTCTTGTAGCTTGTTCAATATCATTTGGGTATGACCACCAAGCATTACTAAGTCCAGAATCTGTCTTACTTACTGCTTTGGCTGGTTTTAATTCTTCTAATCTAATATCTTCTTCAAGAAAAATATCTCTTTCGTAATTATTTTTTTCTAATTCTTTGTCTGTGGTATGTTCCTGATAGGCAACAGTATATGTGTTAAGAGAAAGGAAAAAAGCAATGAGAGTTGCAATTATTTTTGTCATAATGTCTATTCTACAACAAGAGTCCTGTTTAATATAGTGATATTTATACAAGATGGACTTACTGTTATCTAGGTCAGGAAGTATATTTGAGTATGTATTAGAATAAAGAAATAACATATATCATTTTAAAAATGTCTTTAACACAGAATGACATTGAGATAATTGAAGAGATAGTTAGGAGAAAGATCAAAAAAAGTTTTGATATGTATTTTTTAAAAAATATAAATAAAAGCCAGAAAATAGATATAACGTATGATGAACTAGAAAAAGAGCTTGTTAGAGTTCAAGAAAATCTAAAGGAAATTCCAGTTATTAGTATTAAATAACCTCTAAACACACTATAAGTTAGCGGGATAGGAGGGCTAAGGTAGCAACCTTGTCTCCACCATCAATATTCATAACTTTTACTCCACTAGTTTGTCTCTTGAGAGTAGGGATTGCTTTTAAGTCTGCTCTAATAACTTTTGATTTCTCTGAGATTACTACAATTTCCTCATCCTTCTCAGTCAACACCCTTGCTGAAACAATACCACCAGTTTTCTTTGTTATCCTAAATGTAAAGATTCCAGTTCCACCTCTCTTCTGTACACCATATTCTTTAAGAGGAGACATTTTACCGTAACCAAACTCAGATAAAGTAAGAAGCTTCTGTTCATTGTTTCCTACTATCCCCATACCTACAACAGCATCAGACTCTCTTTTGAATTTTATAGCTATAACTCCCTTAGTACTTCTTCCCATATGTCTAACATCACTCTCTTTAAATCTAATAGATTTCCCTTCTTGAGTGATTATAATAACTTCACTCTCCCCTGTAGTTGGTTTTACCCAAGTAAGCTGATCTTCCTTATCTAACTTTATTGCAGTTAAGCCGTTTGCCCTTATATTTGCAAACTCCTCTATTTTTGTTTTTTTCGTAATTCCTTTATTTGTAACCATTAGGAAATATTTATAACTCATCTGTTTATCTTCCTCTTCCTTTATCTTTCCTTTTGGATTCCTTGTTAATACAGAAGTAACAACTTCGTCTTGATCAAGCTGTACAAGATTTACTAAAGGCAAACCCTTTGCAGTTCGTTCTAGTTCAGGTATTTCAAATATTCTAAGGTTGTAAACCTTCCCCATATTGGTAAACATTAATAATTCATCATGGGTATTGCATAGAAATGCATGTTCGATAAAGTCTCCCTCTTTTGTATTACCTCCAGATACTCCCTTCCCTCCCCTATGCTGTGCTTTATATGTACTTGGGGCTACTCTTTTAATATATCCTGAATGAGTAATTGTTACCAAGGTGTCTTCTGAGGCAATCATGTCCTCTTCTGATATCTCATTTACTTTTCCTTTTACGACCTTTGTTCTTCTCTCATCTCCATGTCTCTCTTTTACTTCTTCTAGATCTTTGCTTATAACCTCTAAAATCTTCTCTTGATTACTTAATATTTCATTGTATTCTTTTATTTTCTCTTTTATCTCTTTGTGTTCATTCTGTATCTTCATTCTTTCTAAAGCGGCCAGTCTTCTCAATTGCATATCTAATATTGCTTGTGCCTGTACTTCTGTAAAACCAAACTTGTCCATTAAGTTAGTTTTAGCACTATCCTGTGTCTTAGACTTTCTTATAGTCTCTATCACTTCATCTAGCAAATCTAATGCTTTTAACAAGCCCTCTAAGATATGTCCTCTGTATCTTGCTTCTGCTAGGTCAAACTCATATCTCCTAATAGTTACTGCAAACCTAAAGGAAAGGAATAGCTCTAAAATTCTTTTTAAGGGAAGAGTTTTTGGTTCTTGTTCTACTAATGCAATAGTATTAGCATTAAATGCCTTCTGCATCTCTGT
>LSQX01185164.1_pt2 | contig 27923 bp, 24 predicted proteins | sample 654561 | NCBI WGS metagenome assembly LSQX01 (sample SAMN04489861, study PRJNA283612) | anaerobic digester metagenome | isolation source: 4 biogas reactors fed with cattle manure at either 37C or 55C with and... | place: Denmark: Kongens Lyngby | collected 2014
GCAGCTGCTTTCTCAAAGTCAGGGTAGACAAGTGCTACCAACAGCCCGTCTTCCATAATAACCAAACTTTCATTAACGTAAGACATGTTGTTTATGGAACTCTCTATTTCTTCCGGATAAATATTTTGACCGCTCGGTCCCAGAATCATGGTTTTAGAACGTCCTTTAATAAAGAGGTACCCGTTTTTGTCCATGGTACCCAAATCGCCCGTTTTAAACCATCCGTCTTCAGTGAAAGTCTGCTTTGTAGCCTCTGATTTTTTATAATACCCCAACATAACATTATCTCCCCTCAACTGAATATCACCGGGTATATTCTCAGGATCCGGTGAATCTATACGAATTTCCATCCTAGGAGCAGCTCTTCCACAAGAGAAAAGCGGCCTCTCATCCCAAGGCGCATACGTAACAATAGGACCGCATTCCGTTAACCCATAACCTATGGTGAAAGGCAAACGGATTTTGCAGAGGAAAGGCTCTACCTCGTGGTTTAAAGGAGCTCCACCCACAATGATTTCTATAAACTCTCCACCAAAAGCCTCTACCAATTCGTCATGAATTCGTTTTTTGATTTTTTGATCTATAAACGGCATCCTCAACATCACTTTAATGGAAGGTCGTTTGAGAAGCGGAAGAAGTTTTTGTTTGTAAATCTTCTCTATTATCATAGGAACGGCAATAATGACCTTTGGCTTCACATTTTGGAAAGCTTCTGCAATGACCTTGGGAGAAGGTACACGTGTGAGAAAGTGCACATGCGCTCCACTCGTCATTTCAAACAACAGTTCAAACATCAAACCGTACATATGTGCAGAGGGAAGCATAGAAACTATTTTTGCTCCGTTACTTACTTCCGGCAAGACTTCCCAAGCAAAATGGACATTGGATAACAAAGAACGATACGGTAGCATAACTCCTTTAGAAAATCCCGTTGTGCCGCTTGTGTAGTTAATCAAAGCCAATTCTTCCGGCTGGTCCTTGTAATAACTGACATCATCCGGCTTCATCCCCTCTCTATACAATGATATAAAAGCTTTGTTAAGACCTCTGCGGATGGCGGTGATTTCTTGGTCGGGAGTATATAAAATATCAAAATTGTTGAGCCCTACAATGGCCTCTAAGTTAGGCATTTCCGCCTCGTTTAAACTTTCCCAGACTTGTTCTCCCACAAAGAAAATGCGTGAGTCCGAATGGTTTACCAAGTGGTGGATGTTTCCCGGCTTGAATTCATGTAAGATGGGTACCACAACGGCACCGTAGGTGACAGTCGCCAAAAATGCAATAGCCCAGTGGGCCTGATTTCTTCCACATAACGCTACCTTATCTCCTTGCTTCAAACCGCATTTCTCAAATCCCATGTGAATGGTTCTGATACGTATGGCTACGTCTCTGTAATAAAAGGTGTCTCCTTTAAAATCTGTCAGAGCTTTGAAATCCCAATACTTTTTAAAACTTTTTTCAAAAAGCTCATTCAAGGACTTTGTTTTCAAAATGTTCTGATTCATAATTGTTGGTTTTAAATAATTCGTCATACGTTCCCTGTTCCACAATGCGGCCTTTATCAAATACTACTATCTTATCGGCATTTCTTATGGTAGAAAGCCTATGCGCTATAACAATAGTCGTACGGTTTTTCATGAGACCTGATAAAGCTTCTTGCACCAACGCTTCATTTTCCGGGTCCAAAGAACTGGTAGCCTCATCTAAAATCAAAAGGGAGGGGTTGCGTAACACCGCACGGGCTATAGCCAATCTTTGTCTTTGGCCTCCTGAAAGTTTATCTCCTCTATCGCCGATATTTGTATAGTACCCGTGTTCCATCTCTATAATAAAATTATGAGCATTAGCTGTTTTTGCAGCTTGTTCTATGTCTGCCTGTGGAACATTTTTCAATCCAAAGGTAATATTATTTGCAACAGTATCGTTAAATAAGATGGCTTCCTGCGTGACGACTCCTATTTGTTTTGCCAAATCTTTTCTTCTGTATTTTTGTATTTGGATACCGTCCAATAGAATTTCCCCCTCTTGTACACCATAAAACCCGGATAGCAAATCTGCCATTGTGGTTTTTCCGGCTCCGGAAGGTCCTATCCATGCAACAACCTGCCCTTTAGGTATTTTCAAATTTATGTTTTGCAATACATAGGGACCGGTTGGGTCGTATTTGAAAGATACATTTTTATACACAACAGATTCTTTGAATGTGTCTATAGGTACGGTTCCTTCCTTCTCTTGTTGATGTCCCGGTACATCTATCAATTGAAATATGCGGTCAGCAGATACCATGCCTTTGCGTACCAGCGCATACGCCTTTGAAATGGATTTGGCCGGTTCTAAAACACGCCAATAAAAACCTATATAGACTATGAAAGCAGGCCAGCCCATACCCAGTTTTCCTTGTACTTGCAACCATCCTCCATAAAAAAGGATTCCGGCTGCAATGGTTATTCCCAGAAACTCACTCAATGGAGAAGCCAGCTCCTGTTTGTTGAGTATTTTTTTTGTTTCTCTCCTATGGACTTCATTTACCCTGTCAAACCTGGCGTTTACATACCCTCGAGCGTTGAATGCCTTAATAATGCGGACACCATGTACGGCCTCTTCAAAATGGCTGAGCAACCTACCTAACAACCTTTGTGACACTTCAGCTCCCGAACGCAAAGCCCTTGTTATTCTTCCAATACAGAACACAGATATAGGTAAGGTCAACAAAGCTACAAGCGTAAGACGCGGGCTCATATAAAACAACACTGTGAGAAATCCCACAACCAATAACGGGTCTCTGAATAAAATGTGAAAAGTACCTACCACAGAATATTGTACTTCATTCAAATCGCTTGACGCAACTGATAATATATCTCCTTTTCTACGGCTGCTAAAATACCCGGGAGGCATCCGGGTAATTTCTGAAAAAACATGGTTTCTTAAGTTTCTAACCAAGTTTGTTTGTACATGTACTAAAATCCTCCGTGTCATATACAACATCAGATTAGACAGCAAAGAGGCCAAGATGAGACATACAGACACGTACAACAACGCCATCAAAATACCTTCGTCTAGTTTAATGCGTACTAAATAATACGTAAACAACTGCACAATATAGGTAAGTGAGAATGCACGTTCGGGAAAGACCGGTACAGCATCTAAAGTATGAGGTTCAAACAAAACTGTTAAAAGCGGAGCAATCAATGCGTAATTGGCTATACCAAACAATACTCCTAGCAGAGAAAGCAGTACATAGACAATTCCGTACGTTCCATACGGCTTGCCATAAGCCAATATCCGCAGAAAAGGTTTCATGAATCTTCAACTTCTTCAAAATCCACGTACTCTCCTACTTGTTTGCCAATAATCTTTTCCTTTGACGGCTTCTTATGCACCCTGTTTGTCGAGTTTTTATGCTTTTTAAACATCTTGTTTATTCGCATGGAAAGCAATATGGGAGCCAGGCGCATAATAAAATAAACAACCAGAAGCGAAAACAATATAATAAGAATGTTCATTTTTTCATTGCAATTGTAATGTTATAGGTTTCCCTTCAATAGTTGTGCCGTGCAGCTCATATTCTTCTACAATGTTCACTTCAACACGCGGATCAAGACAATCTTTGTAAGAAGCCACAGCACAAACCTGCCCCGTTACAGACAAAATCAACGTTTGGCTGTCTGTGTAAACAACCCAATACCCTTTTCTTCCCCCCGATACGTATTTAGGCTCTCCTGTAAGGAATCCGGGAAGCGTCAATGCTTCCCACTCCGCCAACGGCAAGCCTTGTTTGTTGTAACATCCCAACTTGTTGTCTTGATGAACTAACAAAAAGACATACTCCTTGTTTCTTTTCACATCAAATACATACGGTCCATACAAGATGCTTGTTGGATATACTCTTGGATAAGGATTTACGTTACGTCCCAAGCGATCAATCAGGTACATCCTGTTGCCTATGGCAAACAGCATCTGCAATTTGTTGTTTTTTAGAAAATCAATCTGCACTACTTTATCTTGCACAGGTCCTTCCATAGTTTTTTCCCACAACACTTTGCCTGTGTAATCTCTAAGAATGAGTCTGCATTCCGGCCAGGGAGATTGGAACAGTTCGTTCTCTTTACCGGTATAGTGATTTAACACCTTATAAGGAGGTTTCTCCTTAACCAAAGAGTCTTGTTTTGGTACAGATCGCAACCTCAGTTCACGACGCCGTGGTACAAGCGGAGACACTTCCAAAGAATCTCCATAAACAGCCATGTGTGCATACATCCTATCCTCCAAGGACGAAAATTGAAGAAATGCATATTGAGCATTATATTTTCTTACCGCATCCATATGCTTCACATACCTTTTATCCAAAAGCGGCAAAATAGGATCCGCACCGGAGGACAATTGCAAAAACAACGTCAAACCGGACGTGTTCATGACTCCTTTAAAAGTTTTTGTCTGTTGTATGGCATCTGATAGTGAATGTGAATTTCCTAATTGATTGCGTCGCAGAAGATCGGCAAGCAAGTCCTTATCCCCCATAAGAATGAAAGATCCTTGATAACAATAATGAGAGTCAGGACACAAGTCAAATACAGTTCCAAAAACTTCGGATAACACATTGGGAAGCGGGTTTTCCATCACTTTGTTTTCCTCTTGTATGTTTAATAATGCAAACTGAATTTTTGCTTGCTGTATGTATCTTGAGTGAATAATGGAAACCCAATGATAACTACCTCTAAAAGGAACGCACGCCAAGGATACTTCTGTAGGATACAACAAATCAAACCATTCTACCTTCTCTTTGTCGGGTCTTACTTTGTTGCTTTTCCTAAACTCTCTGTAGGTAGCCATAGATTGAACAAACAACGAAACATCAGATACTGCTATAGACAGTCCCGCCAATGTTGTTGCCGGAAGCACCTCTTGTGCCATCCATTTTTGCGGTTGCTGCTCCCGCATGATAGAGAAAAATTGTTCTCCTCCGGAATGTACCCAGGTGTATCCGTCTGCCTGCAATTGATTGTCAGAGATAAAACCGTCCAAAACAGTCCATTGTCCTGAAGTTCTCAGAAAGGCTGCATACTTCTGCATAGGCCTTCCTAAATAAGCAGCTACCAAAGCGGGCAATTTGTCATGAGGGATAAAAATACGGATAGGCTTGGAAACAGGAGTCTGTTCCACCAACTGTGCAAACGTTTTGTTTTCCATCACAGAACTCTTCCTGTCAATGTGCCTTAATGAAGATTCCAACACTACTTGTGACCCGGAAGCTACCAATAAACCGTCTGACAGAGAGACGTATACCACATCAACCTCTTCTTTATTGTGCAGACTAAATATGGTTTGCCCGTTGTAAGAACGTGTCTTGTAGGATATTCCTGCAACAGAAAGAAATTCTGCCCACCATCTTCCATCAAGCACCTCTGCTACAGACAAACAAAAAAGCAAATCCAACGTGTTTTTTTCAGAAGGATGCAAAGAGCAAAGCGCCTCTGCTTTCTGCATCATAGGATATTGCGTCCCAAAAAAAGACGCCAAATGGTTCCAAAAACTACGCAAGCCATTTCCCGGATCAAAGACATCTTGTAAGTATCCCCCCGGAACCAACACATCTGAAGTAAGTGTTTCAAGTCTGCTAAAGTGTTGTATCATAACAGCGTCCATTGGAACAGCCTTGTACGTATTGTTATGAACAACAGGATTGGAAGGAGTACGGAACAGCACTATAAAACCATACACTGCTGCACCCAACATCAATACAGATAGAAGTGTCAAAAATAAGACAGTACGTTTACGCATAAGTAACAAAGATAAAACTTCAGTTGGCAACCTCAACTAAAAACTTGATTCTGACAAGACGAATTTCTTCTTCCGAGTAATCTACCCCCAATTCATCTTGCGCTTCTTCAATGGAGTCTGAAGTAGCATCGTAACGGAAATAATCAAAAATGTCATCCAACTTGTCATCGTCAATACTTTGTCGCAGATAATAATCAATATTTAATCTTGTACCGGAATTGACTATAGCTTCTATTTCTCCAAGCAATTCCTCCATAGTCATCCCCTTGGCTTCTGCTATATCTTCAAAATCAAGTTTTCTGTCTACACTTTGAATAATATACAATTTGTTGGCAGACCTTTTTGGAGTGGATTTCACCACTATGTCTTCCGGTCTTATAATATCGTTCTCTTCAACATATTTTTTTATCAATTCCAAAAAAGGCGCTCCGTATTTATTTGCCTTTCCTTCTCCCACTCCTTGGCACTTTGTGAGTTCCTCTATAGTAATAGGATAAATAATGGACATGTCTTCCAGGCTGACATCTTGAAAAATCACATAAGGCGCCAACTGCAACTTATGAGCCCTTGATTTTCTTAGATCCTTCAACATGGCCAACAACGTTTCGTCTCCGCCTCCGCCGGATGCTTTAGGACCGTAGTCGCTGTCGTCGTCGTCTGCCTCCTCAATTTCTCTATCCTCATGCAACATCAATTTTTGAGGATTCTCAAGGAAATTTTTTCCTTGAGAAGTTACAGACAATATGCCATATTGCTCAATGTCTTTTTCCAAAAATTGCAACAATACTCCTTGATTGATGATGGCACTCCAAAAAGAAACAGATTTGTCTTTTCCCAACCCAAAAACTTCTAATTCATGGTGGTTGTATGACTTAATCATAGCATTGGATACTCCTGCAACAACAGAAGCTATATGCTCTGTATTAAATTGCTCCAACGACTCCAGCACAGCTTCCAACACCAGGCACATTTCTTCTTGGCCGTCAAACTGTTTTTTAGGATGCAGGCAATTATCACAATTGTGGCAGTTGTCTTGTTTGTATATTTCTCCAAAGTAGTTCAATAAGATTTTCCGACGGCAAACATTTGTTTCTGCATACGCTACTGTTTCCATCAATAGCAATTTGCTGATTTCTTGTTCTGCAATAGGTTTGCCTTGCTTGAACTTCTCCAATTTTAATATGTCTTTGTAGCTATAAAAAGCTATGCACTGTCCCTCTCCTCCGTCACGCCCGGCTCTTCCCGTTTCCTGATAATACCCTTCCAAAGACTTAGGAATGTCATAATGAATCACATAGCGGACATCCGGCTTGTCAATTCCCATACCAAAAGCGATTGTGGCAACAATCACATCTGCATCTTCCATCAAAAAAAGATCTTGATTTTTTGTGCGAGTGGCCGCATCCATTCCTGCATGGTACGGAAGTGCTCTTATATCGTTCACTTGTAACAACGTGGCAATTTCTTCTACTTTCTTACGACTCAAACAATATATGATTCCGCTTTTGCCTTTGTTTTGTTTTATAAATTTTATCAACTCCTTATTGATGCCCACTTTAGGTCTTATTTCATAATACAGGTTGGGTCTGTTGAAAGAAGTTTTGAATACCCTGGCTTTAGTCATAGCCAAGTTTTTCTGAATGTCTTGCTGCACTTTAGGTGTAGCTGTGGCCGTCAACGCTATGACAGGAGCTTTCCCAATGGTTGTAATTTGTTCTCTTATACGGCGGTATTCCGGTCTGAAATCATGACCCCATTCAGAAATGCAATGGGCCTCGTCTATGGCATAAAAAGAAATGTTCAGCCTTCTTAACAATTGAATGTTTTCAGCTTTTGTAAGTGATTCCGGTGCTACATAAAGCAACTTCGTTTTTCCGGTCAACAGGGCCTGCTTCACTTCTTCAAGTTGCGTTTTAGTCAGCGAAGAATTTAAGAAATGTGCAACACCTGTATTTCCTTCAGTAAACCCACGAATAGCATCCACCTGATTCTTCATAAGAGCAATCAAAGGAGAGATGACAATAGCCGTTCCCGGCATGAGTAGAGCCGGCAACTGGTAACATAAAGATTTTCCTCCTCCGGTGGGCATAAGTACAAAGGCATCACCACCTTGCATGACATGAGAAATAACCTCTTCTTGCTGACCTTTAAAAGAATCAAAACCAAAATGTCTTTTCAGCTGAAAATGTAATTCAGATGAAGTATGCATATTTTACTACCTTTGTCTACTAAGTTAGACGTTTGTTTTGTTCTTTCAAAATATAATGAACATCCCATGGGAAGACATACAAAAGACCGCTTTTGAAGTAATTGAAAAAGAACAACATGCTCTTGACACATTACGGAAGTCGATAGATGCTTCTTTCTACGAAGTGGTCAAATCTTTTTATACGTCTAAAGGCCGTATAGTCATAACGGGTATTGGGAAAAGCGCCTTGGTGGGACAAAAGATGGCTGCTACTTTTAATTCTACGGGCACTCCTGCGCTATTTATGCATGCTGCAGATGCGCTTCACGGTGACGTGGGCATGGTTGGTCCGGAAGACATCGTACTGTGTCTTTCAAAAAGTGGAGAAACAGAAGAGTTCAAAGTATTGGCGCCTTTGATAAAACAAGCAGGAAACCTTTTGATTGCCATGGTTGCCAACAAACATTCTTACTTGGCCCGATGTGCAGATTTTACATTGGTAACGGTCATACCCCATGAAGCCTGCTCCAACAACCTGATACCTACATCCAGTAGCACGGCTCAAATGGTCCTTGGAGACGTTCTGGCTATTTGTCTCCTTAAGTTACGCGGATTTACTCCGGAAGATTTTGCACGGTTTCATCCGGGCGGCACACTTGGAAAAAGGATGTACCTGAAAGTATCAGACATTATGAACCACCAATTGCGCCCTGTTGTTCATCCAAAATCGGGTGTAAAAGATACACTCATGATCATTTCTGAAAACAGACTGGGAGCCACTGCCGTATTGGATGAAAAAGACACATTGTGTGGCATCATAACAGACGGTGACGTGCGAAGGATGTTGGAAAAGAACAGCAATCCCTACGATCTTTCAGCAGCAGATATGATGACTCGTTCACCAAAAACCATTCTTTACGACAAGACTGCCATCCATGCTTACAACATTATGCAATCACACAAAATCACCCAACTGATAGTCCTTAAAGATAAAATATACGTGGGCATGGTGCATATTCACGATATCATAAGAGAAGGAATTGTATGAAAACGTTCGATCCCAATTTACCGGGAGTGGCAACAGGAGGTTATTTTGCCCTTCCTTTTACTAAAGAAGAAGCCCACACAGTTCTCCTTTCCGTACCCTGGGATGTGACTACATCGTATAGGCCGGGAACACATTTAGGACCCCAAGCCATTATAGACGCTTCTACCCAAGTAGATCTTTTCAACATACGCGTACCGCAAGCCTGGAATATTCCTATAGCCACAGAGCCGATTCATGAGGAACTACCCATACTCAACCGCAGTGCCAGAAAAATGGCAGAGCAAATCATTGCCGGTTGGGAAGAAGGAAAGGATCCGCGTGACAACGAACTCTCAGAAGTGTTGGAACAAGTCAATCAAGCGTGTTCGCGTATGAATCGTATTGTGTACCTACAAAGTTCAGCGCTGTTGCGTCAGGGAAAATTTGTAGGTTTGGTGGGAGGAGAACACTCCGTCCCATTAGGCTACCTGCAGGCTCTGGGAGAATATTATGACTCTTTTGGCATTCTACATATAGATGCCCATGCAGACCTTAGAGAAGCTTATGAAGGATTTACCTTTTCACACGCTTCCATCATGTACAATGTACTAAAAACCGTTCCTTCTGTTTCTGCAATTACGCAAGTGGCTGTTAGGGATTTTTGTCAAGAAGAACACGATCTCATACAAAACAGCGACCGCATTTCTTTCTTTTCAGATGAATCCTTACAAGAGGGCCTTTTTGAAGGTCTTACTTGGAGGGAACAATGCCATAGAATTATGGAAAGCCTCCCCGATCATGTATATATCAGTTTAGATATAGATGGACTCTCCCCCGATTTATGTCCCAATACAGGCACCCCGGTTCCCGGTGGACTTACTTTCCAACAAGTAGACTATCTGCTATACCTTTTAGCCGCTTCCAACCGCAAAATCATAGGCTTTGACCTATGTGAAGTAGCCCCGGGAGAAAACGATCCTTGGGATGCCATAGTTGGAGCCAGACTCTTGCATAAAATATGCTGCTATACATATGTGAATAACAAGAAATAAACCGTACATTTGTGGTTTGCAACTTTGTTATTCAACATCAATAATTATAATTTACAATGAGAACTTTAAAATTTTTGACCATGGCTCTTCTGAGTGGATTGTTGGTCCTATCCTGTGACAGCACATCTACAAAGAAAAGCAATGATTTCTCAAAAGGTGCCGTAGATTCCGTAAGCAAATATATTGGCTACTCTTTGGCTTCTATGGTAAAACAATCAGATTTTGGAGCATTGAACCATCGCGTTGTCATGAAAGCCTATAAAGAAATGATGGCACGTACAGAAGATCCTACCCAGGATGAAATGATGGAATGGAACAATGAAATCACTTCTTATATGCAAAAAAAGAGCATGATGGAAGGAGAACGCAACTTGGAAGAAGGTATGGCCTTTCTTGAAGAAAACAAAGACAGAGAAGGCGTTATCACCTTACCTAGCGGATTGCAATACAAAGTCATAAGAGAAGGTAGCGACGTACGGGCAAAAGAAACAGATACCGTTGAAGTACATTACGTAGGAACGCTTATTGACGGAACAGAATTTGATTCTTCTTATAGCCGTAACGAACCGGCCAAATTCCCCTTGAACCGCGTGATTCCGGCGTGGACAGAAGGTATGCAATTGGTAGGAGAAGGAGGCAAAATCATACTGTACGTTCCCTCAAATTTGGGTTATGGAGAAAACGGAGCGGGAGGAATCATTGGCCCCAACAGCACACTCATTTTCGAGGTGGAAGTAAACAAAATTTTCCCTGTAGTCGAATAACTACATTTCAGGATTGGACCTCAAAAGCGGATGATCTTTGGGCGTGGAAACGTCTCTCCAATACGTCATCTGACGTTTGGCATATCTGCGGGTATTTCTACGGATCAAATCAATGGCTTGTTCCAAAGAAATCTTTCCTTCAAAACAATCAAACAACTCTCTGTACCCCACCGTTTGGAGTGCAGGGAGTTTTTTATGCACGTGCAAAGAACGTGCTTCTTCCACCAAGCCTTCTTGCACCATGACATCTACCCTGCTGTTTATCCGCCTATAAAGTTCATCCCTTGGTTTTGTCATTACCAAATGCTCTATTTCAAAAGGTCTTTTTCGTGGCGTGTTGCTCAAAAAGGAATGGTACGGCTTTCCGGACAGTATACATACTTCCACGGCTCTCATTACTCTTCTCTTATTTGCCAAATCTATCTTTTCATACGTAACGGGATCCAATTCTTTCAGTCGCATACGCAATTCTTCCAATCCCACAGGATCTTCTGCTTGTAAAGCCAACTTCTTTCTTAAGGCTGCGTCAGGTGAAGGCAACGGATCAAATCCTCTAACAAAAGCATCTGCATACAACCCGGACCCTCCTGCCATCAAAAGGTACTCATAAGACGGAGCCAAACGCATGACCAACTCCCACGCTTCTCTCTCATAGTCACCTGCCGAATACGATTGATGAATGGTATGAGAGGCAACAAAATAATGTTTTATGGAAACCAAATACTCCTGTGAAGGACGAGCTACCCCAATATTCAATTCCTTATAAATCTGCCGGCTGTCACAATTGATTACCGGCGTTTTAAGCAACTTTGCAATAGCTAGTGCTTGTTCTGTTTTCCCTACTCCTGTGGGACCCGTCAACAAGATAATTTTTGTAGCCATTCCACTGTATTTAAACCATCTGCAAAATCTGTAAACAAAGGCCTTTGCGTAGACCCAAAAGGTACCTCGGCAGTACCGGCCACACATTGAATCACCTGCTGCCGCTGCTCAACAAAGTGCTGAGCCTGTGCAAAATTATCATACGTAAGGTAATGCAATACGCCCATGGGAGGCAACAAGTCTGCTTCTTCTTTCAAAACAAAAAAAGCTTTTAAAGCCGAGTCTGTCTCTTGACTCGACAGGCCTTCCATAGCCTGACAGGCCCGGGCATGCCTGAAGGCGTTGCTGTAGCCCTCATGTTGAGACAAAAACCTACCAAAACGTGTGCGTACTTTCTGGGCAAACGGTTCAAAATCAAATCCGGCCGGGACGAGCAACAAAGACACATTCCTGCAACCCAAACCAAAATACATAAAACAATCCTCTGCCAATCCTTCCAATTGAGCCGAGGTTTCTTCACCCTTTAACACGGCTACCGAACTTCTTCCCGTTCGCAACAGCAAAGGTGTTTTCGGAAAAGTGCGGTTATAGTGAGACTGCGCCAACGAACCGCCCGTAAACAAAACGGCTTGTGTGGTAGCATGTACATTGTTTACAAACCGTACATCTATACCGTTTAAAAGGGCATTGTCCAACAAAGACAACCGATCAAAGAAAGCAGGCAACAGCACATCGTCCTTGGAAGACAATTTGATTTCCACCGTTGCTTTTTTAGGATGTGCCGCTGCATACGCCAAGCAACATACCACATCGTGCCAACAGACCAAAGGAATGTTTCCAGCCGCTACTATAGATATGATTTGTGGAGCATCGGCTTGTATTTCCATTTGCAGACATTTACAAATCGTATCTTTCTCTTCAATCAAGCTTGTTTTTAAGGCATTCAACCTATGTTGTACAAAATAAGGAATAAACCAAGGGTTCTTCTCTTCTGCTTTCAATAAGGCCCCGGAAGGTATCTCGGAAAGTGCTTTGGAGGCTTGTTCTATAAATTTTCGTACAAATCCCATATTTTCATCTTCGCTGTTTTGCAAAGATACGTAAAAGACGTATTTTTGTATGATGTCCTCTGCTGTTCAGACATACAGAACCATAAAAAGTTCTTGTGAAGGCCGATACAAAGAAAAAGGAAGCCGTTTTCTTGCTTTTGGATTTCCTGTCGTCTCTGAAGAAGCCATACAAGAGATTCTGGGGACATATAAAAAAAAGTTCTTTGACGCACGGCACGTTTGTTATGCCTATCGTTTAGGCCCTGAAGGCAACATACAAAGAGCCAATGACGACGGAGAACCGTCATCTACAGCGGGAAAACCCATACTGGGACAATTGCTGTCCTTTGATCTTACAAACATCCTGCTTGTTGTTGTTCGGTATTTTGGAGGCGTCAAACTAGGTACGGGTGGCTTGGCACAAGCTTACAAGGCGGCAGCACGTGACGCATTGGAACAAGCCGACGTTGTTGAAGAAAGAGTAATGGAAACCATTACCCTTCAATTTACATATGAGCAAACAGATATAGTCATGCGGACTATCCAAAATACAGAGTCAGAAATTGTAGAGCAATCCTATACAGAAGGACCTCTCCCTTGTATACTGACAGTCCGCGTTCCCATAGCAGAAAAAGAAACACTTATACATCTTTTTAAAGTATGAGATCTTTAATTTCCATCAACGACTTCAACAAAGAAGAAATGTTGCAGGTATTGGACCTTGCAGCCGAATACGAAGCCAATCCCAACCGCCCCATCTTTAAAGACAAGTTGATTGCGCTTACATTTTTTGAACCTTCCACGCGTACGCGATTGAGTTTTGAAACAGCTGCTACAAGACTGGGTGCTCGCTTTGTGGGCTTTGCTTCCTTAAGCCATACAAGTATTGCCAAAGGGGAAAGTCTGAAAGACACCATAAAAATGGTATCTAATTATGCAGACATGATAGTCATCCGTCACCATTTGGATGGTACGGCACGTTATGCTTCTGAAATAGCCGGTTGTCCTGTAATCAACGCCGGAGATGGAGCCAACCAGCACCCTACACAAACGCTTTTGGATATGTATTCCATCCGAAAAACACAGAAAACCTTGGAGAATCTATCCATTACAATAGTGGGCGATCTAAAATACGGAAGAACCGTACATTCTCTCTTGCAAGCCATGAGTCACTTTAACCCAAAGTTTCATTTTGTGTCTTGTCCGGATTTGGAAATTCCGCAAGAGTACAAGAATTTCCTTGATGCCCGTAACATTCCGTATACCCAACACCACAAATTGGAAGGCCAAATACAAGACACAGACATCTTGTACATAACACGAGTACAACAAGAACGTTTCCAAGACCCCATGGAATACGAACGTGTGAAAAACCTCATGAGATTGGACGCATCCATGCTTACCAACACGCGTCCCAACTTACGCATTTTACACCCCCTACCGCGAGTCAATGAAATAGCCATTGACGTAGACGATCGTCCGGAAGCTTACTATTTTGAACAAGCTAAAAACGGTGTCTATACGCGTATGGGAATCATCACGTATCTAATGAACCAATAACGATTGCCATGATAGCCAAAAAACAATTATTAGTAAGCGCTATAAAAAACGGTACAGTCATTGATAGAATTCCGGCCGGTGAATTGTTTCATGTCATTGAGATTTTAGGATTGGCCAAAGGAAATTACCAAATGACCTTTGGTGCCAACTTGAAAAGCAAAGTTTTAGGTAGCAAATCTCTCATTAAAATTACAGACAAATTCTTTGAAGAAGACGATGTCAACCTGATAGCTCTTGTAGCACCGGACGCCGTCTTGAACATCATCAAGGAATACCAAGTAGTTGAAAAAAGAAAAGTGATTATTCCTTCTGAAATTCGAGGTCTTGTTCGTTGTCCGAATCCCAAGTGTATTACGAATCACGAACCGGTAAGAACTCGTTTCAATACCGTTGTCATGCTTGACGGATTGGTATTGAAATGCCATTATTGTGAGAAAGAAACCAATCAAAAAAACTTACAGATTATCAGTTCTAATTAGTTTTTAATTGTATATTTTTACTTTATATTTGTAATCCCATAAAAATCGTAACGAAAAATAGTATTTAACATGAAAAAAGTACACAACTTTAATGCTGGTCCCTGTGTTTTGCCACGGGAAGCCGTTCAAGCCGGTATAGAGGCTTTGAAAGATTTCAATAATTCCGGAATGTCGGTTGTAGAGGTTTCTCACCGCTCTAAAGACTGGGAAGCCGTCATGAACGAATGCCGCAATTTATGGAAAGAATTGCTTCAAGTACCCGATGATTACGAAGTGCTTTTCTTAGGAGGAGGAGCCAGTATGCAATTTTGCATGGTTCCCATGAACCTGATGAATAAAAAAGCCGCTTATCTGGAAACAGGAGCTTGGGCAAAAAAAGCTTTAAAAGAAGCCAAAGCATTTGGTGAGGTCATTACCGTTGCCTCATCTGCAGAAACCACTTTCAATTATATTCCAAAAGACTATACCATACCGGAAGATGCAGACTATTTCCATATTACAACAAACAACACCATTTACGGAACAGAAATTCATGAAGACATAGACAGCCCCGTGCCTTTAGTTGCAGACATGTCTTCCGATATCATGAGCCGTCCCGTAGATATTTCAAAATACGCCCTTATTTACGGAGGTGCACAGAAAAACGTTGGGCCGGCAGGTGTCACTTTTGTGATTGTTAAAAAAGACATGTTAGGCAAAGTAACACGCCACCTCCCCGCCATGTTGGATTACCGCACTCATGTTGACGGAGGCTCCATGTTCAATACTCCCCCGGTATTCCCCATTTATGTTATGACTCAAACACTCAAATGGTTGAAAAACTTAGGAGGATTGGAAGCCATTCAAAAATTCAACAAAGAAAAGGCTGCTCTACTGTACGCAGAAATTGATCGCAACCCTCTGTTCAAAGGAACTGCTGCCAAAGAAGATCGTTCTTTAATGAACGTATGTTTTGTCATGGCAGAAGGCTATGAATCGTTGGAAGGAGAGTTTATGGAATTTGCCAAAACGAAAGGAATGGTTGGTATTAAAGGACACCGCTCCGTAGGAGGATTCCGTGCCTCTATCTACAATGCATGTCCTATGGAAAGCGTTCAAGCGCTTGTTGATTGCATGCAGGAATTTGAAAAACTTCACAAATAAACAATTATGAAAGTACTGGTAGCTACAGAAAAACCTTTTGCCAAAACTGCCATAGACGGTATCCGTGATATCGTGACACAAGCAGGAATGACATTGGCTTTATTAGAAAATTATACAGAAAAAGAACAATTAATAGAAGCCGTCGCAGATGCAGACGCTTTGATAGTCCGCTCAGATTTGATAACACGTGAAGTGATTGAAGCTGCTAACAATCTGAAAATTGTAGTACGCGCAGGAGCCGGTTACGACAACCTGGACCTGGAAGCTTGTACTGAAAAACAGATTGTAGCCATGAACACTCCGGGACAAAATGCGAATGCAGTAGCCGAATTGGCTATTGGTATGATGATTTATATGGCCCGCAATCAATTCCAACCCGGTACAGGTACAGAGTTAAAGGGGAAAACGTTAGGTGTCCACGCCTATGGAGATATTGGACGTCTGGTGGCCGGGTTGGCTACGGGCCTGGGAATGAAGGTCTATGTATATCACCACAGATTTAAAGGCTCCGAATTGCAAACAGACACCATCAACGGAGTAGATACTGTAGAAGAACTTTACAAAGTGAGCGACTACTTGTCCTTGCACGTACCTGCAAGGCCGCAGTCTATAGGATCCATTGGAAAATCCTTATTGTCTTTGCTACCTAAAGGAGCCTGCGTCATCAACACCTCTAGAAAAGAGATTATGAACGAACAGGAACTGGAAGAGATATTGGCTGAAAGAGAAGACCTTAAATTTGCATCCGACGTGGCCCCCAACAACCAAGCCGTATTGAAAGAAAAGTTTGGCAACCGCGTGTACGCCACACCTAAGAAAATGGGAGCTCAAACAAAAGAAGCCAACGTCAATGCCGGTTATGCCGCGGCACGTCAAATTGTTGCCTTTTTGAAAGAAGGCGACCGTACTTTTCAATTGAACAAATAAAATTATGGTTAAAATCAAGCCTTTTGCAGCCCTTCGTCCACCAAAAAAATTTGTAAAAGAAGTAGCTGCACGCCCTTACGATGTCTTAAACTCACAAGAAGCCAAAGCAGAAGCCGGTGAAAAATCACTGCTGCATATTACAAAACCGGAAATTGATTTTGATCCCATCATTGATGAACATTCTCAACCCGCCTATGATAAAGCCATAGAAAACTTCGCGCTGTGGCAAGAGCGAGGTTGGCTGCTACGCGATCCCAAAGAAATGTATTACGTCTATGCCCAAACTATGGACGGTCGTACACAGTACGGCTTGGTAGTCTGCGCACATGTAGACGACTACATCAACGGGAACATCAAAAAACATGAATTAACCCGTAAAGACAAAGAAGAAGACAGGATGATTCATGTAAGAATCCAAAGTTCCAATATAGAACCGGTATTTTTCACGTATCCTGACGTTCCGGAAATCAACGCATTGGTAGAAAGAATTGTCAAGGATGCCCCCGAATACGATTTTGTAGCAGACGATGGATTTGGCCACCACTTCTGGCCCATCAAAGAACAGGAAGATATTGACAAGCTCACGGCTTTGTTTGCAGACATTCCTGCTTTTTATGTAGCAGACGGACACCACAGAACAGCTGCGGCTGCTCTGGTAGGTGCGGAAAGGAAAGCACAAAACCCAAACCATACGGGAGAAGAGGAATACAACTATTTTATGACTGTTGCGTTTCCGGAAAGCCATTTGAAAATCATAGACTACAACCGTGTAGTTACAGATTTAAATGGAATGACTCCCAAATCTTTTGTGGAAGCCCTTTCTAACGATTTTGTGGTAGAGCTTCTGGAAGGAAGAGAAGAACCGTATGCACCCTCGGGTCATCACAACTTCTCTATGTATTTGGAAGAACGCTGGTATTCCTTAACAGCTAAAGAAGGTACGTACGACGACAGCGACCCCATTGGCACACTGGATGTTACCGTTTTGTCCAACTTGGTATTTGACAAGCTGCTGGATATCAAAGATCTGAGAACTAGTACTCGCATTGATTTTGTAGGAGGTATCCGCGGTTTGGGAGAATTGAAAAAACGCGTAGATTCCGGAGAAATGGCCGCTGCTTTTGCCTTGTACCCTGTTACTATGGAACAATTGATTACCATTGCTGACACAGGCAATATCATGCCACCCAAAACTACTTGGTTTGAACCAAAGCTTCGTAGCGGGTTGGCTATTCATACTTTTTAATATTTTCAACACTTTATTAATAGTCTTCAACAACCCGCAAATGATGCGGGTTGTTTTTTTTTGCTACCTTTACTTGCCATTTCTAACGCGCTCCAACCGTTATGAAGATTAAAAAAGTTCGCATTTCCAACTACCGCTCTATAAAAGATGCTGTTGAGCTGGACTTTTCAAACCTAACTGCTTTAGTGGGTCCCAACAACTCCGGAAAAAGCAATATCTTATGGTGCATCAACAAAATTTTGGGACAAGAAACAGACCCTTCTTCTATTTTTACAGAAAAAGACGTTTATAAACAAGATCCCAATAGAGATATTGATGTAGAAATCACCTTAAACAAACCCCTGGAACACATTCCTTACGATGGAGCATTGCCCGCATACATAGACAAACTGCGTTTTATATACAAACGCCACAAAGAGGGACCGTTAAAAGGAACACGTACATTGGAACAATACTGTCTTACAAAAGACAACCGAATGGTGCAAGTGTTGGCAGAACCATCCGGTGCAGGTTCTACCCACATATACAAGACCTTAGAATGTCCCTTACAAAAGATAAGAGAAATGATACCTGTCGTGTACATACGTACAGATAGGATTACTACACAATCCCGGGTAGATATCCGTCAGCAGCTGTTAAACAGTTTGTTGGACAAAATCAACTGCGATTTCTTGCGTGAAGACAACACCATCCTTATCATGAACGCAGACGGTACGGAATCCCGCATTCCACGCAAACAATGGTTTGAGCAATGCATTAACGAAGCCATGATCACCTTGAGAACCCGTACGTTTGATGAGCTAAAAGAAACCATTCGTAAATCTATGATGGAGTATCTTGGCACCGAAATCCAACAAGAGGAAGCCTTGTGGGATATCTATTTCAAACCGCTCACGTCTTTAGATTTCTACCATTCCTTGGAAATGTGTTTCATAGAAGGTGACCACATTACTCCCCTACGGGCTTTGGGGGAAGGCGTACAAAATGCCATTGTCCTCTCCATATTGCATGCTTACAACAAGCAAAATGCAGATGGATTTGTGCTGATGATGGAAGAACCGGAAATGTATATGCACCCCCGTATGAAGCGCAGCTTGTTTAGAGTGCTGAACACATTAAGTGAAAAGAACCAAGTGATTTACGTAACCCATTCCACGTATATGGTTTCCCTTCCTCACTTTGATTCCGTCCGTATGATACACAATGACGGAGAAGGCACAAAAGCAAAAGCTCCTCATAACGAAAATGCTCCCATGCTGAAAGCCTATTTCAGCAATATCATTTCCCACGAATTGAATGAACTTTTTTTCACAAAAAAAGTACTTCTTGTAGAAAATTTATACGAAAAGAGGGTTCTGTTAAACTACCAAGCTCGTTTGGAACTTGATTACGATACCTATGATGTCGCCATCCTGGTCGTAGGCAACAAACAAGACATGTTGCACCTGAGTGAACTGGCACTCGCCTTCGACATGAACATAGCTATTGGCTTTGAATGGCATTCCGGCAATTACAAAGAACGACGTGAAGAAGAAGAAGAGATGAATAAACACTTGGTTGCCTTAGAAGAAAAAGGCGTTACTGTCTTTTATACTGTCAACAATTATGAAGAATACATGAGGAATGAATGGGGGGAGGAAACATTCCAATCATACGTGGAAAAATATGCGGGAAAAGACAATTATCAAAAAATGATGTACTTTACTACAGACCCGGAAATTCCCATCCCTTCATTGGTTCAAACCATGATTTCTTGGATTACCACACCCTGACAACACGTATACCGGGACATGAAGCCCTATCAGACACGTATTCTTTTATCGTCTGTTTGTCAACCACTACTCTCATTTCTGCTGTAGAAGCATGCAAAAAACCGGAAACAGAAGCGCCCGGCGCCTGCTCTTGTTCCGTATGCGGCCAAGCAAAAGCCACATGACTGATATCCAATCCTTTTACATTAGTCACAAAGCAAACAATATCTCCTGCACGCAACCAGTCCATTCTGTCATCCATTTGTTCTTTTGGGATATAACAACTTCCCGACCCATTCAATCGCTCCTCTATATCGCGCTCCACCAAAACCATTTGTTTCACTTCTTCCGAATTTGCAGCCAAAGCAGGATATTTTTGAGCATGTGTAGTCATAAAAGAAATATGTTGATGAAAACGCTTGCCACCTTGATTGCAAGAAATTTCTGATACAATACCGCGCTCTTCCGCCTGCAAAATCCATTCACTCGTATAATGCAACCGGCTTGCATAACCATCTATTACTCCAGCGCGGTAGCGCAACAATTGCAGATTTCTACAAAAAGCTTCAAAACTCCTGTCTTCCTGACCCGCTGTGAGTGCCATACCTACACACGCTTCTACCAATAAAATACAATCTGTTCCCGCCAAAGACACAATCAGTTGTTCATTCCATTTGTTCTTTTTTGCATTTTCCGACTGCTTATCCAAAGTTCCTGCTACGTATGGAATTCCCAACATGGCTTTGGCGGCGATCGCAACTCTGACTTGCATGGGCTCTTCGCATACAGATTCCATCAATTGCATCACTTTGTCATACACAGCCAAATCTTCTTGTGTGTACAGTACGGCTGGAACGTACATCTTGAGGGAAAACAAAAGCCCCAGGCATAAAAGAATGTATCTCATACTTCAAAAGTAATACAAAAAGCCGGAAGAGAATTATCTCTTCCGGCTTTTCCGTTCACAAACGTGTGCCATTGAACTGTTACAGACTTACTCTTCCTTTTCCAATTCTTCCAGCCTACGTGTAATATCGGCACGATTTTGATCCAAAAACTCCGCTCTTGTTTTCAACGAACGGATTTCTTCTTCTTTTGTCATAGGCGCATTCCATCCGTAACCAAAGCCGGCTCCGCGTCCAAAACCTCCACGCATTCCAAATCCCATTCCGCGGCCCATACCTCGGCCCATACCTCCTCTCATTCCGCGGCCCATTCCGCGACCAAAACCTGTTCCATAGCCAACATTTTTGGCTATTCCCGGGGTATCATACCCGGCGCAAAATCCTAAATTTCTTCCGGTCATGGGACCTTGTCCCATAGGTCCGGTTTTATCTCCTCTTGGCATATTGTTAATTTTTATCTTGTTATTATAGCACAAAGATAACAAATTAAATGAACATATGTTCACTCAATCCAAATTATTTTCAATATTTTTAAGGAGAACTTAGCTTTCTGCTTGTACCTGATCCAACAACACCTGGATATCGTCCTGGCATTGTCCGCACACTTCTCCGGCTCCTGTTTCTTGACCTACTTCTTCTACCGTTTTCAGATTTTTTTCCTTAATCGCCTGAACAATCGTGCTTTTGTAGACTTCGTTGCAATAACAAATAAGAATATCCTCTTCCATAATACGTGTATTTTGTCCAAAAATAACAAAAAAAGCGCGCAATCAACCATTGTCTGCGCGCTCGTACTTATGTAACCCATCGTACTGATGCAACATGTTTTACTTTTTCTTCCACAAAGCTTCCTCTACTTTTTCTTTCTCCAACTTTTTGGTACAGAAGAACCAGTCGTAACATGTGACACCTTCTTCCGGAATGTCTACACGGTCTTTAGCCTGGTCGCATGTTCCTGCCGTAGGAACTATTACATCGTCTCCGGGACGCCAGTCTGCCGGTAGGGCTACTTTAAATGCATCGGCCGCTTGCAATCCAATCAATACTCTTTTTATCTCATCAAAATTTCGGCCAAGAGATAGAGGATAATAAATTATGGTTCTGATCATGCCCTCCGGATCTATGAAGAATACAGCTCTTACAGCTTTGGTGTTGCTTTCTCCCGGTTGAAGCATTCCATACAAGTTGGCAACTTCCATACTGATGTCCTCAATAAGCGGGAATTTTACTTCAACATCCTTCATGCCCTTGAATTCAATCTTCTCTTTGATGGTTCTCAACCAAGCAATGTGGCTGTACAATCCATCAACAGACAGTCCTACAAGTTCTGTGTTTAATTCTTTAAACTCATCTTGCATAGACGCAAAGGTCATAAACTCAGACGTACACACAGGTGTAAAATCGGCAGGGTGGCTAAAAAGAATAACCCATTTTCCTTTGTAATCAGCCGGGAAATTTATTTCTCCCTGCGTTGTTATAGCTTTAAATTTTGGTGCGGGTTCCCCAATTCTGGGGATGGGATGAATATTTGTCAGGTTGTTTATATTTTCCATAATATTTAGTTCTATGATTGTTTTTCTAGTGCAAAGATATCGACACCTAACCTATTGGTCAAACAGATATTGTCTATGGATATATAGATATTATCTATATATTTGCACATCCATCAAATCGAATGACGTATGACCCTACAACAACTCCAATACATCGTAGCCTTGGATCGTTACAGACATTTTGTGAAAGCAGCCGAAGCGTGCCGCGTCTCTCAACCTACACTGAGCACCATGGTTGCTCGCCTGGAGGAAGCATTGGATGTAAAGATTTTTGACAGGACAAAGCAGCCCATTGAACCTACTCCATTAGGAACTGAAGTCATCAGACAAGCTCATAAAATATTACAACAGTCTAGAGAGCTTCAAGATTTGGTTCAAAAAGGGAAAGAAAATTTGGAAACACGTTTCAATCTGGCCGTAATACCTACCGTCGCACCTTATATTATTCCTGAATTTATAACGCACTTTAAAAAAGATTTTCCCAAAACCGAAGTCAAAGTTTCTGAGATGCGTACAGAAGAAATCATCCGCAACATAAAGGACGCAAAGGTAGATATAGGTCTTTTAGCTACACCTTTACTAGACCAGGACCTGTTGGAAATTCCTCTGTACTATGAAAAATTTGTTGCTTACGTGTCACCCTCTGACAACAATTACTCCAAAGAGAATTTGATGGCAAGCGAATTGCCGCTTCAGCACCTGTGGGTACTGCAAGAAGGACACTGCTTAAGAGACCAGATTTTTAATTTTTGCACACCGGACGCTCCGGCAGACAAACAAATATACGAAGCGGGAAGCATAGACAACCTCATACGCATTATAGACACAAACGGAGGCTACACACTCATCCCTCAACTTCACATACCCATGCTCAACCAAGAACAGTTGCAACATATCCGACCTGTAATATCACCACCGCCGGTACGTGAAATATCTCTGGTCGTATACAAAGACTTTTACAGAGAAGCGTTACTGAATGCCGTTGCAGACACTGTAAAACAAATCATTCCCTCAGGCATGTTGGATACCCGGTTGAAAAAATTTTCCATCAAGTTGTAAGAAAAGCAGCAGCCCTGTCAAATACACTCCGAAAGGCAAGCACAACTTCTTCTTCGCTTACTTTCTCGTTTTCAGGAAACGGGGTTTGATGTGTATAAGCATACGGAAAATCAAGTTCTTCTGTAATGATACCTACCAGGTCGTTTCCGACAGCTTCTTGCACCCCTGCTGTTGGAATGACCGTATCTTTTCGCAACGAAACCATCCGAACCCTGTCCCGAGCAGCCGTAAAGAACGGTTGCCGTTTACTGCCTGCGTCCAAAGAAGGAATCATCTTGCAGAAAGCTTCTGTAAATTGAAGCCCCATCTGTTGATCTTGCGCAGCAAACATCCGGGATGGCTGAGAAAAGTTCCCCAAATAATAATCTCTGATTTTTTCATACGCTTCCTGATCAATGATATCCCGTGCATTTCCATTCATTCTTTCAAAAACAGATCCTCCGCAAAAAGTAAATAAAGCCGAGTCTGCCGCATAACCGCAAGGATCAGCCATCAGAACTACCTGGGCAAGCAGTGCCCCAATAGAATAAGCAAAAAAATCAACCTTCACTCCTTCTGTAAAAAGCGGATGCCGACCGTGTTTCATATCACCCATCAACTGATACAAGTTGTAAGAAGATTCCAGGCCCGAGCTGTAAAAACGCAAGGGTTCCACAGACAACCTTGAACTAAGAGCTATGTTAAAAAATGAAGCATTACATAACCCCAAGATTTCCTGTTTGCGTCTGCTCAGCCAAGGTTTTAGCCACCGCGGTGAAAACCAGGATGCCGGGGTTCTGTTCATATGAAACGCCATGGGAAATAACAGCACCGGCACCCCGCACGTCGTAACCAGATCTTCTGCCCACACCAAGTATTTGTTCCAACTTCTTTCATTCAATCCGTGCAACAGAATGATGGCACGGTTGTATGTCTCTCTCCCTGACGGAACAAACACAACATAGGAAAAAGCTTGGTTTTCAGCCACCGTACTGTCTGCAGCCGGGTAAAACGGAGCTGTTTTCATAGACTCTCGTACACGTGCCACTTCCTGCTGTCCCATTACGGATGTAAAATGAAACGGAAAAACCTCAATGGGCCTGTCCGGAACAAGAAACGGTTTTTCATAAGAAAACCGGCCATACAATTCTTTTGTTCTTTTCATGGATTCAAAACAAGAGAAATGGCTTCTGTTTGTCAAAAAAAAGGGATAACGCGAATTGCTTTGGGATAAAAAAAGCAAAGAAGGGGTAGAAAGAGGCTATTTGTGGTAAAATTTTAACTTTGTACCTTATGGGTTTCATGAGAAGAAAAATACCTCCCTACATTTATAAAAAATCCAATCTGGTACTGTTGGTGGTATTTACTGCTGTATTTGCTCTGCTGTTCATTAACATCTACAAACCTTTTGAATCTCATCAATGGTACCCCATAACAAAATTCGAATACTTTCTGTACTCCAGCCTGATCATTCTTACCGGAGTGCTGGTGGTGGTAATCAGTAGGATTGTGTTGTTTTATTATACTAAGAGTAGGACGCTAACCTATTGGCAATACATTATTTGGGTTGCTGCAGATATCTTTTTCATGTCTCTGTTTTATACACTGTACTCCTACACGCTGGAAGAAACAAGAGATTTTGCAGAAGTATTTCGCTCTTCCGTCATCAATACCAGCCTGATTCTTTTGTTGCCTTATAGCATATCCATTTTATACCTTTCCTGGAAAGAAAAATCAAAACAAGTTGTCGCTTTGGAAGAAGAGCGAATCCATGGAGAAGACAGTCCCCTTTCCTCCGGGACTTTTACCTTTTATGATGAAAAAGGAAAACTGCAGCTTTCTGTAAAAAAAGACTCTCTGCTGTATATGGAATCGGCAGACAACTACGTTTCTATATGGTTTTTATCTAAAACCGGTGTAAGTAAATACCTAATTCGCAACACGCTCAAAGAGATGGAGGAACGTTTTGCCGGAACCGGCATAGTACGTTGCCATCGCTCTTTTATGGTGAATCTGGATCAGGTAAAAGTTGCCAAAAGGACTTCTGTCGGTATTGTCTTAGACCTAGGCAGGGATAACATCCCGGATATCCCTGTATCCCGTACGTATGCCGGACAGATTGCCGATTGGTTTACCTCTGTATAAAAAAATTGTTATTTCTTTAGCAAATCACGGATTTCCGTCAAAAGCACCTCTTCCCGTGTAGGTTCCGGTTCTGCCGGAGGTTCCGGAACAGCAACCTCTTCTTCCTTTTTGGTCGTGAGTTTATTCAACCCTTTAACCAGCAGGAAAATACAAAAAGCTATAATAATAAAATCCAACAGGACCTGAATAAAGTTGCCGTAATTCAAAGTTACGGCCGGCATAAGGATCTCTTTATCCAGCAAACTGGCCCTTTCTCCTACAATGGTCCACTTCCAGTCGGTAAAATTCACACCTCCCACCAACGCGCCTACCAAAGGCATGAGCAGATCTGCTACAAGAGAGGACACAATTTTACCAAAGGCCGCACCAATTATGATACCTACGGCCATGTCCATAACGTTGCCTTTCATGGCAAAATCCTTGAATTCTTTGAAAAATTTAGACATACTATTTGCGATAAAATTTGTATATATATATTGCATAAATATACAAAGAATTATGCCTTTGTAGACATCTTTTTTAACTTTACGTATCCTATAATCAAATAACATCTATTATGAAATGTAAATTCTTAATAACTTCTTTGCTTTTAAGCGCTTTTACGATCCTTCAAGGCACAGAAACGGAAGGTCGATTGCTTCGTTTCCCCGCTGTGGGAGACGGAGTCATTGCTTTCTCCTATGCCGGAGATCTCTATACGGTGCCTTTGGAAGGCGGCACGGCAACAAAACTAACAACCCATATTGGTTACGAAGTCTTTCCTAAATTTTCACCAGATGGACGTACCATTGCTTTTACCGGACAATACGACGGCAACACAGAGGTGTATACGATTCCTGCAGAGGGAGGCTCTCCCAAACGACTGACTTATACAGCCACATTGGACAGAGATAACATAGGTGACCGTATGGGTCCCAATAACATTGTTATGGGTTGGACACCTGATGGAAAAAATGTAGTACTCCGTTCTCGTTGGTACAGTTTTTCAGGTATGCGAGCCCACCTGTTTACCGTTCCTCAGGAAGGCGGTGAACTAAGTCAAATTCCTACTACGGAAGGCGGATTTTGTTCCTACTCTCCGGATGGGCAATACCTGGCCATGAACCGTATGTTCCGTGAATTTAGAACCTGGAAATACTACAAAGGCGGACAGGCAGATGATATCTGGGTAAATAAATTGGGTACGACTCAGCTGGAAAACATTACGGCAGGTGAAGGAGACAACGCTCAAAATATTTTCCCCATGTGGGTAGGTCCTTTTATTTATTTTATTTCTGATCGCGACACGGTTATGAACCTGTTCCGTTATGATACCCGTACAAGAGAAACAGAAAAAATAACTCATTTTGATACATACGATATCAAATTCCCCTCTGCCTCACAAGATTATATTGTATTTGAAAACGGAGGCTACCTGTATACGTATGCCACAGCTACCGGAAAACTTGAGAAAATAGACATCACCCTTCATGAAGAAGGGTTGTATGCCCGCACCCGTTTACTGGATGTATCACGTCAGGCGACCGGGTATTCTCTTTCTCCCAATGGGGAACAAATCCTGATAGGAGCCCGTGGAGACATTTTTTCTGTGCCCGGCGCAGAAGGAGTCACCTACAACTTAACCCGTACTCCGGGAGTTCATGAACGCGGAGCTTCGTGGTCTCCTGACGGAGCACAAATTGCTTGGTTCTCTGACAAGAGTGGCGAATACCAACTGTATGTCATGCCGTACGACAACCCAAAGAACGCTCGTGTACTCACACAATTCACAGCCGGATACCCGGACAACCTTACCTGGACACCCGATTCTAAAGGACTGTATTTCACTACAGAAAAACGCGAATTGTGGTACGCAGATCCGGCAACCGGGACCTCTCGCAAAGTACTGCAAACGCCTTACAGCGGTATTCAGGGTTACAACGTATCCCCTGATGGCCGATGGATTACCTATTCCACTCAAGCAGAAAATCGTGTACGTGTACTCTATCTGTATAGCGTGACAGATAATATTTCTTATCCCATTACTACGCCATGGTACGATTCGTATTCAGGCATTTTCTCAGACGACGGAAAATACATATTCTTCACTTCTTCCCGCGATTTCAGAGCCAGCTATTCCCGAGTAGAATGGAATACATCGTACAACGTATCTTCTTATGTTTTTGTATTGCCCCTGACAGCAGACACTCCGGATCCCACTGCCATAAAAGCCGAGGAATATAAGGTGGCAGAAGAGGGAGAAACTCCACCGGCAGCCGCTCCATCCAAAAGATCGGCCAGGAACGAAAAAACTCCCAAAGACAGCAAGAAATCCACAGAACTGAAGATTGATCTTGACGGGATTGTGGAACGCGCCTCGGTCCTTCCCTTGGAAGCAGGCATGTATCAATTGATGGCTTCCGTTGACGGCGACTTGTACTTCTGGACACGCATGGAGGTAAAGAAAATCTCTATGAAAGACATGAAAGTCTCCACAGTAACCAAAGGAATGCCGGT
>LSQX01218974.1_pt1 | contig 27923 bp, 15 predicted proteins | sample 654561 | NCBI WGS metagenome assembly LSQX01 (sample SAMN04489861, study PRJNA283612) | anaerobic digester metagenome | isolation source: 4 biogas reactors fed with cattle manure at either 37C or 55C with and... | place: Denmark: Kongens Lyngby | collected 2014
GTGAATCTCAAGGTCTTTCAGGGTTCCTCAAAGCATTATTTGTTCGTGATTATCAGAAGATACCTTGCCGAATCGAGGATCTTATAATATCCTGAAATTAATTGACTTGCTGAGTCAGAGACACATACTTCTTCGAAAGAATAATGGAGGATGACGGGCTGTAGTACAGAGACTGGCTCAGGGCCTGTGGTGGGCAAGTCTAAAAGAACAGGACAAGGGCGGGGGGCCGGTTTCAGCGTCCATTCTGTCCATTGATCTCACATCAATGCAGTGATCCGACAGGTTGAACCCCTGACTTTTGAAAAAAGAAGGGGTCCGGTGGTATCCTAGCCATGCAGAATATTCTCATTCAGAGAATCTTGGGAAAGCATATACTCCCCCACAAAACAGTCAAACAGCTTTTTGTCTGTGTTTATGCCCAAATGAAAGTAAAATAATATGAGTATAGCCGCAAAGGATGTTTCTTATATCAAAGAACTGGTGGAGCAATACCCTGATGAAAAAGGGGGGACCCTGAAAATCATGCAGGCGATTCAGGAGCGGGACGGATACCTGTCTGTTGAAGCTCTCGATGAGTTGTCGCGTCTTTCCGGTGTTTCTGTCAATGAACTCTACGGGGTTGCGACCTTTTACAGCTTCTACAAATTCTCGCCGCCGGGACAACACACCATTCAGGTATGTCTCGGCACAGCCTGCCATGTCCGTGGCGGCGCCCGCATCCTGGCCGAGTTGGAAAGGCTCCTCGGCATCAAAGTGGGGGAGGTTACCAAAGACGGCAAGTTCGGGTTGAGCCGCATCGCCTGTCTGGGCTGTTGCGCTCTCGAACCGGTTATCGCCATTGACGGGAAATTCTATCCTCGCGTTTCACCCCGTCAGCTTCCCGCTATTCTTGCAGAGTATGAGGACTAATACAAGAACAGGATTGTTGCCATGACATTTCTCGATGCCCAATACAAAAGCGCAACTGCGCAATGGCTGGCACTCATGGAATCGGAACAGCCGGTCATCTATGTGGGAGCCGCCACCTGCGGACTGGCGGCCGGTGCCGGTGCAGTGCTTGCCTTTCTTCATAAGGAAATTGAAAAAGCTTCCCTGGATGCCCGGGTGGTTGAAGTGGGCTGTCTGGGTCCCTGCTATCTGGAGCCGCTGGTCATTGTGCACAAGCCCGGCAAGCCCCGTATCTGCTACGGCAATATCGGCGCAGGTGAAATGGGTGCCATTGTGGAGAACTGGCTGAAAGGCGATGACCCCTGCAGACAATGGTCTCTGGGCACACTGGGCGAAGAGACCCTGGACGGTATCCCGCCGCTGGCGGAACACCCCGTCATGGCACGACAGGTACGTCGCATACTCAACAATTGCGGGATCATCGATCCCAGCGATTTGAATCATTACCTCGCCCGGGAAGGATACCGGGGTTTTTTGAAAGCTTTGGAACTGGGCCCTGAAAAGACTTTGGAAGAAGTGAAACGATCCGGGTTGCGAGGACGGGGCGGCGCAGGCTTTCCCACCTTTAAAAAATGGGAGTTCTGTCGCAATTCTCCCGGAGAAAAACGCTATCTCATCTGCAACTGTTCCGAGGGCGACCCCGGTTCTTTCATGAACAGAAGCCTCATCGAAGGCGATCCCCATGCGCTTCTGGAAGGAATGCTCATTGCCGGCTTCGCCATGAATGCCACAGCAGGTTATATTTACTGTGGTGTTGAATATGCCACCGTGCTGAAGCGGCTGAACCTGGCAATTGAGCAGATGCGCACGGCCGGGCTGCTGGGGGATAAGATCGGCGGTAGTGATTTTTCCTTTGATATTATTGTGAAACGTGGTGCCGGCGCCTATGTCTGCGGCGAAGAGACAGCGCTCATAGCAGCCATCGAAAGCCGCCGGGGAATGCCCCGACCTCGGCCGCCTTTCCCGGCCGCAAGCGGTCTCTGGGGCTATCCCACCAATATTCAAAACGTGGAGACCCTCGGCAATCTGCCCTTGATTCTGCGTAAGGGTGCCGACTGGTACACTTCCTGCGGCACGGAAAACAACAAGGGAACCCGTTCTTTTTCCATGGCCGGCAGTATCCGTCATCCCGGTCTCATCGAAGTGCCCCTGGGCATGACCCTCAAAGATATTATTTATGATGTGGGCGGCGGAGCACCCATGGGCCGGAAGATCAAGGCTGTTCAGACGGGCGGACCCTCCGGGGGCTGTTTGCCTGCTCATAAGTTTGATTTGCCCGTGGAATATGAGGCTCTGGCCGAAGCGGGCAGTATCATGGGATCAGGCGGCATGATTGTTCTCGATGAACAATGCTGTATCGTCGATCTTGTCCGCTACTTCCTGACTTTCACTCAGAATGAATCCTGTGGCAAATGCCCGCCCTGCCGGGTGGGCACGAGAGCCATGCTCGCCCTGGTAACTACCATGGCCGAAGGGCGCGCTACTATGGAAGATCTGGCCACGCTCGAAAGTATCGCCAGGACGGTGAAGCAGGGATCCCTCTGCGGACTGGGCCAGACAGCAGCGAACCCTGTCCTTTGTACTCTCCAGTATTTCCGGGAAGAATATGAAGCCCATATACTGGAGAAACGCTGTCCCGCTGGTGTTTGCACCGCCCTCACACGGACCAATTGCATGAGTGCCTGTGCCGCCGGTCTCTATATTCCTGGTATGATCGCTCTCGTCGGAGAGCAGCGTTATGAAGAGGCGTTGAAACTGCATCGGGACCGCAATCCCTTCGCTTCTGTTTGCGCCAGCATCTGCACCCATCCCTGTGAAAACCGTTGTGAACGCCGTATGACCGATGAATCCGTATCCATTCAGGACATCAGCCTCACGGCACTGGCTGCAGAAAAAGAGCCGGCTCTTCCGGAGCAGCAGATTAATGAAGAAAATGCCCGGCGTAAAGTGGCCGTTGTGGGCGGCGGTCCAGCCGGTCTTTCCTGTGCTTTCTTCCTGGCCAGACTGGGCTATAAACCTGTGCTTTATGAAGAGAGTGATGAGCCCGGAGGATTGCTCCTCAGTGCCGTGCCCGATTTCCGTTTCCCGAAAGATATTTTCCGTCGTGAAATAGAGATGATCCGCCGCCTCGGAGTGGAGATACGCTGCAACCAGAAGTTGGGCAAAGACTTTACACTCCAGTCCCTTCGAGATGAGGGCTGCGAAGCTCTGTTTCTCGCCCGTGGCGCTGCTGCAAGTGCCAGCCTGAAGATCCCCGGCGAAGATACGGAGGGTGGTGTTGTTGATGCTCTCACTTTCCTTCGTGATACGGAGAAGGGGGGAGGAGCACTCACAGACAGACGGGTACTTGTCGTGGGCGGAAATGATGCCGCTGTGGATGCCGCACGTCGGGCCAGACAGGAGGGAGCAGCTGAAGTTTCACTCCTTTACCGCCGTACCCGCCGTGAAATGAGCGCGAGGGATGAATATCTGGAAATTGCCGAAGGAGAAGGCATTCGAATTTATCCTCTCGTAAGTCCCGTAGAAGTCATCTCTCAGGAAGGCCGTGTTCAGGCCTTGCGCTGTATTCGTATGGAAATGGTGGGACATGATATCAGTGGTCGCCGTGGTGCCCGCCCTGTGGCTGAATCAGAATTTGATCTCTCGGCCGATCTGGTGATCACCGCTGTCGGTCGTGAAGCGGATGCTTCTCTGGCTGAAGGGGAGATCATACTGGAACGCAACGCGGCCGGTTATATCAAAGTGGATCCTCACAGCTTTGCCACGAGCGTGGACTGGATCTTTGCAGGAGGCGAAGAAGTATCCGGGCCCGGGCTGGCCATTGCAGCCATTGCCGCCGGAGAAGAAGCCGCCGTTGCTGTGGATCGTTTCCTCACGGGAAGTAACCATGCTTTCTGGCGCAAAATACCGGAACTGGATATCAGCTATGATCCCCGTACAGATCTCAACTTGTCCAGGAAAATGCTTGTTGACAGACAGATGATCGAAAAAGATAAAGACAGTTTTGAAGAATTGGTCCTTCCCTTTACAGAAGAAATAGCCATCAGTCAGGCGGCCCGTTGTTTACGCTGCGATTTTTGCGCGGAAGTGCAAGACCAGCCGGGAGCCGTATCATGAATGACAGGACTCAAACGATGATTGAATTGACCATCAACGGACGAAAGATTCAGGCTGAGCCCGATGAAAGCATTTTGCAGTGTGCCTTGCGAAATGGAATAGAAATTCCTCACCTCTGCAATCATCCCAGTCTGCCCCCTTATGGTGCCTGCAGAATCTGCATGGTGGAAGTGGAGGGGATGCGGGGCTATCCCACTTCCTGCACCACCCCCGTAGCGCCGGGCATGGAGGTCAAGACCGATACGCCCGCCCTCCAGGAGTTGCGCCGCAATATCCTCGGGCTCATGATGCTCGAACATCCCAGTGCCTGCCTCCTCTGTGGCCGCCGGGATCTCTGCGATGAATTCAGGCCTCAAGCGGAAAAAGTGGGAAGAACCACAGGCTGCCATACCTGCAACAACAAGGATATGTGCGAAGTGCGCACTCTTTCCGAAGATCTGGGCTTCTGCGAATTGCCCGTGCCGCCTTTGTATCATCATCGACCCATTGAACGCTCCGATCCCTTTATCGACAGAGACTTGAACCTGTGTATCCTCTGCGGACGGTGCGTACGCGTATGCAAACACCAGCATGGCACCTCCATCATCGATTTCGTCGGAAGAGGAAGCGTCTCCCGCATTGGCGAGGCTTTCGGCCGTACCCTGCTTGAAGCGGATTGCCGTTTTTGCGGGTCATGCGTGGATGTATGTCCCACAGGCAGCCTGGCGGATCGTTACGCCAAATGGTTCGGCCAGGTTCAGGATTGCTGTGAAACAAGCTGTATCTTCTGTGACGAAGGCTGTGCCATCACCGTGGGGATTGATCAGGGTAAAGCCGTTATGGCCCAGGCTGTGGATGAAGACAAGCCTCTCTGCGTGCTGGGACGTTTCGCAGTGGCTCCTTTCATGAACGGAGCCGATCGTCTCACCGTTCCCAAGATCCGTGTGGAATCCGTGCTCCGTGAAGTCTCCTGGCAGATGGCTCTCACGGAAGCGGCTGAACTCTTGAAACCCTTCAAAGGCGAATCCTTTGCACTGGTCTTTGATCCCGCTGTTCCTGAAGAGGACCGCTTTTATTTTAAGATCTTTGCGGAAAAAGTCATGGGAACTTCCCATTGTATTGCGGCCGACAAAGATGCAAAGGGTCGGCTCGCAGTGAAGCTGCCTGAGGATGTCAAAGCAGCCTGGCTGCTGGGCGACATGATCTCTGCGGAAGAGGCTGAGAAACTGGAACTCCTGATTCTTCAGGATGCTTATCCTTCCCACTTGATGGACAAAGCAGCTGTCGTATTCCCTGCAGCACTCTTCACCGAAGTGTCCGGCACCTGGATTGATGGCTCAGGCAAGGCTCGGCCTCTGCACGCTGTGACTACCCCGCCGGGACAGGCCCGCCCTGACAGACAGATCTTTATGGATCTTGCAGCGGCTGTGAACGACTCAAGCCTGGATGATGCTGCACCCGCTCTGGCTGAAGAGTTGAAAGCTTTCGGCGAAGCAGTCCTGCAGCGACGACGTGACACGATTCCTCCCGCCGCTTCTGATCCCTCCCTGAAAAAAGAATGGTTCAGAGGTCATGAGCTCAGCAAACTTGTCGGCGGGCTTGCCTGTCTCACTGCTGAAGCACCTGAACCGGAGCCTGTGGAAATCATTGATGAGCCTCAAGTCATTTCCACACCGGCCGAAAACTTTCAGGTCGTGCAAAAACGGGAAATCGCTCCAAACAACCATGAAATTGTTTTTTACGTACCAGCCGTGGCAAAAAAAGCGATGGCCGGACAATTCGTCATTGTCATGGCTGATGAACAATCGGAGCGTGTCCCCTATACCCTCTGTGACTGGGACAGAGAGGCCGGAACCATCACGCTCATCGTCCAGGAAAAAGGACAGAGCAGCCGAAAACTCGCACTCATGAAGGCCGGTGACATTGCCGCCCACATTGTAGGCCCTCTGGGCACGCCACTGGAAATGAAGAACTATGGCACTGTAGCCCTTCTGGGCGGATGTTATGGCATAGGTGCCCACATAGCCAATGCCAAAGCCTTGAAAGAAGCCGGCAATACTGTGGTGATCATGATTGAGGCCCGCAGCCATTATCTCCATTACTATCTGGAAGAACTGGCCGCTGTGGCTGATGAATTGATTGTCACCACCATAGACGGATCCAACGGAATCAAAGGTCATGCCATTGATGCTCTTCTGAGACGCCTGGACGGTGGCGACATCATAGACCGCGCCATTACCGTGGGTTGTCCCTTCATGATGAAAGTGGCCGCCCTGGAAACGCAAGACCGTGACCTGCCCATGATGGCCGCATTGAACCCCATCATGCTCGACGGAACAGGCATGTGCGGCGCATGCCGGGTGACCGTGAACGGTGAAACCAAATTTGCCTGCGTAGACGGGCCTTTCTTTGATGCCCATACCATTGACTGGGATGAATTGAGAGACCGGAGAAATGCCTACAGCGATGCAGAATTGAATTCTCTTCTGTCCACAGAACCCGTGGCCCACGCCCACCATCATACTGGCGGCGGCTGCGGATGCGGCAGATCCTGAAACAATAGGAATATAAAGCATGTCTGATCTGGAAAAAGAAAAGAGCGGTACCGCAACCAGAAAGCCGAAAAAACCACGGCCGCCACGGCAGCCCATGCCCGCCCAGGCACCTGAAGACCGTGCCAGGAATTTTCAGGAAGTGCCCTATGGCTACACGCCTGAACTGGCCATGATCGAGGCGAGCCGCTGCCTCGACTGCAAGAATCCCAAATGTGTTGCAGGCTGCCCGGTCAATGTGGATATCCCCGGTTTTATCCGCCTCATTCAGCAAGGGAAATTCATAGAGTCGGCCCGGCACCTGAAAGAACAGAATGCCTTGCCCGCCATTTGCGGACGAGTCTGTCCTCAGGAAGAGCAGTGTGAGAAAGTGTGCATTATCGGCATCAAAAACGAGCCCGTGGCTGTGGGACGGCTGGAACGTTTTGTAGCCGATTATGAAAGAAACAGCGGCGCCGTCACCATTCCGGAACTTCCCCCCTCAACAGGCAAACGCATTGCCGTCATCGGCGCCGGGCCTGCGGGACTCACAGCGGCCGGTGATCTCGTGCGCATGGGCCATGAAGTGACTGTCTTTGAAGCCCTTCAGGAGCCCGGAGGCGTGCTGATTTACGGGATTCCGGAATTCCGTCTGCCCAAGGAAATCGTCAAGGCTGAAGTGGACTATCTGCGACAGATGGGCGTGAACTTTGTCATGGACTATGTCGTCGGGAGAAATGCAACCATCCAGGAACTGCTCAACGAAGAAGGCTATCATGCTGTGTTTATCGGCAGTGGTGCAGGGCTTCCGGCTTTCCTGCGTATTCCCGGTGAAAATCTGGTAGGCGTATACAGTGCCAATGAATATCTGACCCGTTCCAATCTGATGAAATCCTATCTCTTCCCCAAATACGACACACCGCCTATACGACGGCAGCGTGTGGCTGTGGTGGGAGGCGGTAACGTGGCCATGGATGCAGCCCGCACCGCCCTGCGTCTCGGTGGCGATGTCCATATTGTCTATCGCCGCGCCAAAGAACAGATGCCCGCCCGTGTGGAAGAAATTCACCATGCCGAAGAAGAAGGCGTGCAGATGAAGCTGCTCACCAACCCGAAGAGAATTCTGGGTGATGAGCGGCATCGGGTGACCGGTATCGAATGCATTCAAATGGAACTGGGCGAGCCTGACGATTCCGGAAGACGCAGTCCGGTCCCTGTTGAAGGGTCGGAGTTTGTGCTGGAAGTGGACACCGTTGTCATTGCCATCGGCAACAATCCCAATCCTCTCATACCTCAGACCATGCCTGACCTGGCTGTTTCACGGTGGGGCACCATTGTGGTGGATGAAGATACCATGGCAACTACGGTTCCCGGTGTCTTTGCAGCCGGGGATATCGTCTCCGGTGCTGCAACGGTGATCAGCGCCATGGGCCAGGCCCGGACTGCAGCCGCTACGATCAACCGCTATGTCCTCGGAGAAGAGGTGACTTTTCCTCCCGTTCCTGAAAAATGAGTGCCAAATAGCGTATACTCAAATCTGTCAAATTAAAGAGTCTGCATCTGTGTGCATGCTCTCGTACCCCTTTTTCAGAAAAGGAGCTTTTCATGCCCAAACTTCAGTTTTCAGTACTCTCAAGCATACTTCTCTGTCTTTCCCTTTTTTTTGTGCCGGGCGATGCTCAGGCTGACGCTGCTCCTGTTAAGTCCGGGGATATCATTATTTATCATGATCCCGGCTTTTATGCGGCCTTTCCTTCCATCGTGCAGCGTCCTGATGGCGAATTGATCTGTGCTTTCCGAAGGGCACCTGACAGACGGGTTTTCGGTGAAAAGGGAAACAACCACGTCGATCCCAACAGTTATCTTGTTCTGGTCCGTTCTCACGACAACGGCAAGACCTGGACCAAAGACCCTGAGCTGATTTTTGCCCATCCCTATGGCGGATCTCAGGATCCCTGTCTGCTCCAGCTCGACGACGGTACTCTTATTTGCACCAGCTATGGCTGGGCCCGGGTTGACGATTCCGTCAAGGAAAGTTATTCAGAGACGCTCCGCCATGGTAATTTTGTTTTCATGGGCGGCTATCTCGTCAGGTCGGCCGACGGAGGCCACAGCTGGAGTGATGCCATTCTTCCTCCGCCTGTTCCCGCTTCGGCGGATACTTCTGCTTTCAAGCGCCCTGTGGCCGCCTACAACCGCGGTGCTCCCATTCAGGGGAGTGATGGCCGTATTTACTGGGCTGTCGCCGCTCAGGCCACTGTACAGCCCCGACGGACAGAAACACATCTCATGATTTCTGAAGATGGGGGACTGAACTGGGAGTATTCCTGTCCCATCGCTTCTGATGAGAAGATCACCTTCAATGAGACCTCCCTCTATGAAAGCCCCGGCGGCAAGCTCATCGCTTTCATGCGTACAGCCCACGCCGATGATCATACCATCGTCGCCCGTTCCGAAGATGGCGGTAAAAGCTTTCTTCCCTTCGAAGATACAGGCTGGAAAGGACACCCCCATTTTGCTTTGCCCCTTCCTGATGGACGTGTCTTTCTGATTTATGGCTATCGTCATGATCCCTGGGGTATCCGTGCCCGTGTCCTGAACGCCGAATGCACCGATGTTGCTGAAGCGGAAGAGATCGTTCTCAGAGATGACGGCCAGGGCGGAGACCTCGGTTATCCCTGGGCGACACTTACCGCTGATGGCCGTATACTGGTCGTCTATTACTTCCATGATCAGGGAAAAATCAGCCATATAGCCGGTACTTTTCTTGATCTTCCAGGTTCTGTGGAACAGCAAATAAGAATTGAAAACTGAAAGCAACCGAAGCAACCACTGAGGAAAAATAAATGAACCTTGTCTTTGCTCTCTGCACACTTGTGGCCATGAATACCCTCGCTTTTTCACCTGATGACATCATCCACCAGGCTCATCGCGGCGGAACATTGGAAGTCCCCGAAAATACCATGGCCGCTTTTCGCCATTCCTGGAGTCTTGGGGCGGCTGCGGAAGTGGATATCTGTTCGACCCTGGACAGAGAAATTATTTGCATCCATGACAATACTTTGAAGCGTACCACCAATGCCACGAGAAATCAGGATGTCCCCGTGTCGGAACTGACCTTCAAAGAAATCCGGCAATGGGACGCAGGCTCCTGGTTCTCTGAAGAATTTGCCGGCGAAAAAATACCGAGTCTCGAAGAAGTCTTGAAAGAAATGATGACGTGGGACAATGCAAAAATCTATCTGGATCTGAAAGAGGTGGATCTGAAACAGCTTGCCTTTCTGATTCAGCGATATAATGCTGTGGAACGCATCACCTTCTGTCATAACAAAGTTGAAAACTGCCGTACCATGGCCGAAGCGGTGCCCGGTCTTCATACCATGCTCTGGATTGGCGGATCTGTGGAAGCCATTCAGGAAAAATTCCACGCCATAGAAGCAGAAGGTTTCGCCGGGCTGGATAATGTGCTCCTCCACCTGCACAAAGACAAAGCCATAGAGGACAAAGTGATCTATCCTCTGCCCGATGCCTTCATGCTGGAGGCTCTGAAAAAGACAGCCGCTAAAAATGTAAATCTGGAAGTGATGCTCTTTGACTTTGATTGTGACAGTGTAAGCCACCTCATTGATCTCGGAATACGCTGGTATGCCAGTGATGAACCCAAACGCTTTCTGGACTGCGTGTCGGCAAAGGCCGATGCAAACTGAAGCCTGATACGACAACACAAAATATGATCCTGTAAACAGCGGACATGATGACAAAGGATGTTTGAATGAATCTCTTCTTTTCCCTCTGCGCCGTTTTGGCCATGAGCACCCTCAGTTTTTCCCCTGATGAAGTGTTTTATCAGGCCCATCGCGGCGGCATGCTGGAGGTGCCCGAAAATACCCTGGCCGCCTATCGTTATGCCTGGAGTCTGGGTGCCATTCCAGAAGTGGACATTTGCTCTTCCCTCGACAGGGAAATCATCTGTATTCACGACAATACACTGGCGCGAACCACCAATGCCACCAAAAATCAGGATGTACCCGTTTCTGAACTGACCTTCAAAGAAATCCGCCAATGGGACGCGGGCTCCTGGTTTTCTGAAGAATATACGGGAGAAAAAATACCGAGTCTTGAAGAAGTATTAAAGGAGATGATGGCCCTGGAAAATGCCCAGATCTATCTTGACCTGAAAAATGTGGATCTGAAACAGCTGGCCTTTATCATCAAACGCTACAACGCTGCTGAGCGGATCATTTTCTGCCACAATAAAGAGGAGAATTGCAGAACAATGGCCGAGGCGGTGCCCGGTCTGCGAACCATGCTCTGGATAGGCGGGAAGGTGGATCAGATTCAGGATAAATTCAATGCCATGGCGGCACAAGACTTTGCAGGTCTCGATCAGGTGCAATTGCATCTTCACCGGGACAAAGAAATTGCCGATGCCGTCCAGTATCTCATGCCCACGGAATTTCTTGAAAAAGCGCTGGAGATAACAGGCGCCCACAAGATTGATCTGGAAGTGCTGCCCTTTGAATTTGATTGTGAAAGTCTGGGCGCCCTCCTCGATCTGGGAATCCGCTGGTATGCCACGGACGAGCCCAGGCGCTTTACGGACTGTGTGAAGGCCAAAGCCAAAGAAGACTGAAGCGCGCTATTGTGAAAGTTCAGATCTCCTCGGGAATGCCAGCCCGGGGAGATTTTTTATTGCCTTTCAGGCTTATTCTGCGGGCTCAACGGAAAAGCGATAGTTGCAACGTCTGTTGGGCGCATGATCGCCATGCAGACCCAGCTCAGAGACATCGCCGAAGCTTTGAATGTTATCGGCCCAGTGAAAATCAAAGGCGGGCGAACCCTCTTGCAGCGCGATCAAAGCCCGGGGAATGGCCAGCTCCATCTCTTTGCCGGCGACACGATATTGAGCTGTTCCAACACTCTCCCAGTCTCCATCACACCAGGCTTTCACTGTAGTCGTCTCGTGGTCCACCACCTCCAGGTTCACCACAAAATCGTAGCCCAGCCAGCCTGTGTCCCCTTTTTGATCCGCATCAAGAAGCAGCAGCATCCAGAAGGGATCATTACAGGAGCTGATGGCCTCGGCTGTTTCAACATAGAAGTACAGAAAGTTGTCATCAAAAGAGGCTTTGGTCCGAATAAAATCATTGCGGCCTGTATCATTGGTATAGTGGATTTCGCCATAGCCCAGATGATCACGGTGGGTCACATCGCCAATGGTATCTCTGTATTCCGGTTCAATGACTTTCCAATCGCTGAAGTCGCCGTCTATGGAAATGGCACCGGGACCGGGGGAGAGGGGCTGGGGACGGGTTCCCTTGAATTTTCTGATCCAGGACATCAATTGATAATAATAGTTGTCTTCATGGCCGCCCCGCATGGGTTCGCAATCTCTGCTGTATTCCTGGGTATACTGATCCACAAACATGCCGCCGGGGTAATAGCTGCTTTCATCGGTATAAATATGCCATTTCAGAAAGCGTCCCGCTATCCATTCATTCCATCCTGTTACAAAGATAAAGGTGGGGTCCACTTTCAAGGCATGCAACCATTGTTCTTCAAAATTGAGACCCAGATTCACCGCATCGGGCGAAGGATCCTTGGCTCCATCATGCCAGCTGCGGCCCATGGCTCCTTTTGTATGGCTCATGGGAGCGGGGCCCGGGGTGTCGGTCAAGGCGTTTTGTGCCACACCTACACTCATCTGTTCCACTTCGCCGCGGCTGTTTTTGAATTCATGCTGCGGATAGACTTCGAGCCAGCTCCATTGATCCGGTCCATCGGGTCCCAGCCAGTAATCAGGCATGGGACGACGATAGGTGAAGAAGTTGCGCATCTCTCCTTCTTCTACGAAGTCCGGGTTCGCAAGAATCAGGGGCTTTCCTTCCCATAGGAACCAGAGGTCTTTCCAGAGACCGGGCTTGTACAGTTCTTCCCAGAGTTGATCCAGAACAGGTCTGGGATCACCGAAAGGACAGAGAAAACAAATATAGGGGGTACGGTTCCCTTCCTGGCGCATGGCCTCATATTCACGACAGAGAGCCTCGTACTCGTTCTTCCAGGTGTGCGGCGGGTTGGTCACATCGAAGAAAAGGGCATCAACACCGGCATCACTCAACATGCTCGCATGTTTACGGATGACAAAAGGATCAGTCATGCGGTAGTAGCCGAGTTCCGGCTCGCCCCAATGGTGAGGAGTATGGTTCACTTCCCAATCAATGGTAGGGCTGTCTCCGGCTGCGGCAATGATCTTCGTGTTGTCATTGGGTCCCCCTTTATAGGGTATATGCCAGGTCCAATAAAAAATACCGACAAAACGGTTTTCCCGGGGCGGGCCTGTCGTTTCGCTTGTGGGAAGAATTCGGCCCAGGGCATCTGCAGCCACCCAGGTGTCCGGAAAAATATCAGTAAAAGTTTCTTCAGCTTTGGAACTGATTGCACTTCCCAACAAAAACATGCAGAGAAGCAGGCTGGTAATCATGGAAAAGCGCATGGATAGGTCTTTCTTGTGCCGCCGCATTGTTGATACAAAGATCAGGCCCAGAGGAACCAGACAAAAATTGCAGCGGGAACAATGGCAATAATGGTATAGGGCACGGAGATTTTCATGAACTGTCCGAAAGTGATGGGGTGTCCTTCTTTTTTCAGAATACCACAGGCGACGATATTCGCAGAGGCACCAATAGGGGTTATATTTCCGCCCAGGCTCGCTCCCAGCAAAAGGCCGAAAAGAAGGACTGCGGGGTTGCAATTCATCTTTTGGGCCATATCCAGGGCGACAGGCAGCATGGCTGCCAGGAATGGAACGTTGTCCACAAATCCGGAGACAACAACGGAAACAACGAGCAGCACCACATAGCCCAGGAGAAGATTGCTGCCCACCTGCGCGGAAAGGAATGCGGAGATCTGGTCGATCCATCCTGTCTGGGTCAGACTCTCAACGATGATAAACACACCCAGCAGAAAGAAGGTCGTATCCCAGTCAAGTTTCTTCAAGGTGATCCAGTGTTCGTCTTTATTGCGCCAGCGATCCCAGATGAGAGCCACCAACGCAAAGATCATACAGATGACTCCCGCCATATAGGTGAATTCTTTGTCGAAAAAGGAAGTGGCCGCAAGAACAACAATCAGAGCGAGCAGCAGAAGAAGAGGGAACCAGGACAGTACTTTTTCTTCCACCAGCAGGGTAGTTTTTTTCTTGAACTCTCTGAAAACAAAATAAAGGAAAATGCTGGAGGTAATGGCACCGAGTTGAACGGCGAAGAAGATACCCGGTTTCCCCTGATACCAGAAGAACTCCATGAAATTGATTTTGGCGTATCCCGCAAGAAGCATACTGGGCGGATCACCGATGAGCGTGGCGCAACCCTGCAGATTACTGGAGATGGCGATGGAAGTCATCATATTGATGGGATTGATATCCAATTTCTTTGCCAGAGCCAGTCCGACAGGAGCAACGATCAATACAGTGGCGACATTCTCAACAAAAGCGGAGATGACACTGGTCATGATGCAGATGAAAAGGATGGCGAATGCCGTATTCGGTGCCCGGTTGACGATGCTTTCCGCCAGATAAGCCGGGAATCGGCTGCCCATGAAAACATCAGCCAGAACAAGCATACCCACAAAAATACCCATGACATTCCAGTTCACACCGTAGAGAAGAGCATCCACAGGATTCATGGTCCCCGTGACGAAAAGGAGGGCAACAGCGACAATGGCGGAAATGCTGCGTCGCATGGGAAATATGATGAAGAGGCTGTAGGCCAGAATAAAAATAACCAGTGATGCAGTGGAAGGATTCATTGATAATACTTTCTGTTAAGCATGAAAACCATCAATAGTTTATCGTATTTCCGGTTCTTTTCACAAAGAAGCGGGAAGAAGGAAAAGAGAACACAGGGAGACAGCTGTCTTTCCATCCTCAGGGGTCAGCAGGCAATCGGCCTTGTTCGTCTTCGCCCAGACTGACTCCGGCTTCCTCTCCGGGATCAAAATAGTTTTCCACCGGCAAGTGACGATACCAGACAAAATACATGACCAGCCCTGAAATGATCCAAAGGCTGAAGGTGGCATAAAAACCACGCCAGGCTCCAATGACAAGTTGCATGGGAGCCAGAAACATGGTGATCTGCCAGAGCAAAGCGAAAGGACTGGTAATGATATCCCGTTTGTGCTCCAGAGCGAGATTTTTCCGTTCTTCTTCAGCCAGACGTTTCTTATACGGTCCCCATAAACCGAAAGGGCGGGTGACATTATAAAAGCGGGCGACTACGGAATCGTCTTCAGGCGGTGTCAACCAGGTGCCGAGGAGAGCTGCTCCAAAGCCGATGAGTCCCAGATAAATCAATTGCAGACGTTCATCAAGTCCGGGGTAGAACCACCGTTGAAGGATGGCGGCCAGCAGTCCGGCGAAGGTGCCGGCGGCGAAGCCTCCGCCATTGAAGCGCCACCACAGAAGACGTAAAATTCCAGGGATCATGAGTCCTGCACCCAGTCCCATAATGATCCAGGCCCAGATGTCATTGATACTTTGAATGGAATAAGCAAAAATAAAAGAAATAAACACCAAAATAAGCACAGTAACCCAACTGGTGTAAATCAGTTCGCGCGTCGAGGCTCTGGGACGCAGATATTTCTGGTAGAAATCGCGGGTAATCAACCCTGTCGTGAGATTGATCGTGGCATTGAAGGTGGACATGGCCGCAGCCAGAAGAACCACCAGAAGCAGCCCGCGCAACCCCGCCGGAATGGTGAAGAGCAGCACAGCGGGCAATATGCGCTCCGGATCGACCTGGCCCTCATAACCGACCAGGAGCAGTTTCTGCTGCCAGTGTTCCCCTCCGAGAAGTCCCTGCAAAGAGTCTATGAACTGAGGGTTATATTTCTCAGGATGGTTGACAATACTGGAGAGCGTATCGGCCCAGTGAGCCTTGTCAACCATTGCCACTTCACTTTTGATGTGGGTCGCTGTTTCAACCAATACTGATTTGTCGGGGAAAACATCGTGGACAAGAAAAATACCGAGTACGGCGAAGGCGATCATCATGGGCCAGCGAAGAGTCATCAGCACGGTCCAGAAGAGGGTCAACAGACCACATTCCCGGTCGCTGCGAGCTCCGAAATAACGGGGATCAGCTCCCGCTCCCACCCCCAGAAAGATGTTTTTGAGCAGATAGAAAAAAGCGAACATGACCAGAGCTTCATATTGTTCGTAGCCGGCCGGCATGGAGGTCTTCCACTGAGGCAGACTCTCCATCCACTGGGCATTGCCTGTAACCTGTGCGGCAATAGCCCCGAAATCTTCCGCTCCATGCAGTTGAAAGACAGCCATGGCCGTCACCAGAATGACCCCGATAAGAATAATGGCCGATTGAAACAAATCGGTATAGACGACACCGTAAAATCCGGAAATCATGGTGTACAATGTGGTGATTCCGATCATGACCAGTGTGCAGACCAGGGGCGAATAAGGAAAGAAGAGAGTCAGGAAGAGACCGGCTCCTTTGATCAGATAGGCAAGCATACCCACGGCACTGACAATACCGGCCAGGGCGGAAACAGACTGGGCGAAACGACCGCTCCAGCCATCTCCGAAACGAAAAACCATCCACTCGGCACCGGTGAGGCATTTGGAACGTCTGTGCCATTTTCCGCCCCACAACATCATGAAGGCCAGAACGAGAACGGCTCCCCCGCGAAATTCGATGAAGAGTCCGCGCGGGCCCAGCAGGAAAAGAAAGGAGGTGATGATCATCGTGCCGGACATATCAAGAAAATAGGCCATGCCGGAAATCCCGAGCGCCCACCAGGGGAGGCGACGGCCTCCTATAAAATAATCATCCAGGCTTTTGGAGGCCATTTTTTCCAGAGCGAAGCCCAGGACAACCAGAGCTGCAAGATAACTCAGGATGACTGTATAGTCTATGGAATTCAAAGTGCCCACGTTGGCCGTCCTTTCACGCTTGTGATCGTCAAGGCATCGTTTCCCACCACTTGGAAACAAATAAAGGTCTATGGTTGCAGGAATTACAGAGTCATGTCAACCTGGACAGGCTGGACAAAGAAAAAAAGCGACCCGCCCCGAAGGACAGGTCGCTGTAGAGAACAGGCTGAACGAAAAATCAGTCTTCTTCTTCCCGTGATCTTTCGTAGGCCGCGATGATTTCCTTGGAAAGATGATCCGGAACCTCGTCATAATGACTCAGTTTCACTTCATAGTTGCCCCGGCCCTGGGTCATGCTGCGCAGTTCCGTGGAATAACGGAGAATTTCCGCTTCGGGAACATTGGCGCGGATGACCTGACGACCGCCACCGAGAGCATCCATACCGAGAATGCGTCCGCGACGGCTGTTCAGATCGCCGTTGATATCACCCATGAACTCTTCGGGAACAGTCACGGAAATTTCCATGATGGGCTCAAGCAGGCAGGGACGTGCTTCACGGATACCTTTTTGGATGGCCTTGGAGGCGGCCAGTTTGAAGGCCATTTCCGAGGAGTCCACAGCATGGTAGGAGCCGAAGAAGAGCTCCACGATCACGTCAACAACGGGGTGACCGCTGATCACGCCCCGTTCCAGTGCTTCAAATCCACCTTTATCAACGTGGGGGATATACTGTTTGGGAACAACACCGCCAACGATGCTGTCGATGAATTCATACCCGGCACCCCGTCCGTTGGGCGAAATGCGCAGATGAACATCGCCATACTGTCCGTGACCGCCACTTTGTTTCTTGTGTTTGCCCTGGACTTCCACTTTGCCTTTAATGGTTTCCAGATAGGCAACCTTGGGAATACGTGTTTCCGCTTCCACTTTATATTTGCGCTGCATGCGGCTCAGAAGAATATCCAGCTGAAGATCGCCCATCCCTTTGATCACGTGCTCTTTGGTGGCTGTATCGCGATAGTGAATGAAAGTGGGATCTTCTTCAGCCAGACGATTCAAAGCTTCACCGATTTTATCTTCGTCAGAGCGGGACTTGGGCTGAATGGCCAGCTTGACCATTGATTCAGGCAGTTCAATGGTGGGCATCTGGAGATTGCAGTTGGCCGCGCCGATGGTATCACCGAAATGCGTATTTTTCAGCTTGGTCATGGCCGCCAGATCACCGGGGACCACGGCATCGGCTGTTACCTGCTGCTTGCCATTGAGCAAGAGAATTTTGCCAGACCGTTCTTTGGTATGAGTGGTGACATTGTAAAAATCTGAATCAGACTTCAAAGTGCCGCTCAATACGCGGAAAAGAGTGAGGTGACCGACAAAGGGGTCAACGATGGAACGGAAAACCTGCGCCAGGAACGGTCCATCAGGATCCGCCTTTACGATAACTTCTTCGCCCTTGTCATCTTTCGCCACAATCTTGCGATCAAGGGGGCTGGGGAAAGACTCCGCAATCAGATCCAGAAGCTGGGTGATCCCTTTTTCCAGAGCCACACTGCCTGCAAGGATGGGAATGATTTTGCCGGAGGTGATTCCCTGTTGCAGGCCGCTGCGGAATTCTTCAGGAGAAAGTTCCAAAGTATCCAGATATTTTTCCATGAGAATGTCGTCGGTTTCAGCAACAGCTTCCACCAGCGCTTCTTGCAGATCGTCAATACCGTCAGGGAGATTCTCGCCTGTAACGATGTTCACGACATCTTTCAAATCAGCACCTTCACCAATGGGAATAACGATGGGCACACAGTGGCGGCCATAGGTTTCCTGAAGGAGATGGACAGTTTCATTGAAACTTGTATGTTCACGATCAAGTTTGTTCACAAAGAAGGCACGAGGCACCTGAAAGCGTTCTGCATATTTCCAGGCATTGTCCATACCGACCTGAACACCCGTGGAGGCGTCTACAACAATGACCAGTCCATCCATGAGGGGAGTGGAAGAGGCCATTTCACCGAGGAAATCCATATATCCCGGATGATCGACAAAATGGATCCGGCCGTCTTTCCATTCCGTATTGGCCAAAGACATGGCGATCGTATGTTTGCGTTCTATTTCTTCTTCAAGATAGTCGCAAACAGTGTTGCCTTCTTCCACAGTACCCAAGCGGCCTGTGAGACCCGCCATATGGAGAATATGTTCGACGAGCATCGTTTTTCCGACGCCGCCGTGACCTACAATGCCAACGTTGCGAATCTTTCCAGCTTCAATTGTCGCCATGAATAAACCTCCGGCACAGGTTCTGCCTGATACACAGGCACTAGGGTTTCAAAATACGAGAAAACATGGGGGAATTGCAAATAAATGCAATCAGGGGCTTATAGTATAGTCTTTTTGCCTATGGATCATCAAATTTATCCGAAAGAGCAGACAAGAGCAGCACTCCCTCAGAGGGTGACCATTTGTTTCAGGACTGCAACCCACCGTCTTCTATGAATTGCTTCAAGACCTTCAGACTGTTACCGTCATAAACCTTTTAATATCATTATCTGATCATGCTCAAGTGCCAGGGTCATTACGGTTTTTGTTGGCGGAGAGGGTGTTTCTAAGCTGTGGCTCGACAAAGGAAAAAGCCGCGAAACCTGGAATAAAGCTGAAAACAAGCAGTGGGAAGAGAGGCAGATAGTCTGTCCACTATGTTGACTTATCTCAATCCGTGAAACACCGAAGCGCGCCACTTCCAGAAGCGCTTCTTCGTCGCATGTCCTTGGATGCGAAGCTGGCAGGAAGATATTCGCCTTGAGACTCGCCACGATGCACGGCGGGTGTGAGGGTTTCTCGGATCTTCCCCGCAGGGTACTCACTCCTTGCTGCAGCTTCCGCCGCCATGATTCTTCTCGATGCGGATATACACATCGTCTCCGACATGCCCGACTTCGTAGTCGACGCCACCTTCACCAGGGAACGGCCGAAACCAATTCTCGCACAGCCTGTGCGAGTTGTTCCGGGTCTCTTCCTGTCACAGTGATTTTTCGCACAACCTGTGCGAGAAATGACGCTTACGGGTTTTTCCATTTCCTGCGCGACGTGGGCAAGAAATTCCGCTGAAGTATGGGTAAGGTAGAATTGTTTCATTCGCCATAGATTTGCCGACGAGAAGCCACGCATGTCCGGAAATGCACTGTCGCTTCTCATCATGCACGACGCCCTCCAAGGGCGCATCCAACAGCGTGTACCCGCCCATGGCTGCACGGATGATCTCGTCGCTGTCGCTCTCCTCGATGAGCACAGTGTGCCCGTCCACTTCAGGATCGTAGCGCTCACCGATCTCAGCGTAGGCATTGAGCAGGGTCGTCAGCATTCTACGCACGGCCTCACTGAGGCCCTCAGGCAGATTTACCCGGGCCACGTCTTCAATTCTACGAAATTCTTTCATGTCTAGATCCTCCAGGGTAAATAGCTATCCACAGAGGATTAATATGTATCTGAAAAAGAGATTAAATACGGGTGATGGGATGGGGGACAGGAAGGGAGGGAAGATTGCGCGCTGGGATGGATACTCGGGGTCAGAGGACACGGAGACAGGTGAGATAGCCTTTGCTGTCGGTCAGAAGTCCTCACCATATAAAGAGGATTCATGTATCTCGCGACCAGGATCGATTAGTACAGCTATTTTGTTTTTGCCTGAGAATTGCCGAGTTCACTGGAGAGCGCATTTTGTGTGTCTGTCCTGAAATAAGAAAAAACCTGCCAAAGCATGCTTTGGCAGGTGAGGGTAGTTAGTTATTTTTGGGAAGGATGCCTTCGCTTCGTTTTGCCCTCAGTCCTTTGGGGACGGGCTGAACTGTACGAAGGCATCGAAACAGTTAACTAAAATAATGAATCAGTATTTTCGTCTTAATCCTCCAAATATCAGCAGAGAACTGAAACACAGAGAAAGCAACAACAAATCTCCCAACAGATCTTTTTCAGAATCCTGCATATCTTTAGAAGAACAGCGAAACAATCCATTACCACATGAAGCATCTGACTTGGAATCGTCTGCTTTTATGGTGATCGTATCGCTATCTTGAACTGAATTACCACCCAGATCTTTTCCTGTCACGGTAACTGTATTCACTACTTCTCCTTTTTCCACGTCCTTATTTGTCACTGCATAGTTTGTTTCAAGGGACGTTTTGTCTCCGGGAGCAAGCGTAGCAATAGTCTCATTGAAACCTGTCAAGGGGTCTTTCACAACGATATTGCTGAGGACAACATCACCGGTATTCTTAACAAGAATAGTATAGTTGATTTCTTTTCCGGCAGCGGGAAGGGCAGTCTGATCGGCACTCTTTGTCACCGACAGCAATTGAGCTGTACTAGCAACAACATCAGCTGTACTCGTATCATACAGGGATTTGCCGCTCGGGTCTTTTCCTGTCACTGTGGCAACATTCGTCACTTTGCCCGCGACCACATCCTTTTCTTTTACAGTATAATAGGTCTCCAGAGAAATGTTTTCTCCCGGTAAAAGTGTTGAGACCTTTCGGTTCAGACCTGTTAGCGGATCCTCAAGTATAATATTGTTAAGGGTGACATTACCGTTATTTGTGACCTTAATCGTATAGTATATGTTATCACCAACGGCTGAAAAGGTAGGTATATTGGCCGTCTTCGATACAGAAAGCTGCGGATCCTTGACAATATCAACAGTAATTGAATCGGTGCCTGACACCACCCCACCCGATGAAGTCCTGCCTGTCACCTTTACAGTATTCACCAGGCTTCCCGCATCTATATCTTTCTGTTTCGCCTCTAAACTTGTCAGGCGAGTCACTACAGAACCCGGTAAAAGAGTTGCGATAGTCTCTTTGAATCCCGTGAGGGGGTCCTCCACAACAACATTGCTGAGAGAGAGATTGCCGGTATTAGTGATTTCAATCGTATAGGTAATCTTATCGCCAGCATAAGAAATCACAGACACATCCGCTTGTTTTCGTACATCAAGCTTTGCTGCTGCAACAAAGACAACAGTGGAGGTGTCTGTGGTTGACATCATAGTGCCATTTGGAGCTTCTCCTTTAACAACAACGGTATTCACCACTTTACGTGCTTCTGCATCCGACTGAGTCACTTCATAAGATGTAAACAGGGTCTCTGTAAACTTAGGCTCGAGCTTCGAGATTTGATAGTAAAAGTCTGTCAAGGAGTCACGCACAATAACATCACTGAGTGTGACATTACCAGTATTTTCGACCGTAATCGTGTAGTTAATCTTTTCACCAACCATAGGCAAGGAAGATACATCAGGAGTCTTTATTACCATCAGTCCAGGCCTCATAACCGCGGTGGCAATTTTTGTGTCTGTGTCTAACACTTCATCATCGTAGAGAGTTTTTCCTGTAACATTTACTGTATTCGTCACTTGACCATTGTCCAGGTCTGACTGCTTTACAGCATAAGTCGTGGGGAAGGTTTCCGTGCTACCAGAAGCCAATGTTGTAATTGTTCTTTCGAATCCTGTCAACGAATCTTCAACAACAACATCCTTGAGCATGACGTTACCGGTATTCTCAATGGTAATAGTGTAGTCAATTATCTCGCCAACGCTGGAGAAGGAAGAAACACCGGTGTCCATTGATATGGACAGTTCAGGATTCGTAATGGCATTAACAAATACAGTATCAGTGTCTTCCACAGTAGAGCCATTCGAAGCCGTTCCTGCAACATTAACCGTATTTTCCACTCCACCCCTGTCCATGTCTGACTGTGTCACTTCATAAGATGTCTCCAGTATTTCTTCTTCATCCGGTGCAAGCGTTTCGATCTGCTCGTGGAATCCTGTTAAAGGATCCTCCACAATAATATCGTTGAGCGTAAAGTCACCCGTATTTTTGACCTGGATGATATAGTTAAGCTTATTACCAACGGTGGAGAACTCAGAAACATCGGGAGTCTTGGTTACAGTGACTTCAGCGATTTCCGCAAATGTTGCAACTTCTGTGTCTTCGTCTTGCACTTCAGTACCATCCGGAGTCCTTCCTTCAACAGTAACAGTATTCACGACTTCACGTGCTTTCACATCAGAGGCTTTTACCTTATAAGATGTTTCCAGCATCTCTCCATCACCTGGAGCAAGAGTTCTAATCGACTCAGTAAATTCAGTCAAAAGATCCTCAACAACGACATCGCTGAGCGTGACATTACCAGTATTCGTGACACCAATGGTATAGGTAATTTCTTCGTCAACTTCAGAAAACCTGGCTTTATCGCCCGTCTTAATTACAGTCAATTTCGGGATCGCAATGCCTTTGACAGATTTACTATCAGTCTTTTCAGGCACGGGAGTGTTGTCGGGAGCTTTTCCAGAAACAGTGATTGTGTTCTCCACTTTTCCTGTGTCCAGATCCGACTGAGTCACTTTATAAGATGTTGCCAGTACCTCACCATTACCCGGAGCAAGGGTTCTAATCCCTTCGCTGAAGCCCGTCAAGTCATCCTCCACAACAATATTGTTGAGTGTTACATTGCCGGTGTTCTTGACAGTGATGGTGAAGGTTATTTCCTCACCAACCTCGGAAAAGGACGACGGGGCACGATCCATTGTTATAGACAGATCTGGATTCCAGATAGCATCAACAGATATAAGTTGTGTCTTTTTAGACACAGGAACGCCATTAGGAGCTTTTCCAGAAACAGAGGCTGTGTTCTCCACTTTTCCTCTGTCCAGATCCAACTGCACCACTTCATAAGATGTATCAAAGGGTCGTTCCTCGCCCGGAGCAAGTGTTGAGATTGTTTGAATCAAACTTGTCAACCCATCTTCCACAACAATATTGTGGATCGGGACATTGCCAGTGTTCTTGACGGCAATGGTGAAGTTTATTTCTTCGCCAACCTTGGAGAAGGTCGGTGAATGCCGATCCAGTGTTATAGACAAGTCGGGCTCCATTGCAAATTCAACAATTTTTGTGTCTGTGGCAGACATCGTAGTGCCATCCGGTAATTTTCCTTCAACAGTTACAGTATTCTCGACTTTGTAACTTTCCATGTCCGACTGTGTCACTGTATACATTTCATTGAGGATTTTTTCACCCCCCGGGGCAAGTGTTCCAACCCACTGCTTCTCTCCTGTCAGAGAGTGCGTAACCTCAATGTCTGTAAACTCTTCTCCGCCGGTATTTTTCACTGTAATCGTGTAATAGATATGGTCTGCTACGGCATGAAAATATTCGGAGTGAGCCTGCAGATCTATTCCGATAGAAGCTCCCGGATAATATTCATACGCACCCATGTCATATCCGGCACCATAAGGCCTTGTCCTTCCTGAAATATCAGTGTCCGGAGCGTCAGAATCAGTACCTGTGTCGATACAGGAAGATCCACTTTGCAAACGCAGATTTTGTGGGGCATTAACAAACAATGGATCGGCATCAATGTTGCCGGCGCCTTTAAATCCTCCTTCAATACAGCTATAGGTAATAATGGGAATACTGTACCTGCTGCCCACTCGCGTCGGGCTATTCCCCCAGGCGATACAGTTGGTAACTGTCACATTGGAACCTAAATACAACGCACCACAGCCATCCTCAGAATTCTTATTTTGGGTAAATGTACAGTTCGCCACTGTCATTGAGGAAGTTGAGAAGCTGTCTAGACCTCCCGCCGAATCAGACCGCCCTGAATACACTTCATTCTCTGTGAACAGACAGTTTTGAATCTTTGGTAAACCATCTTCTAAAGAACCTCCATCAGACTTATTATATATTCCACCTCCTCCATACTCAGCCGTATTTTTTGAAAATCTGCAGGAAAGAACCTTTGGTGAGGAGGAACTTGAAATATACATGCCACCACCCGAGGAATTAGCACTGTTCTTGTCAAAGCTGCAATTCAGTACTGTCGGTGATCCCACTATTAATTTCATTCCACCACCTTCAGTAGCTATATTTTCAGTAAAACTGCATTCAATAACAGTCGCTGATGAATAGTGGTTGAACATTCCACCGCCGGCGTTTCTGGCTTTGTTTTTAGTGAAAATACAATGGCTTATCGTGGGCGATGAGTAATGATTATATATTCCACCACCTGCAGAGATCCCTACACTAGTGCCCGTTGCTTCATTTTCTTCGAAGATACAATTTTCCAGTGATATCATTGAATAATGATTGTATATTCCGCCGCCGGAACCAGCGTGATTGCTTTCAAAAAAACAGCTTTCTACTATAAGAAAAGCCCAGTTGTTATACATACCGCCGCCATCTGTGCCGGAAGGGGTTATATTCGATGAAAATTTACAATTTATTATTGATGTTGAGGAAGTGCTGGAATTATACATTCCACCGGATACATTATCTTCAAAAGAACAATTTTCCACTATAAGGGAGGAACAGCTGCCATTATACATGCCACCTCCATATTCACCCTGAATGCCGCCTCCTTGTCCATTGCTTTTTCCGCGCATGGCAATAAAACCATCCAGACGTGCATTGCTTGATCCCAGAATGCACTGACGCTTGTTTTCTCCGTCTACTTTTGTTTCATGTGCTTCCCAGTTTCGTTCCTCACGCATGCGCTCATTTCCGGAAAATCCGCCATAAAGAGAGACTTCCTCTTTCATAGTGACTATGGTCGGTAAAGAGCTTTTGTAGGTTCCTTTCGCAACCCATATCTCACCTCCGCCACTGGCAAAGGCGGCATCTACAGCACTCTGCAAATCGGGGTAAGCGGTTGCCCAACTACGGCCATCCGGGTCTTCATCTCTACTTTTCACGTTCACGCGAAAAATATTTTCTTCGAATTCGGCGACCAACGTTTTGTTCTCTGTCAGAGTAATCAACGGGTAGCGACGATTTTCAAGGGTATCACCTTCCCATTTACTGAAACGTCCGCCCGTACCATAGACTTGGAGGATTATACGCTCTCCCGGACCGAAAAAGTGTTCATTTGCAGGTGGTTCAGTCTTTCCGAGATTTTCCGGGGAAACTCTCACATTTAGAGAAACACTATCAGAAACAGCTCCCTGATAAGCCCCCATATCAATTGCCCCTTGCCGGGAGCGTCCCAGCAGATCATTGTCCGGTGCATTTTCTGTAGTGCCTTTACCAATACAAGGCGATTCCGGGCGTAACTGAACACTGTAGGGCGCATTTAAGAATTCAGGATTTCTGGCAATATTGTTGTCCCCAGTATATCTGCCTTCAATACAGCTGAAAGAAACACTAGTAGCACTAAATTGGGTACCGGTAATTTGATCAGGCAGATTTCCCCAGAGGACGGAGTTCGCCACTTTTAGTTTGTCGGAGGCATACCCACTATTAAATATTCCACCTCCAGCCTCAGAAGCCGTATTATTTGCAAAAGTACAATTCAATACATCTGTATCAGAATTAGAGTCGAGATGTATCCCTCCCCCTTGACCATGAGAGCTTTCGGTTCTGTTTTCTGTAAAGACACAGTTGGTGATTAAAGCTTTACCGCTTTTACTGCAGAGTCCCCCACCTTTGTTTGCTGTATTTCCAGTGAATATACTGTTTATTACTTTTAAGTCGCCAGAAGAATTATATATAGCGCCACCTTTATCAGCTGTATTTGCTATAAAAAAGCAATTAGTAATCGTTGCAGAAGACCCATTGTTGTATATTCCGCCTCCTGCGCCCCCGTGTATATTGTCAGCTGTATTTGCTATAAAAAAGCAATTAGTAATCGTTGTAGAAGGTCCGCTGTTGTATATTCCGCCACCTGTATCTATACCGCATGTGTTTGCTATAAAAAAGCAATTGGTTATCGTTGGCGAAGCAGAATAATCATTACGCATTCCACCTCCGTCTCTATTCGTAAACCCACGGGTAACGGTAAAGCCATCCAGTCCGGCATTGTTGGCCCCTCTTACACAAAGCCTTTGGTTTTCACCGTCTATGGTGCTAATGTTTGTTTCCCAATCCCGTTGTTCCAGTGCGAACTCAGATCCTGAAAAGCCACCATACAGAAACACCCTTGACTTCATAGTCAGAACAGGCTCCTTGGCGCCCGTGTAATTACCTTTCGCTACCCATACCTGGCCACCAAATTTTTCAGCAGCAATATCCACGGCACTTTGAATATCCTTAAACGCCGTTGCCCAGCTTAACCCATCTGGATCAGAGGCCGTGCTGGATGCATCTACATAGTAGATGTCATCGGCTTTATCGAAGGCCTCCGAAGGTAGCTCAGATTCTGAAGCCTGAAGAGTTGCCAGGCTCAGGAAAAAAGCGAATAAGAAAAAGAGCCCGATGGTTGGCAGAGTTTTTGTTTTCATGGTACAAAACATTACGAGTCCTCCCGGTTACAGTTACGGTGCAGTAGATATCTATTGCAAAAGCCATTCAAGCAATGTATACGTAATAAAACCCACATAGTAATCACAACCTGTAGATGCAAAATTTCTGTATTTTATATGTTCACTCCATTTTATATCAATCAACAAGGCTTATGTCAAGAGGTTTCTATAAATGACTTTCCTGGTGAACACTTTGTTATTGGTTGGAATGGTCCGCATCCGTTCATTAGTTAGGTATATTATCTTTCCTGCTTGGCTGGAAAGTTAGAAATCGATATTCCCATGGGAAAAGGAGGAGAGTAGTGAGCAGCCCTCGGCGCTTCCCAGCGAGAAGTGAGGGAAAACCAAAGCAGTCGCAAAGGGACCGGAGCAGTTTTTGGTGTGTTTGGGGCAGGAGGCGGGTACCGTTGTGGAATTTCCTTGTGGGGTAAGGGGAAAGGGTGGTGGCGAAGCGGGAATCGAAGCCGCAGGCCCTTATGGGGAAGGGAGTTTAAGAGTCTCCCAATCTGTATTCCGGTCTTTTTGCGTTGTTGTGGGGTAAAGCTTATGAACTGTGCCAGCGCGTAAAAAACCGGGATGATAGTATGGACGCGGAGGTTGGGGTTAGAGCGTGGAGACTGGGCAAGGGCGTGTTTGTGGGTTGTATGTCTTATGATTACGCTGTAGGGTCGTGCTGTGAGTATGTCTTTGGTCTTTCATCGGACTGATCAGACGGATCGGACGTATCTGGGAGGGTTGAATATCAGCCACCCGATGTCAGGTAAACACTTCGAGTTCTTCTATTGTCTGGAGTCATGCTTCCTGGGAGCGCCAATTTCCACATTGGCAGACTGTGTGTATTCGCCTGGAAAACCAAATAGCCTGGTTTGCGGCCTAAGCTCTTTTTTCATCTGTACTACTATCCGTACTACTATCCGTCATCTTCTATGATTCTTTTGAAGAAGTTTATAGTTTCATCTTTGTAAAGCATTTAAATTCAATATCTAAAAAAGCATAAAAGAAGTAAGAACTACCTGTCCCTTGTTTACAGCATAATCAGGTGTTTTTTGTATTCGCGCGACGCATTCCTCATGATCTAATCCCGGAAATAAACCTTTTGCGTAAAAAAGAGAGTAAGCCTTCGAGTTAAGATTCCTGCGTTCGCAGGAATGGTGCGCCTGTGCGCATATATAG
>LSQX01081086.1_pt3 | contig 27922 bp, 15 predicted proteins | sample 654561 | NCBI WGS metagenome assembly LSQX01 (sample SAMN04489861, study PRJNA283612) | anaerobic digester metagenome | isolation source: 4 biogas reactors fed with cattle manure at either 37C or 55C with and... | place: Denmark: Kongens Lyngby | collected 2014
CACTTTGTTAAAATGGTTCACAACGGAATTGAATACGGTGATATGCAATTGATTTGCGAAGCCTATCATCTTATGAAGGATTACCTGGGCATGTCAGCCGATGAAATGCATGAAGTGTTCAAGGAATGGAACGAAGGCGAGCTGAGCAGCTATCTGATCGAGATCACCCGTGACATTCTGGCTTATAAGGATGAAGACGGCAAACCCATTGTGGATAAAATTCTCGATACCGCAGGCCAGAAGGGTACAGGAAAATGGACAGGTATTGCCGCCCTGGATGAAGGCGTGCCGCTTACACTGATAGGTGAAGCTGTTTTCTCCCGTTGCTTGTCCGCGATGAAGGCTGAACGGGTGGAAGCTTCAAATGTGCTCACCGGGCCCAAACCAAGCTTTAACGGTGACAAAAAGGCCATGATCGAAGACATCCGCAAGGCGCTGTATGCTTCAAAGATCGTATCCTATGCCCAGGGGTATACACTGATGAGCGCAGCCGCGAAAACCTACGGGTGGAACCTGAACTACGGCGGAATCGCGCTGATGTGGCGCGGTGGGTGCATCATTCGCTCCACCTTCCTGGGTAAAATCAAGGAAGCATATGATAACGATCCGGAATTAAGCAATCTGTTGCTGGATCCGTTTTTCAGACAAACGGTGATGGACGCCCAGGACAGTTGGAGAAGAGTTACCGCAACAGCATTGACAAACGGTATCCCCGTACCGGCGTTTACAACGGCCCTGTGCTATTTCGACGGGTTCAGAAGCGAACGGCTTCCGGCTAATCTGCTTCAGGCGCAGCGCGACTACTTCGGGGCTCATACCTATGAACGTCTCGACAAGCCAAGGGGAGAATTCTATCATACCAATTGGACAGGGACGGGTGGAAGCACTTCTGCATCCACATATACTGCTTAGTTGGATTTTTCAGGGGGCACAACCATGTTGCATGGGCGTGTCCCCTTACCTTAGCCCCGCGAAGCAGCGCAATACGGTGATAGTAATTACTGGAGGTACCTATGGAAAACATTATTAAGCTTGCCGAAGGCATGAATGGAATTTCCGATGAAGAATTAGGCGTTGTTTTAGATAAGACACTGGCAGGTGCAGGCAAACCCCTGAAAAAGGTTTTGCTGCTTCCGCCCGATTTTACACGGATGCATTCCGGGGCTGGAAAAATAACAGCCATGCTGTATTCCCGCTTAAAGGACACTGCGAAAGTGGACGTCATGCCCGCGCTGGGCACCCATGAACCCATGACAAAGGAACAAACTGATATTTTCTTCGAAGGGGTTGTCCCCTTTGAAAGCATTATTCCCCATCGATGGAGGGAGGATGTGGTGAAAGTCGGCGAAGTTCCTGCCAACTACATTCGGGAAATTTCCGAGGGGCTTATTGACGAGCCCATCCCCATTGAGATGAATAAACGCCTGTTGGATCCCTCTTACGACCTCATTCTGTCCATCGGGCAGGTTGTACCTCATGAGGTGGTGGGCATGGCCAACTACACCAAAAATGTACTGGTGGGCTGCGGCGGCAAAGACACCATCAACAAAAGCCATATGCTTGGTGCCGTGTTTGGCATGGAACGGCTGATGGGCAAGGACCATTCTCCGGTGCGCAAGGTCTTCGACTATGCCCAGGAGCATTTTTTGAACAAGCTGCCCCTGGCTTATATTCTTACCGTAACCACTGCCAGCGGAGATCATATCAAAATCGAAGGCATCTATACCGGTAAATCAAGGAAAATATTTGAGGAAGCGGTGTCTCTTAGTCGGCAGAAGAACCTGAATTTCATGAATAAACCCATCCAAAAAGCGGTTGTATACCTTGACCCCCGTGAGTTCAAGAGCACCTGGCTTGGTAATAAGGCTATTTACCGAACCCGCATGGCGATGGCCGATAAAGCCGAGTTAATCATTTTAGCCCCCGGCATCAGAAAGTTTGGAGAAGATGAAACTATCGACCTATTAATACGGAAATACGGGTACAGAGGCAGGGAACATACCCTGAACCAATTCCGTGAGAATGCTGACTTAAGGGAAAACCCCTCGGCAGCTGCCCATCTGATCCACGGCTCCAGTGATGGCAGGTTCCAAATCACTTACGCGGTTTCACACCTGACACGGGAAGAAGTAGAGGGTGTAGGTTTCAAATATATGGCCTATGAAGAGGCTGCCGCCAGGTATAAGCCCGAAGATATCCATGATGGATATTATGAAGGAGCGGAAGAAACCTGGTTTTACATCTCAAACCCGGCCCTTGGGCTGTGGACCGTTTCTTAAAACAAAGCCATTGGAGCCATTAAGGACAGGTCCCTTGGCCACAACAGCAGAGCCTCGCCTCAATACTAAATGTATTTTTTCAGGAGCCCGTACAGAAGTGTGCGGGCTTCTTCAGTCACTTCAGATAATGCGTGTGCACAGATTGTTTAAAAATCTGGCCCGATTTAGTGTTTGTCGCAATGGTTACTTTTATTACAATAAACATGGTTAAGGAACTGTACGGCAAACAACCCCATGGTACTACAGCGTGGGGTTGTTTGCTATGCCGTCGTTGTCGAAAAGGATAATTTTTATCCTCCATCGGCAGAAGGAAGGTAGACAAAACTAAAAAGGATAATATACCATGGAAGAAGATACCTGCCATAATTGACATAAAGAATTAAAACCTTTATAATAACGGGAGAAATAAGCTGAAATTGCATGACACCTGATTTCGGGTAAACGAACTTTTGGAAAAGCGTAATTCATGAGGGGCGCGAAATAACCTCATAAGGGTTTTATCGTGTAATTTACCGGCATAAGTATCTGGTGGGATGAAGCATTGGCGAACTTCGAGATGGTACGATTTTATTTGAATGTACCATTCATTTTTTTGTATTTGGGTGAATTGATAGTATTGAAGGGGTGGCAGTATGGCTGTTTATGCAATAAAACGGGTTGCTTCCGCATTGGTTACGCTGTTTGCGGTGGCAACACTAACATTTTTTTTGATGTACCTTGTTCCGGGAGGCCCATTTTTGGCTGAGAAAGCCCCTTCACCGCAAACGTTGAAGGCACTGGAGCAAAAATATGGTTTGGACCAGCCGGTAATCGTTCAATACGGGAACTATATGAAACGCCTGTTTTTAAAGCTGGATCTGGGTACATCCCTGAAAATGCGCGGCCAGGAGATCAATGACATTATCCGCACAAGGTTCCCCACATCAGCTAAAATAGGCGCTATAGCAGTTCTTGTTGCTGTTTGTGTGGGTATCCCGCTGGGATCGGTGGCAGCACTAAAACGCGGCAGACTGTTGGACAGGATCATCATGTTTCTTGCAACCTTGGGAATTGCTGTTCCCGGGTTTGTCGTTGCCACGGTTTTGATGTTTACCTTTGGTGTAAAGCTGCACCTTCTGCCCACTTACGGGCTTACCACACCATTGCATTATATATTGCCTGTAATGGCGCTGTCATTTTACCCTACGGCATATATCTCCAGGCTCATGCGTTCGAGCATGCTTGACGTGTTGGGTCAGGATTATATGCGTACCGCACGGGCAAAGGGTATTTCCCAGTTTAAATCGCTGTTCAAGCATGCGCTTCGCAACGCGGTGCTTCCGATAGTCACCTACCTGGGGCCGATGCTGGCATATATCCTCACCGGCAGCTTCGTCGTTGAAAAAATATTTACCATACCGGGGCTGGGAAACCAATTCATCAGCTCCATCACAGACCGCGATTATCCGCTGATTATGGGGACAACCATATTCTTGGCGTTCCTGCTGATCACAATGAACGTGGTCGTGGATATCGCATACAAAATCATTGACCCACGCATCAAACTAAAATAGAAAGGGGGAACGGAGATGGAAAACAAGAAAAACGTGTTGAGCTTTCAACCGGATTTGTCCGATTTTTTACCTGCGGATGAAAGCGAAAAGCAAAGCCTTGTCATCATGCGTGAGAGTACAAGCTTCTGGAAGGATGGCTTTCGCAGGCTGAAAAAGAATAAGCTGGCGATGAGTTCGTTGATTGTGATTATTGTGATCATGTTCATGGCCTTTATTGTTCCTTCGTTCTACCCTTATTCCTATGAACAGCAAATCAGGGGCAGTGAGAACCTCGGTATCCTGCAGTATTCAAAAGCGGAAACCGAACGCATGGAGGCCGGAGAAAAGGTGTTCCCCCACTTTCTGGGAACCGACAGCCTGGGGCGGGATACCATGACAAGAATTCTGATGGGCAGCCGCATATCGCTCCTGGTGGGCCTTGTGGCCAGTACGATCATCCTTGTGATCGGATCGATCTATGGTTCCATTGCTGGTTATTTCGGGGGAAAGGTAGACATGATCATGATGCGGATCGTGGATATTATTTACACGATCCCGGATATTCTGGTCATTATTTTGCTTTCGGTTACACTGAAGTATCCACTGAAGGATCTGGCTGCCAACGTGCCGGGTTTTCGGTGGATAGACACTATTGGTGTGGGGCTGATCAGTATCTTTATTGTGTTCTCGCTTTTGTATTGGGTGGGGATGTCCCGAATTGTCAGAAGCCAGATCCTATCGCTGAAGGAGCAGGATTATGTGGTTGCGGCTAAAGCCCTGGGGGCTTCGAGCAGCCGAATCATCAGAAAGCATCTGTTAACGAACACTATTGGTACATTGATTGTAACAACAACCTTGCAGATCCCCTCTTCAATTTTTACCGAAAGCTTTTTAAGCTTTCTGGGGCTTGGTGTTTCGGCACCGATGCCCAGCCTCGGATCCATGGCCTCGCAGGCCATCGGCGGGATTTCATCCTATCCGGTAAGGCTATTGGCCCCGGCTGTGATGATAAGCCTGATCATCCTGTCGTTTAACCTTTTGGGTGACGGCTTGCGGGATGCTTTTGACCCTAAATTGAAGAATTAAGGAGGAGAAATGATGAGTAAAGCATTACTGGATATTCAAAACCTGAAGCTCTCTTTCTTTACTCCGGCTGGCGAAGTAAAGGCATTGAACGATGTTTCCATCAAAATGGACGAAGGGGATGTGCTGGGAATAGTAGGAGAGAGCGGAAGTGGAAAATCGGTTACCGCATATGCGGTGATGGGTTTAACTGTTCATCCCGGCAAAATAATTGGTGGGAGCATTGAGTTCAATGGCCATCACATTCATCAAAAGACCGAGAAGGAAATGCGGAAAATCCGCGGGAATGAGGTTTCGATTATCTTTCAGGATCCGATGACCTCACTGAACCCTGTCTATACGATTGGAAATCAAATTCGTGAGGTTATCCTGCTGCATACACAGATGAACAAGCAACAGGCCCACGAGCGGGCGTCAGAGCTACTGACCCTCGTTGGGATCAATGAACCTGAAAAACGGCTGAAGCAGTATCCCCATGAGCTTTCGGGCGGTATGCGCCAGAGGGTGATGATTGCCATTGCACTGGCCTGCGAACCGAAGCTTTTGATAGCCGATGAGCCCACCACTGCTTTAGATGTAACGATTCAGGCCCAGATCATGGAGCTGATGATCGATCTGAAAAAGAAACTGAACATGTCCATCATCATGATTACCCATGACCTGGGGATTGTGGCGAGCATGTGCAATAAGATCGTCGTGTTGTATGGAGGAAAGGTCGTAGAGACAGGCACGGCAGAGGAGATCTTTTACAACCCAAAGCATGAGTACACAAAAGGGCTGCTGAATAGCATCCCGAAGTTGGATGCCACAGAGCATGAGAAACTGGTTCCCATTGAAGGAACCCCGGTGGACATGTTGAACCCGCCGGCTGGCTGTCCTTTTGCTCCACGCTGTGCCAGGACCATGAAAATCTGCCTGAAAACCATGCCCGAGTTCACCAATTTATATGATACCCATACCAGCGCTTGCTGGTTGAACCAGAAGGAAGCGTACGAGAGCCTGAAAGGAGGGAGCGGCAATGTTAATGATGCAAGGGAAAAGGGATAAAAAGAATACAAACGCGATGGGGAAAAATACTACGATAAACTCCCCCGTACGGGACATTGCCATAGCTGCCTTAAACAAGAATATTGAGGCGGTATCTCATCAGGGAACTACCCAAAACCTTGTTGAAGTGCGCGGCCTGAAGCAATACTTTCCGGTTTCCTCAGGGCTGTTCCGAAAAGGGTTTATCAAGGCCGTGGATGGGGTTTCGTTTCATATTGAAAAGGGTGAAACCCTTGGGCTTGTGGGTGAATCGGGCTGCGGCAAAACAACAACGGGACGCTCAATCCTTCGCCTGTACGAACTGACCGAAGGAAGTATCTTTTATGATGGTGAGGATATCACGAAAGCTAACATGCTGCCATACCGCAGGAAAATGCAGATTGTATTCCAGGATCCCTATGCTTCACTAAATCCAAGGATGACCGTTGGCGATATTGTTGGGGAACCCATTGATATTCACAAGCTGGCGGAATCGAAAGCCGAAAGGCGCGAGAAAATTATGCGGATGCTCGAGCATGTGGGCTTGAATAGTGAGCATGCTAACCGCTACCCGCATGAATTTTCAGGCGGTCAGCGCCAGCGCATCGGTATTGCCCGCGCCCTTTCGGTAAACCCGGAATTTATCGTGTGCGACGAGCCTGTGTCAGCTTTGGATGTCTCCATTCAGGCACAGATCGTGAACATGTTTGAGCAGCTGCAGGAGGAAATGGGGCTGACTTATCTTTTCATTGCCCACGATCTTTCGATCGTGAAGCATATCAGCCGACGAATTGGTGTGATGTATCTGGGCAAGCTGGTAGAAATTGCGAACAGCTATGAGCTGACCGACCACCCTGTCCATCCCTATACCAAATCGCTGATATCGGCTATTCCGATACCCGATCCCATCGCCAGTCGTAAAAGGCAAAGAATTGTGCTGGAAGGAGATGTGCCAAGCCCATTAAACCCTCCATGCGGTTGTCGCTTCAGAACACGTTGCCCCTATGCCACCGAAATCTGCGCCAAAGAAGAACCCGAATTGAAGCAGGTCGTCCCTGGCCACTTCGCCGCCTGCCACCACATCTGAATTTACAGTGGGGACAGGTTCCTCTGTAAATATTTACAGAAGAACCTGGGCCCCGCCCTCTGTCCCCCCTCTGTTCCTCTGGCTCACTTATTTCCATGGGTAAGTATGGGTTTTAAAAATGTGCATATAATATATTAACCACAGGGATATGTCCAAATTTTTATAAACCCGTATTGATGGAAAAGGAGAGGATAAACAATGAAAAGGAAAATAAGACTACCGGCTATACTGCTTTTGATCGTGCTGATCTTTGCAGCCTGCAGAGCTAACCCCAGCCCTGGGCAACTCCCAGAGAATACACCCGGAGTGTCGCCTGCACAACAAACAGAGTTTTCAGTTCACGTGGGATCTGAACCGGATATTATCGACCCCGCGTTAAACAGTGCAGCCGATGTAGCCACAATGCTGTTGCATACCTTCGAAGGACTGATGAGCCTGGATAAGAACGGAACGCCCATTTATGGCCAGGCCGAATCACACACCGTCAGCACGGATGGCATGACTTATACATTCAAGCTACGTGATGGACTGAAATGGAGTGACGGACAGCCATTGACCGCCAACGACTTCGTCTGGTCCTGGAACAGAGCCATCAGCCCGGAAACAGCCGCCGATTATGCTTACATGTTTGAGTCCATTCAGGGATATGCGGAAAACAAGCTGAATGTAACAGCTACTGATGAAAGAACGCTCGTGGTTCAGCTGGTTGCTCCCACGCCATACTTCCTTGAGCTTTGCGCTTTCCCAACTTTCTTCCCGGTAAGGAAGGACATTGTTGAAGCAAACCCTGATACGTGGACACTAAACCCGTCAACCTATATTGGAAACGGCCCTTATGTGCTGCAGGAATGGGTCCATGACTCCCAAATGGTTTATAAAAAGAACCCGAACTATTGGAAAGCCTCCGCCGTGACAGGCCCGGATACGCTTCGATTTCTGCTGATGGCAGATGACAATGCCATCCTCGCGGCCTTCCAAAATGGTGAGATCCTTTTAGCCGATTCCATGCCCAATGATGAAATTGATGCATGGAGGGACAAACCGGAGTTTAATCTTGAAGGTCAGCTGGGAACCTATTACGTCAGCTTTAACGTGAAAAAGCCGCCGCTTGATAACCCGTTAGTGCGTAAAGCTTTACTGCTGGCGGTAGACAGGGACTATATCGTCACCAATATCGGAAAAGCAGGACAGGAACCCGCAGGTGCCTATGTACCGATAGGATTGACAGATGCTGACCCGGCAAAAGAATTCCGTGATGTCGGCGGAAATTACTATGATCCGTCCAAAGAAGCTTTTCAGGCCAACCTTGCGGCAGCCAAGAAGGCTCTTGCCGACGCTGGCTACCCCGATGGAAAGGGGCTGCCAACCATGGAATATCTTTATAATGAAAGTACGGGACATCAGCTGATAGGCGAAGCCTTACAGTCCATGTGGAAGGAGATTGGCGTAAATGTCACCCTGGTGTCGCAGGAATGGAATACTTTCCTCACCACGCGTAAGAACGGAGAATATCAAATTGCACGCAATGGTTGGCTGGCCGACTACAATGATCCGATTTCCTTCCTGGATATGTGGATTACGGGCAGCGGGAACAATGACGCACAGTGGTCAAACAAGGAATACGACGCACTGATTACAAAAGTGAAAGCTTCTTCAGACAGAGCCGAAAGAATGCAACTGATGCATCAGGCGGAGAAAATCATTTTTGACGAATCCATGCTTTGTCCAATCTATTACTACGTAGATATCTTTTTAAAGAACCCAAAATTGCAGGGGTTTTACTCTTCCCCTCTTGGCTACAAGTATTTTATGTATGCTACAGTAACGAAATAGCCCTATAAACCGGGCATGCTCAAAGAAACAAAAGCTAGGCATGATCACTCATGCCTGGCTTCTTTCTCCTGTGCCACATATGGTGAGTAACTTGGAATAATCCGTTGAACGATCCTTCTGTTCCGGTGGTTGAATGGGGGTACCAGGCGAATACATTTTGTTCACACCATGCTTGATGGTTCTTCCAGAGTAATACAATCCTGAAAGGCCAGATACATCCTCTCGTCCATCTTCATATGACATTTGACCTAACTGACCAAATATCATGACAGGCAATCCATAGGTGTAAGTAGTTTCACCGGCTTGATTTGCCATAAGGACAAACCCTACTCCAGAAACAGGATCCACCAGCAGGTATGCGGAGTTCATAACAGTGTTTCCACCATGTGCAAAGGCTCTCACGGCATATTCATGCGCCCAGAATCCGTGACTGTTTTGAGGTATGTCTGTTCCGGGAAAAGTAAGAGAGGGTGAGAACATCTCAGTATGTGTTTGTGTTTTATTGAATAATATCTTTGAACCCTCGCTATTGGGAACAAGTGCTTGAGCAAATTTTAATAAATCGTCTAAAGTACCGGTCGTAGAACCTGCCGGATAGATATTCAAGTAAAATCCAGTTTAGTGTAGTATTCAAAATAAATACCTGTATAATATTAGGTATTACCATTACTGATGAAGGAGCATTATGAAAAACATAAAGAACCGTAAAATTATTGTTCTTTTTTCAACAGGAATATTAGTGTTTCTCTTTTGTGTATGGCAAAATAACGATATTGTTGTTTCTGATTACCAATACAGAACCTCTCTGATAGGCGATCATTTAAATGGCTATAAAATTGCGCAAATATCAGATTTACACAACAAAAAATTTGGCAGGCAGCAAAACAGGATTATCAGAATACTGAGCAATGAGACTCCTGATATTATTGTTATTACAGGGGATATCGTTGACAGTGATCGCACAAATATCGAAACAGCACTGGAATTTGTGGAACAGGCTATCAAAATAGCTCCGGTATACTTTGTTACAGGAAACCATGAACATTGGCTTTCTGAGTATGACAGGGACAATCTGTTGGAAGGAATGAAGCAAAGGGGAGTGACATTATTAGATAACCAAACAATGAACATGGATAAGTACGGAGATGAGTTTTACCTGGCAGGGTTAAGTGCAGTTCATTTATCTGACAATGTGTTAAAGACAATGTGCTCTGATATGGATTCAACAAAGCTTCAGATTGTATTGGCTCATGAGCCTCAGTTTCTTTATAATTACAGTGACGCTGATGTACACCTTGTCTTATCGGGACATGCGCACGGAGGTCAAATCAGATTGCCTGTTATTGGCGGCCTCGTTGCTCCTGGTCAGGGATATTTCCCAAAATACACATCAGGGACATACAAAAAAAATAGTACCACCATGATTGTGAGCAGAGGATTAGGGAACAGCATTATTCCGATAAGAGTTTTTAACAGACCGGAAGTTGTCATTATTACGCTTCAAAAATCTTAAAACTAATAACTCAACTTTCCAGCCTCAGTTTATGACTGGTGGGTGCGTCCCGAAAACGCTTCTGAAAGGATTGGTGACTATTCTGCGCCTGTGAACAGCCACCTTTTACTGTTCGTCAGTTATTCCCGGTCATAAAACATGACCGTCTAAATCGTTTATCTGATATGCAATGCGTAAAGCTCATCAATGCTGAGGCCGAATGTATCGCCCAAAAACCGCTCCATCAGCTTGATGGAATAATGATAAATATCGTCTATGGCAGGGTCGTTGTAGGCTTTTGTGAAGTATTCCTCCACAGTTACCGCTTCGTCGCTGTGCCAGCCGTCAATATGTTCGTCCCTGTCCACGTAAAATTCAAATGAAGCGCCGCCTCCAAAGTTGTCGTCCGCTTTCACAAGGTACTTCTTTTCATCCGCAAAGTAGCGTATGACTATTCGGTATTCCTCACTCAGAGGCGTGAAAAATCGCACATCCCCGCCTTCATCCTCATCCCAGTTTCCCCATTCAGTTGGCCTCCGACTCCATGGGCGGTATGCCCCACTGGGAGTGGTTGACCGTCACATTCACATTCTCCCGATCATAACTGGCGATATGGCTGCCATCGTCCATGACGAAGCCCAGTTCCTTGAGAGAGGATATCATGGAGAAATCCTTTTCTTCAAGTTTGGGGTAGACAGCAGCAAGAGGTGAATAATCTTTGATGGGGCAGCCTGCCAACTGTAGTTTCTTTAGATTGGTAAGTCCGGCAAGCGGCGATACGTCGCTGACTTGTGTATTGGCAAACCCCAGCCACCAAAGCTCGGTTAAGTCGGATAGCATACTCACGTCGTTTATCGTCGAGTATTCCAACAACAACATACCCAAGCTGGTCAGGTTTGCAAGCGGGGTATAGTCCTGTGCCTGACAGTTGAAAAGCGTGAGCGAGCCAAGTTTTGTCAACCCTGCAAGCGGCGATATGTCGGCTATGGGATTGCCGCCAATCATTAGTTGCTTAAGTGATGTCAACTCCGCAAGCGGCGATATATCCGTGATGGCGTGGAAATACAACTCAAGAATTTCGAGATTTTTGAAATTCTCCAAACCGGAGATGTCCGTAATCTGTGAGTTCGGGGCGGGCTCCGGCTGCCACTCGATGCCAAGTTTTAGTTCCGTGAGCGCCTCCGCTTCGGAGAGTGTGATATCACCCTTCGGTTTGTTCATGGCAACGCGTACCATTTTCTCCAACAAAGGGTCTGCAAAAACCACCGTTTTCTTCGGCTCCAACGTCGGTACAGGGTCAGATTTTGCAGGCTCGGATGATTGCCGTGAACACGCCGTAAGAGCACAGACCATTACTGAGACCAACAGTATTGCAAACAGCTTTTTCATACTCCTTCTCCTTCAATTATTTATTAACGAATTTTTTATTTCCAAACCGTCAGCTTCGGTTGAAAGACATTTGCTTTTACAACGACTTTGCCATAGCCGCCGCTTGGTACATCCAGTTCGCGGCGCACATTTCTTGAGCCATAGGCGTTTGTTTCAAGCATAATGGGCGTCGTTGTTCTCACAACTTGCTTGTGGGAAGCGGTTATTTGTTATCGCTCATGTACTGTCACACCATAGCTTTCCCTTGCTTTTGCACGGGTCTTACGGCTTCTCCGCGTCCTCCGTGATAGCCCATGAGTGCCCAAAACGCGTCAGGCCGGGGATACGCCCCTGTACGCAGTATTGATTGACGCGGCGTTCCGACACGCCCAATTTGCAGGACGCTTCCCGGATGGAGATATAGCCCTTTATGCTGTTCATCTGCCGTGCCTCCCTGTGAATACAGTTTAACATGTTACATTATATACAAGTATTTGTAACTTTTCAATGTAAATTGTAAAACTTTCCATAAAAGCGGGCAAAAAGCGCCGTTCAAAATGCCTCATTATTGAAGGGTGATAAAGACCGCAGCAAGCATAGGGATTGTCATGACAATCCCGAAAAACACGTCGCTCCGCCCCTGCCGGAGCGTGCGCGTTCCCTGGAACAAGGTACCTGGGCCCCGCCCGTTGTCCCGCAACTCACCCCTTGTTTATAACTACTCGAGAGTTTATGTCTGATTTTTTGGGTGTAATGTCTGATATCTTGGTTGAGCAAAGCAGGTTACCGGTGTAAGTTCTTATTATGATCCTGAAACGGTTATTGAAAATACTTTATGCCAAAGCCATGCACTACCGGGTAAACAAAATGTACAATCTGACAGATTGTCCGGCTTATTCTAAGAGAAGGCAGATATTTGCGGACAGCAACCTGAATACCAGGAGCAACTGCATTCCTTCAACAACCGCTAAAGTTTGATTCATTCAAATTTCCAGGCAATAAAAAAATTTAAGAGAAGGAGAGGTCGTATGAAAAAAAGAATCATTGCACTCATCATCGTAGCAATGTTTGCTGCAATTCCCATCCAGGCTCTGGGCACTTACAGTTACAGCAACCCGGGAGACAAAAACCATTTTGTTTATTATCAGGGAAGCTACGACCAACAAACCTATCCCAGACAATCACTAAACTCTATTTTTACCACAAATGCTATTTCCGTTGATGGTATACTCGATACGGCTTATGACAATGCACCTGTATCGAATATAGGGCATGTTAAGGTGCTTGATAATATGCAGTATGCTGATAATTCTGCTGCGCAGCCGGCAACAGGTACCTTGCGTTCCATATGGGATGGAACTGTTCTTTACCTGTTTGTAGAGGTTATCGACGAAACTCCTGAAAACAATGGGGCTGCTGCGGCAAATGGAGGTGCGATGACCTCGAAGCCTGCAGTGCCGAAAGATCGGGACAGTGTTGTTTTCGGATTTGACCTGTATAATGAAAAGGTGGTCTATGAAACCGACACAACAGCAGTTTTTACGATTGATTCCACCGGGAACTTGACATATTTCCGCAATCAAAGCATTCCTTCCCTGGGATCGGTTCATGCCGATCCGAATCATCCTGAATTTACAAACCGGCTCAAAAGCTATTCTGCCAAACCGACTGCAAATGGATATAATGTGGAATTGGCTTTGCATATTGAAGGTGTAGAGCCACAAAATGGAAGCCAGTTCGGTGTGGATGTCCAGATATGCAATGTGCAACAAATGAGCGCGCGTACCGTTCAGGAACCGAATCCCTGGTACCCATGGTTCGGATCTGAATTTAATACGACGGTTTATCCCGCCGGACCAGACCGTTCTTCAAATACATTTTGGAGCCATAACCAGGATTCACTGTATGAAGAGTATGATCATGAACGCCCAAATGCAGTAGACTGGGGCACTGTTACCTTGACTGGCTGGAATGGTATAGATGAATTTGCATTCAGCTCATGGCGGATCCTGAACAACCTGCAATATTTGGATTCCATTCGTTTCCCGAAGGGGGTTTGGACACCAGAATCACAGGAGGCTCTTGATCAAGCTGTTACTCATGCCAATGAACTGGTTCAACAGTCGAACACAGTTGTACAGGCTGTATATCAAGCTGTATATGCTCAATTTCCTTCAGCTGCCATAAATCTGGAGAACGCAATTTCCAGTTTGCGTTGGGCGGATACGAGATACCCAGACCCCATGGATTTGCCCGACCAGTTTACACTGCCAAACCCCTATCAATTCTTTGGCAATGATGGGCAAAGTGACCGTATGGTAAAAACCCTGTCGGATTGGCAGGAGAGACGCGCTGAAATATTAGACCTTGCGCAATTTTACGAATACGGATATAAACCTCAGGCTCCGGATGAGATGATACTTACCGGTGTGGAATTTGGTGATTCCAGTACTGCCGGATGGTGGGAAACAGCTTATCCCTGCCTGAAGATCAGCACTTCAGTCACTTATGGCGAGGTTACCAAACCGATGAACTTCGAAGTGTTTATGCCCTCGGACGAACAGCTTGCGGCAGCCGGTCATGGTGATAATGTGCCTGTGATTATCAGCTTTGATGGTCGCATTGAACAATACCTTGATGCCGGAATTGCGGTTTTAAAGGCACCTGCAGTGACCGGTGGCGACAATAGAACAAATGAATACGCCTGGGGCACACGTTCCGGTATATTCTATGAATTTTTCCCATACAGCCGCAACGGGCAAAACGCACTGAAGGAAGTCAGCAGCGAAATGGCAGCAGCATGGGGTGTTTCCCGGGCGATTGACGCGCTGGAGCTGATAATTGGAAATACAACCATCGTCAACGGTAAGGAAGCCGGAAAAATAGTGGCTGCGGACAAACTGGCGGTAACAGGCTTCTCGATCAATGGAAAATATGCTTTTGTTTCGGCAGTTTTCGACGAACGCATTGATGTTTGCATTCCGGGTGCAGCAGGTGCTACAGGCCCTTCACCATGGCGTTATGTATATGCAGGGCAGGCTTATGATTGGTCGGATACGCAGTGGGCACCAAACGGAGCTGCAAACCAGGTCGCTTTTGGTACCGAGTTTATGGCCAACAGTGTTCGTCATAACCGTGTTCGTGAAACGGAAACCTTCCGCAGGTTCCTGACACCTGGAAACTTTTACAAGAAGCTTGACGGGGCATATGGTTATGGAACACGCCTGCCATTTGACCAGAACGATTTGGTTGCCACACTTGCACCCCGCGCGATTATTGTGGAAAACACACTGAATGATTACAATGACGGATGCGTAACCGATGCATTGAGTCTGGATCTTGCAAAAACAATCTACAGTAACCTTCAGTATGATGCGGATGACTTGATCAAGTATAATTACAGAACTGTACAGCCTTCCGGTGACCCTCATGGCAATGATGGGGATCAGCGTTCAAGATCTGCTGCATACTTAAACTATTATTTTTACAATACCCCAATGGAGTCAGAAACAGAGACCTGGCTGGCAACCAATCCATACACGCTGGATATCTCCAATAATAAATCACAGTCCCCCTACGATTATTATTATGGCGGTTACAATACGATCACAGGTGGAACCGGGGGAGTGGAAGGTACGAACGGATGGTATTCCTACAAAATAACCGGCCCGGATATCTCCAATGTAAACTTGATGTCAGATGACAGAGCCCTGAGTGTAAACCTTAACAGCGATAAGGAAGCTGTCTGGTATGCATCTATCAGTTCCAATGCGTATACCACTGTAAATTCACAGACTTTTGATGCAACCGGGACAGTAAACGAGGGCAGTTACAGAATTAGCTTTACAGGGTTAAACAATGGTGAAAGAAAATATATCAGTTTGATGTTTGTGGACGATTTAATGAATGAAACCCTTGTACAGCTGAATGGAACCCCACTGGAAGAGACCTCGACGGATACCGGGGGCTCATCGACTGCACCGGTTGTGCAACCAACTCCAACCAAAGCCATTACTCCAACTCCAACGAAACAGCCTTTCGGTGTCGAAACAAAAACGGAGAAGGATGGCGTATCAACGGTAACCCTGGTGGTTGATCCGGATATTATCGAAAGTAAATTAGCACAAGAGCTTAAAGCTCCCCCGCAGGATCAGCAAAAACGAATAGAACTGACAATAAAAGAGGATACAGCGGACAGAACCAGCATTAAACTGACTGGAGAGAGCATCGCGAAGCTTACGGATAATGATTTTGAACTATCTGTGGCCAGGAATAATGTTTCTTATACGATTGCAGCGAAAGAAATTGCAATTGAAGAGCTTGCAAAAGAGCTGGAATTATCTGAACAGGAGCTGAAAAATGTTCAAATCGAAATTCAGATAAACCAGGTATCTGATGAAGTGAGGGCAATATACGAAGAAACAGCCAGGAATAACTATCATGAACTGGTGTTCCCACCGGTGGAATTCTCTATCACCGCAAGCACAACTAATTCAGAGGGAACCGAAGAAAGCATAACCATTCAAAGGTTCTCAAATTATGTTAACCGCACCCTGGAGATTCCTGAGGGTGTGGATCCAGCCAAGATCACAACAGGGGTTGTGTTTAACAGTGATGGAACATATAACCATGTCCCGACGGTAGTGTTTGAGCGGGATGGGAAATGGTATGCCAGTTTAAACAGCTTAACCAATTCGGATTATTCAGTGTTGTCAAATCCGATTACAGTAGTCTCCGTGGAGAACCATTGGTCAAAAGAGGCTGTGAATGACATGGCATCAAGACTTGTCATCAGTAATCCCCATACCTTCGCACCAAAGGCATTCATTACCAGAGGAGAGTTTGCACAATATATCTCCAAGGCGCTTTGCCTGCGTGGAACAGACACGGGAAAACAGTTTACAGATATAACTGCCACAGATCCGTTGGCGGATGATATTGACGCTGCTGTGGAATACGGTATTATCAAGGGCTTTTTAGATGGCACCTTTAAGCCGAATATCACTATCACCAGACAGGAAGCCATGGCAATGTATTCTAGAGCAATGGATGTTGTGGGCCTTGATGTGAAAAACCCGGACAGGATCAACAGCTTTAGCGACAGAGGAGAAGTTTCAGAATGGGCTTATGAAGAAGTCAAGAAAGTCCTTGGCGCTGGGGTGTTCAATGGAACCAGTGAAACAACAATTTCACCCATGGAGACATTTACATATGCTGAGGCAGCAACTGCCATTCGAAATCTGTTGATTGAATCCGGATTGATTAACGAATAACCTGCACTGAAAGAAATTGAAACCTAACCAAAAGCCCCCCTTTACTATGAAGGGGGGCTTTTGACTGATTGGTGTGAACTATGAAGGCACAACCCCAAAAAGACCAGGTGTGCTCTTAGCTGGTGCGTGCGTAACCAGTTCCACCTTGAGAAGGCTTAACGCTCCATTGCTCTCCAGTAGCCAGGTTCGTCTGAATGGGCAGGCTACCCGGTACTTGCCGAAGAAATGTATTCAGCTCTTTAATCGGTACTCACTGGGAAGAAAACCGGTATGTCGTTGAAACATTTTGCTGAAGTAAGCGGTGTCATCTCCGAACCCCAAGCGATATGCGAGTTCGTAAATCCTGATATCATCAATGGTTCCAAGCAGCTCCCTTGCCATTTCGAGACGGGTGAGCATAAGATACTCGGAGAATTTCATCCCACATTCCTTCTTAAAAAGTCTGCCGAGATAATCTGCGTTCATATACAGCACGTTTGTGGCAATATAGCTCAGGGTAATGTTGCGGTTACCCACATTTTCCTTGACGTATAGGATCACCTTCTGCACTACGCTGCTTTGATGATAGTCAGCAGCATCGATAATCGTGACAGTTCTGTTTTCTCTTTGGCTGTGATGCAAGGGCTGACGGATGATCTGAAGTGCTTCCCTGTATATTTCCTTCATGCTGCGAAGCTCCCCGCGGCTGCTTAAAACGGCGCATACTTTTTTTACCCCACGCTCACAGACCTTTGCGCCGATTTGGTTGATCACAGCTTTGATCGGATCGCATTTTTCAACGTCAAAAACAAGTACGACACAATCACCTGCAATCATACTGAAGTACCAGCCAAACAGAGCGGAAGCGGAATCGACGGCGGCTCTTATTTCTTCAAGACCAAATCCATGTTCAGAAGGCTCTGAACAAAACAGTACCATTTGAAGCTGCTTGCAGCCATGATCGAAGAGCCGGCAGAACAAGTCCAGGTCGGACTGCTTTTTCATCCGGCCTGTTAAAAAGTCCCTAAGAAGCTTTTCCTTTGCCTGCGGCATCAGCTGCTTTAAATTATCCTCAAGCAACAGCCGTTCCTCCTCGGAGGCAGATTTTTCTTCGAGGTTCTGAATGATGGTGCGGATGGTATCTGAAATCTCCTTTGTATCGCAGGGCTTAAGCAGATAGCTTCTTACATTGTTGCGGATGGCCTGCTGAGCATAATCGAATTCGCCGTAACCCGAAAGAACCACAAACTCCGGCTTTTCGCGCACATCTCTGAAATGGGAAATGACCTCCATGCCCGTCAGTTCCGGCATGATGATATCCACAATGGCAATATCGGGTTGCTCGTTTTCGATCATTTTAACCGCCTCCCTGCCATCTGAGGCAAGCAGGACGCGTGAAACCCCGACATTCTTCCAGTTGATCGCATTGGCGATACCTTCCCGGATAGTTCTTTCATCATCCGCAATCAAAAGTGTTCTCATTTGACTCTACCCCTTTCGTCAAAGGTAATAAAACCGTCACTTTTGTTCCTGAAGGATCCATGTTTTCAACTATAATTCCATATTGCTCTCCAAAAGATATTTTAATCCTTTCGTGAATATTCTTTAACCCTATGCTGTTATTTCCCGCTTCGGCTTCACCCCGGATCACTTTTTCCACATGCTGCAGGTCGGCTCCCCTGCCATTATCGGTAACATATATTTCTGCGTGATCCGCTGCAACGCGGGCGGAAATCCGGATACGGCAGAGGGTGGAGTATTTCTCGAGGTTATGAATGATACAGTTTTCCACGATGGGCTGCAGGGTGAGGCGCGGAACATTACATCTCCACAACGCGGCGGGAATGCTCTCCTGATAATCCAGCCTTTGTTCAAAACGCATTTTTTGAATTGTGATATAGTCATCCACAAAGCTGATATCTTCCTTCAGCGGGATTATGTCCGGAACCTTGATTGATCCGCGGAGCATATTAGAAAGCGCGCGAACCATTTTCGAGATTTCATCATGATTGCTCTGAACCGCTTTCCAGTGGATTGTATCAAGGGTATTATATAGAAAATGCGGGTTGATTTGCTGCTGAAGCACCTTATAGCGCATTTCCATAATCATCAGCTGCTTGACATAACCTTCATTGATCAGATGGTCAATCTTCTGCACCATTTCTGAAAAATCCCTTGAAAGCTGCATCACTTCAGCAACAGCGTACTTCTCGATTGTTTCGGGTTCTTCCAACGCAATGGAATAATCCCCCTTTTCAACAACCTTCATAGCCCGGGTCAGACGTATAATGGGCCTGGTGATTCCGATAGTAATCTGATATCCAATGAACAGTACCAGGGTGACGATCACCAGGAAAATCATCATATACAGCAGATTGGTACTGCGCAAATTGGTGAGAATATCCTTTGCGGGCAGAATATAAACAAGGTACCAGTCTTTGTCCCCCAAACCCCGGATGGAAATGAAATATTGCTCTCGATTTACTGTAATGATGTTATAAGCCTTTTTACTGTCAATAAAATTCAACAACTCTGTCTGACTGTTGTATGTGGGGTTGTTGGAAAGAATTTGCCCGTCTGCAACGCAGATAATATCGGGATTGTATTTCTGCTGAACCTCGGAGGCATTCTCCAAAAGATAATTCACATCAATGTTTATAATGAGTGTTCCCATCGGTTTAAAGCCGTCTCCCGATATGTCCTTGATGGATCTATAAAGGGTGATGGTGTTTTCGCCGGCTATGTTCGCCGCCCAATCCAGAGAGCCGTAGGTCTGAGCCGCCAAACTGATCAGCTGCTTACGCTCCTGCACGGACAGGGTGAGGGCTCGCCGGCTGCTTGTTTCTACCGTGTCGCCGTCGGTAAAGATAAAGCTGATGGACAGAATATTCTTGTCCATGACCCATCGTGTGAAAAGCTGTGTATATAAATCCTTCTTTGCCACATTTTTTTCGTAGGAATTATCGGAAAGATGATATGTCTTCATATTTCCCTGAATCGTATGGTTTGAAAGTATTTCAAAGGAGAGTTCTTCAATTCTGGAAAGCCTTGTTTGGGCAACAATGGTATACAGCCCCAAAACCTCTGCCGATTCATTATATACAAGGTTCGTATACGAACTGTACAGCCTGAAAGAGAAGATTACCGTTGCCAGAGCCAGGATAGCCGCTTCCAAAATCAATAAAGAAAAAACTCCCTTTTTAATCGGGATGACCTTCATACACTACTCCTTCACCAATATGTTTTTAGTTGCTGCGTAAAACCACTCGAATAGGAAACTCTACTTTTCATTTAGCTGGAGTATGTGCTGTCGAAAGACTTATGATGTAACAGACATATAATATTATAGAACGACCGAAGGAAAAAGAAAACAACGCAAATGAACCTTTATTCAAAAACTCTGCAAAAATTGATGCTACTTTTATGCAAGGTTTTCAATAATGTTACGATTGCAACCAATCAATTCCATTGATATAATCACTATATCATCGAAAAAGGAAGATTGGAATGAAATATAGAATTTGTTTTTTTATAACAATATTTGTAGTATTCCTTTCGCTCGCAAGCTGCAGTATGCTGCAAGGAGAAATGGGCCAGGAATCGCTTCCCGGGTTGGGCAACGATTCAGGCGGAGGTGTAGGGAAGAAATCGCTCAGTATCATGTGGTGGGGTTCCCAAACACGGCATGAAAGAACCCTGGCTGTGCTGGAACTGTATACAAAGGAACGGGGCGTGGAGTTTGAGCCTGAGTTTTATGGCTTTGATGATTATATCAGCAAGTTGAACACGCTGATAGCTGCGAACGACCCGCCTGATTTGATGCAGATGGGCGGGAATTTCACAACCTATATTGATCACATTGAAGTTCTGAACGAGTACATTGAAAACGGCATTATCGATACCTCCGATACTGACCCCGGTTTCATTGACATTACCTCCCTGGAGGGAAAAATCATCGGTATTTCTTCCGGGACCAATTGCTCTGCGGTGGCTTATGATCCGGCACTGTTCAAAAAAGCATCCCTGCCGGAGCCTGATGGAAGCTGGACCTGGGCGGAATTTGAAGCGATTTGTCTTTCACTGCACAGAAGGCTGGGTATCTTTGGATTTAGCCAGACGGAGAACAGTGAGTTTGAAATTTTAACCTTTTACATTCAACAATATGAAACGGGAGAAAGCTTTTTTAAGGAACCCTACCGGTTGGATTTGAATTACAGCGATGACAGCTATGTGGTGGAATACTTGAAAATGTTGAACAATCTGACCAAGGAAGGCGCATATCCAAGCCCGTCCCAGATGTCGGAAATAAAGGATGTTGAACTAGACCCGCTGGTACGAGGGGAAGCTGTGATGAGCTCGCTTTACAGCAATCAGTTTGTTGCCGTCACCAATGCCGCCGAACGGTCGCTCAAGCTGGTTAATATGCCCCGGGTAAAAAAAGACGGTTTGCTTGGGCAGACCCTTCTTTCTTCACAAATGTTCTGCATCTGCGCAGCTTCTGAACAAAAGCAGGACGCTGCACAGTTCCTAAACTATTTTGTTAATGATATAGCCGCAAATCAGATCCTGCAGGGAGAACGTGGAGTGCCCATTATGAAATCCATCCGGGAGGCTATGGCAACCAATCTGACCCCGGCTGAACAGGAAATATACAGGTATGTAAACAATATTAGTCGAGAAGCCTCTTTGAGTAATTTACTCAATGCGCCGGTTCAGACGGAGATTCGGGATATTTTCATTCAGATTTCCGAGGAAGTGAAGTTTGGCCGGACTTCTCTGAAAGATGCTGCTCAAAAGCTCAGGACACAATCAAATGATGTTTTGGCAAGATATAAAAAAGCGAATATGACAGATGAAAAACCTGATTGATTGAAAGGCGATGAACTCATACGATGAGGCTTATTCGAGATAACTGCTTGGTGCAGTAGTAAATCTGGCAACAGATTGTACCGAGCTTGATTTTACGATGTTGTCAGTTTACTGCACCTATATCGAATGTGAATTCCCCGGTTTCACGGTAGCTGCCTGCAAGGACAGATTACTGGAGGCACAGCACATTTTGGAACTAAACGGATGTGTTGAAGGGCGGATGCATCGCTTTTTGCTGGCAGCAGTTAAGAAAAGATAGTACAACCTTCCCACCTGAGGATTTCCATAATGTTTTCAGGTGCCGGCTGCCGATATGCGGAGGTTTGGGTCGCACCGTCATTTGTAAGCCTGTTTTGCAGGCATCCTGAATACCGGTGGGAAATTGAAGAAGAATAAACGCTTTATCAGGTAGTTTGCACATTGTCCCCTCAAATCCATATTGTTACTGAGAGCAGCTGTTTCTTTACAGGAGATAGCTGCTCTTTTTCGTTCTATTTTTTCTGTACGAAGTGAGCCTTATTTGAAGCCGTTTTATTTCAGCCTTTTCAGGAAAGATAGTCCTCAAGCGATGTGATGCCTTTACAGAATGAATGACAAAAAATCGAAAAAGTGAAAGATTCAAGTCTGTTTTCTTGGCTATCGTGTCTGATTATTTCATTGGGCAAATCCACTTGCAGCGGTAAACTTAAGAAAGATCCCTCCTCAAACTGTGGCAGGTAGCGGGGCTCTTTCTTAGCCTGTACAGGAGACAGCCTGTGCAGGCTAAGAAGAGTATTCACGAAAGGCGCCCGCGGAACTTGATTTTGAGGAGGCCATCGACAGAATTCAGAAAGAAAGAATAAAAGGGAGGTAAGTAAAAATGAAAAAACGCATCATTGCGGCACTCCTGATCGTTTTCACCCTGGTTATGCCCATGCAGGCCCTGGCCGCGTATGATTACAGCAACCCGGGTGACAGGGATCATTTTGTTTATTACAAGGGATCCTATGATCCCGAGGCCAATCCACAAGAGAACCTGAACTCCGTGTTCACCGCCGAGGCAATTTCAGTGGACGGTGTCAGGGATGAGGCATATAACAGCGCGCCAGCATCCAGCATCGATAACGTCAAGCTGCTGAGCGGTATGCAAAATGCGCAGAATCCCCAGGCTCAGCCGCCAACGGGCACCCTGCGCTCTGTCTGGGACGGCCCGGTTCTTTATTTGCTTGTCGAGGTCGTAGATGAAACCCGTATCATTGGGGAGAACGCTCCGGCGAACGGCGGAGCCATGACCTCCAAACCGGCGGTGCCAAAGGATCGCGACAGTGTTGTTTTCGGCTTTGACCTGTATAACGACAAGGTGGTTTACGAAACCGACACAACCGCTGTATTCACAATTGACTCCAGCGGAAACCTGACGTTCTTCCGCAGCTCCAACATTCCATCCCTGGGATCTGTTCATGCGGATGACACTCATCCCGAGTATACCAATCGCATCAAAAGCTATTCTGCGACTACTACCGAGAATGGCTATAATGTAGAGCTCGCTCTTCAAATTGAAGGTACCGGGCTTCAAAACGATACCCAATTCGGTGTGGATGTTCAAATATGTAATGTCCAGAACCTGACAGATACGACCTATGCGCGTACCTCAAACACCTTCTGGAGCCATAACCAGGATTCAGAATTTGACCATGAGAGGCCAAATGCCGTGGATTGGGGCAATATCACCCTGACGGGCTGGAATGGTACGGATGGTTTTGCGTTCAGTACCTGGCGCTTGACGAAGAACATTGCTTATCTAAATTCCATCCGGTTCCCGACAGGTGTTTGGACAACCGAGTCACAGCAAGCTTTGGACCTGGCTGTAGATCAGGCAGAGACTCTTCTTGCTAGTGTTGATACGGCTACGAGCGAGGACTATCCCGATTATTATGCTGCAGCCGATATGTTGGAGGCGGCGATTGCCGGCCTGCGCTGGGCGGATACAAGGTATCCGGATCCGATGACTCTGCCGGATCAATTTACTTTGCCCAACCCATATCAATTCTTCGGCAGCGATGGAAACAACACCAGGATGGTTGAAAACAATGCCGATTGGGAACAACGGCGTGCAGAAATCCTTGAACTGGCGCAGTTCTACGAGTATGGCTACAAACCTGCCGCTCCCGATGCGATGTCCATTGCTTCAATTTCATATTCGACAAACAGTAAAAACTATAAGATCAATACAAGCATCACATATGGTACTGTTACGAAGAACCTGGAATTCAGACTGAACATGCCAACAGACACACAACTTGAGCAGGCAGGCCACCTGAGCAATGTTCCTGTGGTTCTCAGCTTTGATGGAAATATTGATGCCTATTTGCAGGCGGGTATTGCCGTTTTAGCAATCCCGGCAGTAACAGGCGGTGATAAGCGAACGAATGCGTATGCATGGGGTACACGAACGGGCATTTTCTATGATTTCTTCCCATACAGCCGTAACGGTGCGGATGCCTTGAATGAAGTCAGCAGTGAAATGGCTGCTGCCTGGGGTGCCTCGAGGGCGATTGATGCCCTGGAGCTGCTGTATACGCGCACGGATATCGTGAACGGAAAAAATGTCGGTACCCTTATCAACCCATACAAGCTTGCAGTAACAGGCTTTTCTATTAATGGGAAATATGCTTTTGTTTCCGCAGTGTTCGATGACCGAATTGATGTATGTATCCCTGGTGCTGCCGGCGCCACGGGTCCTTCTCCCTGGCGCTATGTGTATGCAGGGCAGGAATACGATTTCTCGGATACAACCTGGGCACCGGATGGATCAGCCCAGCTGACAGCCTTCGGAACAGAGTTTATGGCTAACAGCGTTCGACACAATCGTGTTCGTGAAACCGAGACCTTCCGCCGTTTTCTGACCCCGGAGAATTTCTACAAAAAGATTGACGGAGCCTATGGGTATGGAACCCGCCTGCCCTTCGACCAAAATGATTTGGTGGCGACACTGGCTCCTCGTGCAATCATTGTAGAGAATACGGTGAATGACTATAATGACGGCAGTGTGGCTGATTCTCTCAGCCTTGATATTGTTAAATCCATTTATAGCAATTTGGGCTATGATGCTGACGAACTGCTCAAGTACAACTACAGAACCATTAAGCCCAGCGGTGATCCGCACGGAAATGACGCTGCTCAGCGTTCAAGATCAGCTGAATATTTAAACAATTATTTTTATGGTGCACCCATCAGCACAACGACCGAGGAGTGGTTGAATACCAATCCGTATGCATTGAATGTGTCCAATAATAAAACAGAGTCCCCCTATGACTATTACTATGGCGGCTATAACACCATTACCGGCGGAACCGGTGGTGTTACAGGAAATGACGGCTGGTATTATTATATACTCCCCGAGACTCCGGATCCCGATCTTACGCCGGTTATGAAAGCCCTGATGGCGATTGAGCAGGGAACCTATAATATTCCTCTTTCCAGCCAGTCCGATCAGACAGAAAAAACGGCCTGGGTGCAGAACAAAGCCAACACACTGATCCCCGATGGAAATGGATCCACAGTGGAAGTAAGTTATGACAATGGATATGAGGTAAGCGTTACAAAGGGCTCTGTGAATAAGTCCGCCAAGATTGTCGTCACCGAGGCAAAGTCATACACGGTCACTTTTGAGGATTATAACGGTGATGTGCTGAAGACAGAAAACGTGGAAGAGTATCAGGCGGCTACTGCTCCGGATAATCCGGTCAGAGAAGGATACAATTTTGTTGACTGGGATGTGGATTTCAGCAGGGTGACCCTGAATTTGACCGTAACAGCTACCTATGAGCTAACGGAAGAAAGCAAGCTGGCGCTGGATAAAACAGCCTTGAACATCGGTTTTGCACAAGGTGATACCGAAAGCACCGTCACTCAAAACATTACACTCATCAACGAGGGCACAGAACATGGATCAACCATCACCTGGCAATCCGATAATGAGGTTGTTATCAGTAATGATGGAATCGTAACACGACCGCCAACATCCGGCAGCGATGCTAATATTACGCTGACGGCAACCATTACGCGTAACGAGATAACGGATACAAAGGTATTTAGCCTGACAGTGCTTAAGCTTGAAGAAGGCTTCTTCAATATGAAAGCTTTGGTTTCCCCGGCTATGAGCGGTACAGTCACCGGTGACGGCACATACGCCCAGGACGCGTCTGTTACCGTAACCGCTGCCGCAAACACCGATTATCGTTTCGTCAATTGGACAGAGAACGACAATGAAGTGAGCACGGACCCCACCTATATCTTTACCATGGGTGCAAATGACAAAATATTGACCGCAAACTTTGCTTCCACGGTTATTCCTGTAACGAATATCCCCGGTGTGCCGACCCAAATAAATCCGACGATCATGGACGGCACAACCCCTGTGAGCGGCGGGTTACTGCTCAGGTACGCAAGCAGAAACAGCGGAACCGTTACGTATCTGCGCGGAGGCCAATACAAATACCGCAACGCTAGTCCAAACGTAGTGGAGATTGAACCCGCAAACACAACATATAAGGATATCACCTGGTCTGTAGCTCAGGGAAACGCAGAAATCTATACATATGTCCGCTCTTACAATTCTTCTTATAATGTGGTGGTACTCAAGGCTGATAATGCAGGAGAGACCATTGTGCTGAGGGCTACTGTTGCCAACGGGGTGAGCCCCGGTGTGAATTATGTCCAGGATTACACGATATCTGTTGTGGATCCCCAGACATGCACCTTTGCAGCAGATATCCCGGGCGTGCCGGCAACCGGCTTTATCGGAGAGGAACTGACCCTCCCGGCAGCAATCGAGCCGGAAGCCATATTTAGTGACGTAGAATGGACGATCAAGACAAACGGAGCCGATGCAAGTCTCGCGAACAACAAATTATCGGCAGCTTCCCAGGGAGATGTTGTTCTCACCGCAAAAACGAAATATGATATCCGGATTATGGATAATGAGCAATACCCGACACAATTTTCCAAGGACTTTACGATCAGCTTCAGTCAGAACCCTGACATTGTTGCGGCGGAGGCAGCTGTAGCGGAGATTGAAGGCGGAACCTATCAGATTCCGATTGCCAGCCAGGAAGATCAAGAATCAAAAAGGGCCTGGGTGCAGAATGCGGTCAATGCATTGATCCCTGAAGGGAATGAATCCACAGCCACAGTAACCTATAACAATGGATATGAGGTTTCTGTGACCAGCGGAACAGTGACCCGCAGTGCGACAATCGTTGTGACTGAAATTCCGGGCTACAATGTCAGTGCGCTGATTAGCCCTGAAAACGGCGGAACAGTCAGCGGTGCAGGCAAATATACAGAGAATGATACCGTAACATTAACCGCGACGGCAAACACCAGATACAGCTTCACCAGCTGGACAGAAGACGGTAATACAGTATCCACGGAACTGAGTTATTCCTTTACCATGGGTACCGAGGATCGGACCTTGACAGCAAACTTTACGGCTAATACCTATACAGTAACCTTCAAGGATTATAATGGGAACACCCTTGCAACCGAAACCGTAAAAGAAGGAAACGCAGCAACTGCCCCGGCAAACCCGAGCAGAAGCGGTCATATCTTCACCGGATGGGACAAGGCGTTCAACAATGTAACATCAGACTTAACTGTAACAGCGCAATATGCTGAAGATGCTCCATCAGTTACCGATGCAAAGAAGGTCGCACTGGATAAAGCAGCACTGAACATTGGTTTTGCATCCGGAGACAATGAATCGGCAGTAACAGGAGATATTGCATTAACCGTAACCGGTGCTGTATATGGATCTACCATTACCTGGCAGTCGAACAATATAAATGTCATCAGCAATGCCGGAACGGTCACACGTCCGCCATATTCGGGTGAAAACGCAAATGTGACTGTCACCGCTGATGTATACTATAACGGTGCCAGTGATACGAAAGCATTTGTCCTGACAGTTCTGAAGCTTGATCCGATCACCTTCACCGTCACCTTCAAGAACTATGACGGAAGCACATTAAAGACCGAAACCGTACAGCAGGGAAACGCAGCAACTGCACCGGCAAACCCGGAAAGAAGCGGCTATACCTTCAGCGGATGGGACAAGGCGT
>LSQX01124194.1_pt3 | contig 27912 bp, 23 predicted proteins | sample 654561 | NCBI WGS metagenome assembly LSQX01 (sample SAMN04489861, study PRJNA283612) | anaerobic digester metagenome | isolation source: 4 biogas reactors fed with cattle manure at either 37C or 55C with and... | place: Denmark: Kongens Lyngby | collected 2014
TTCGCGGTGCGCGTCTTTCTGATGATCTCCTCGTTCTATACCGTCATCCTGTCCACGAACTTCAGCCAGATCATTTTAGGGCTGCGCTCCTGGCGCGTTTCCTATGCGGTCGCCTTCGGCATCGGCCTGATTTTCCAGATCATACCGATCATTGTCAAGGAGTTCGCGACCATCATCGAAGCCCAAAGCTCCCGGGGGCTGGAAGTTGAGCAGTGCAGCGCGGCAGCGAAAATGAAAAATTACATCATTGTCTCCCTGCCGCTGTTGTTTCGGGTTCTGGGAAAAGGCCATGCCATTTCGCTGGCCATGCATTACTACAAGCTGAATTTCAAAGTGCGGCGCACCTCTTATAAAGTGATCCAGCCGACCTACCGTGACGCGGTCTTTGCCGTGGTTTTCCTTGCGGCGGCGGCGCTCGCGGTCTATTTGCAGCTTTTTCACTACATACCACTGTAATTCGGCGTTGTCTGCCAAGAGGGGGAATTGACATGATCGCAAAATGGGAAAACCTGACACGGGACGAGCTAGCAGCCATTGACAAAGAATCGGCCATTGTCTGCCTGCCTACAGCAGCGACAGAACAGCATGGCGCACACCTGCCCGTCGGTACGGATGCCATCATCCTGGCCAGCCTGATCGACATGATCATCGAAAAAGAGACCTTTACTGAAGGCAGCCTTATTTTCGCGCCTCAGCTGCCGGTCGGTAAAAGCAATGAACATATGGGCTTTGCCGGCACGCTGACCTTTGGCACCCAGACCTACTATGCCATGCTGCATGACCTGGCCAGTGCGATCGCCAAAAGCGGTTTCAAGAAGCTGGTTCTGTTGAACAGCCATGGCGGCAATACGGATATGCTCAACCTGATCAGCCGGGATCTGCGCATAGACCTGGGCTTGAATGTCTTTGTCTTTGACTGGTGGTTCACCTCCTTCTGGGAAAAAGGGCTGCAGGGACTTAAGGAATCCGGAAAATACGGTGTATTCCATGCCTGTGAGCTGGAGACCTCTTTGATGCTCTATGCTCAGCCGCAGTCTGTGCACATGGCGCTGGCGGTTGATGAAGATCCGGTAGCCAGCCTGAGGGACAATGACTATGTAACGGTCTTCGGACCCTATAACGCTGGTTGGAAAACCAGCGATGTGACCAGCAGCGGTGTGATCGGCGCGCCGACGCTGGCCACAGCAGAAAAAGGCAAAAAGCTTTTTGACTATGCTGTCAGAGAGCTGGTGCAGATCATAAAGGCTTTTGCTCATACCGAATATTAAGGAGGCGCATCACATGTCTAATCCAACACAGCTTGAATCACAGGCAAAACCCAAATTCACCTTTGTCAACATCATTTTCTTTGTTATCTTTGGTGTTCTGACTGGTGTGCTCTGGGCTTATGGCAGCCCGATCCCCCTGATCCCGGGCGCTGTTCACTTCCGTACTTTCGCGTTCATTATCCCGGCGATCGGCTTTCTCTTTGGCCCCGTTTCCGGTTTCTTTTCCGGATACATCGGCACGGTAGTCTGGGCTTTGCTGGGTGGCTATTTCATCGCGCCGCATACTTTGCTTGCAGATGGCATTACGGTTGGCCTCAGCGCCGCGCTGCCTGCCCTGGTCATGTTGAAAAACAAATCGCTGGAAGACTGGATCAGCGCTTCAAAATCAAAGTTCATCTGGGTTTCCCTGTTCTGGTCTATCCTTTTCGGCATTCTCATGATCCTGACCACCAGCATTTCACTGGCCTATTTCACTGGCCTGAGCTACTGGTACTGCGTGCTCTGGATTGGCATCGCCGATGTGGTGCCGATCGCGGTAACTCCGTTCATCGTCCTGCTGCTGGCACCCCGCCTGAAAAAGCTGCAGACCATTATTCCCAGAGTGTAAGCACCCTGCACCTGCCTGCTGCACCTGATCTGCCCGGTTTACCTGAATCATAAACGAAGTAAAACGAACGCAGGCCGCAAGGCCTGCGTTTTCTTGGTCAGACAGTACATATCCTGTTTGCGCTCAGGCCTGATAAACGTATAATTCCCCGCCGTGCCGGATCACCGATACCGTGGGCTTTTGATAGCCGGCCATGGCATCGTCAATCGCCAGCTGAATCTGGCTGAGCGGATAGTACCTGACTTTGCAGGCCTCGGTTTCCTCCCGGGACAGCCCGTCTGTGACCATGACCAGCTTGACTCGCCTGCGCATTTTTGACATGGCTGTTCCCACAGACAGGGCGACCGGATCACCGCTGAAAGGCTCGCCCAGAAAAAGTTGCTGCAAAACATCAGGCGCGTCGTCCATGCCGAAATAGCGCGGGTATTCGTCATGGGGACCCATGCCTTCATCATTGGGCGCCACCAGGATGATCGTGCCTGTACCGCTCTTGACAGCATGTTCAGCGGCACACATCCCCTTGCCTGACTGCCAGAAATCGGCGTCGGCCGGGTAGGAGCTGACCACACAGATATCCGCCCGTTCCGGGATCGCGCAACCGAGCGCTCGCTTGGCATAGACCACGCCCTGGCGCTGCGCGTTGACATAATGGCCGGCGACGACTTTATAGATCTGCCCTTCCGGTGTCAGGACGGTATTGATAATGAAATGGAGCCCCACGGTGTCAACCCATTTTTCCATATTGAGCCGTATCGGGCATTCTTCCCGGCCAAAGAGGTTTTCATCGGCCAGGCCACCCTGCATATGGAAGCGGGCAACGGTCTGTTCACCGGTCACGCCCGGGAAAAGGATCTTGGCGCCGCCGGACCAGCCGGCCACCGGATGCGGCACGATATTGCCGATGCCGATGCGAATATCACTGTCCATGGCTGTTTTGGAGGCGTAGATGGCAACCCCGTCCGGCGCGTTGCCCAGGTTGACGAGGTCTTCCTGTTTGCGGAATTCTGAATTGACCACCGGGAAACGATGATAAATAGCGCTGCCGACACGTGTTTCCATTTCAGCAGCGGTCATATAGCGATGGCTGCCCAGGGCCATGACGATTTTGATCTGTTCCTCCCGGACACCGATCTCTGCCAGTTTTTGGATCAGGATTGGCAGGATACGCTGAACCGGGGTGGGACGGGAGATGTCATCACATATGATGTTGACCCGGCTTTCCCGGCTGACGATCTTGTGCAGAGGCGCGCAACCGATCGGCTGGTCTATCGCCGCTGCGATGGCCTGGTCGGGATCGGCTGCTGCCGTAATTTGCGGCGGCTCCAGAAGACCGGTGAAGTTCTGGTCGGGAATGCTAAAAGAAACCTCAGTATCACGGCCATAGGGAATGCTGATCTGCATGCGTAATCCTCCTGCTTGCTTCTATGGTGATATCCGGTCTGTCGACAAAGGATCAGCCTGTCTTCAGACGATTTAAAAGCTCAATCAACTGAACGACATTGCGTATGATGTGATAGGGATCTTTCACTGGCAGCGCAACCACTTTTTCCTGTGGTGAGCCGTCCCGTTTGCGTATTTGGATCCATTCGCGGATCTCACGGTCCGGATTGGGAAAGACGCGAAAAGTATAATCAGCCAGACGATCATACAGCTCCTGAAAATCAGTGTCACCAGACTGGACGTGGCACAGCATGGTCGTGTAGAGGGCTTCCGAATGCACCCACCATAGCTTGTCGCTCCAGCCGGCCTGCACCTGGCGCAGCATCGGCTCCTCCGCGACATCCTCTGTACGGCCACGCGGCGGTCCGCCCCGGACATGGCAGTAATGCAGCAGGCCGCCCATCTCATCATCCCAGCCAATCTGGCAGGTGCGCCTGACAATGGCCAGGGCACGCCGGGTTATAAGCGGCTGGCCTAAGGTTTCGGCAGCCTCGCCAAGAAACCACATACACTCAAGGGTGTGGCCGGGATTGGCGTGCTGCCCCAGCATGTTGGGCAGCCAGCTGTTATCGACACCGACCACCTCATGGACCACCTCATGATCATCAACAAAATGATCCAGAATATCCAGGCAAAAGGCTTCCAGCTTTTCCGCCAGCTCAGGGCTGTCGGCGGGCGCGAAGCGGCAGGCTGCCAGATAGAGCTCCCGTGTCACGTGACAGAGGATCATGGGGATGCCGTGCGCGCGGTAAGCCTGATTCAGAGGATAAGGGTGTGTCCGGTATTGTCCGGAGCTGATGCGGTCCAGGATTGAGTTAAAGAGTTTTTTGGCGAAAAGATAGGAGGACGCGTCGCCGGCGGCCAGCGCATAGCGGGCGAACGCTATCGTCACAAAACAGTCAGCGTAGATGCTCAGGTCAAGGATACCGCTGTCATCGGCCGGCATGGGACGTCCGCTTTCATCCATAAGGAATGTACAGCGCCAGTCATCCGGTCCGACCAGGACATGCCGGTGCAGAAAATCGCGGCCTGATTTGGCCAGGCGGAGGAATTCCTGTTTCTGCCTTGCGGTGAATGTGTTGCTTTCCATCATGGCCAGCCTGGCGAACAGCCAGACGAAGCGTCCCTGTGACCAGGTGTACTTGTGACGGCTGAGCAGCTGCCGGCCGCTGTTGTCAAAGCAGTTGAAATAGCCACCGTGCTCCAGATCCAGACTGCCCGGCACCCAGAAGGGCAACAGGTTGTTGGTTAGTTCATTCTCATAAAACCCGATCAATTCGCGGATGCGCAATGCTTTCATAAAACAGCCCACCAGTCACCAGGATAGCCCCATTATAGCACATCTTCCTGGTTGGTCCGGGCTGCGGAGACTGGTGAACTTACAGGCTGTTTCTGCTATGATGAAGATCAAGTAGGATTCATGATCGCCTTTTGTGCTTATTTATATGGGAGGAACAGACATGGGGATCTATCAACTGGCCTATGGAACCGGCTGGAAGCAGTTTCAGCTGAATGATGAAAATGTGCGGATGGTAATTCATCCTCGCACCGTTGACAGCCAGACAACGGGTGTGGAGGCGGTTCGGGAGGCCCTGGCGACGCCGATTGGTTCAGAACCGTTGAAAGATAAGGTCAGGCAGGGACAGAAAGTGGTTGTGGTCACCAGTGATCTGACCCGTCCGATGCCCAGCCGGCAGGTTGTGCCGCTTGTACTTGATGAACTGGTCGCCGGTGGTGTTGCCCCGGAGGACATCACCATTGTTTTCGCCATCGGCAACCATCGGCCGCATACTGAAGCAGAGATGCGCTATCTTGTGGGCGACGATATTTATGAAAAAGTGCGCTGTCAGGACAGTGACCCGCAGGATTGCCTCCGGCTGGGCTGGACCAGCAGCGGTACCCCGGTGGATATTTATCGTCCGGTCGTAGAGGCAGATGTGCGTGTTTGCCTGGGCAATATTGAATTTCACTGGTTTGCCGGTTACAGTGGAGGGGTTAAGGCTATCATGCCGGGTGTCTCTACCCGTGCGGCCATTCAGGCCAACCACAGGCACCTTGTCAGTCGTGACGCCGTTGCCGGCGAACTGGATAAAAACCCTGTGCGGTGCGACATCGAGGAAGTGGCTGATTTTCTGCCGGTTCAGTTTATTGTCAATGTCGTGCTTAATGAAAAAAAAGAAATCATTAAGGCTTTTGCCGGCCATCATCAGCTGGCCCACAGGCAAGGCTGCCGGTTTATTGACCAGATGTACAAGATTGATATCGGTCAGAAAGCCGACCTCGTCATTGTTTCTGCCGGCGGCTATCCCAAGGACCTCAACCTGTATCAGGCACAAAAAGCCCTGGACAATGCCCGTCAGGCTGTCCGGCCAGGCGGTATCATCATCTGGGTTTGCCGGGCTCAGGAAGGTCTGGGGGAAGAGGTTTTCGCCGAATGGATGCAGCAGGCGGACAGCCCGCAGGCTATCCTGCAGCGCATCCAGACTGAATTTCAGCTGGGTGGCCACAAAGCGGCCGGCCTGGCGGCAGTTCTGGCCGATGTTAGCCTGTTTCTTGTTTCTGACCTGGATGACGCACACGTCCGGTCGCTATTCATGGAGCCCTTTGCTGAAGTATCTGGCGCTGTGACAGAAGCCATGAACAGGCTGGGGCCTGACGCTGGTATCATCCTGATGCCCTTTGGCGGATCGACCTTGCCAGTCGCCGCTTCATCCGGTCAGCAGTCCGGAACGGAGGTTACCTTATGATCCGGAATTTTGATAACCCGCCGGCAGAGAACAGGCCGAGGCCTTTCTGGTTCTGGAACGGTGAGATGACACGGCCGGAAATCCGGCGGCAGATTCTGGAAATGAAAGATAAAGGCCTGGGCGGTTTCTTTTTGTGTGCCCGCCAGGGGCTGCGCGTACCTTACCTGTCACAGGAATGGTTCGCCTTGTGCCGCTACGCGGTCGATACGGCCAGAGAACAAGGCCTGGAAGTCTGGCTTTATGATGAATTCCCTTATCCTTCAGGTATGTCCGGAGGGCGGGTGACCCTGATGCACCCGGAGGCCCGGCACAGCCACCTTGACATCATCACCAGCGAGGCAGGCAGCGGACAGGCAATAAGCATCGACCTGGGCGTCGGGCTGCTGGTCCGGGCCCAGGCCTTTCCCCTTCTGGAAAATGGCACGGTTGACTGGGATCAGGGGCTTGACCTTTCCGCGTATACCGGTGTTCGCCAGAACCACCTGATCTACCAGCGCACCCCGGTGATTGCTGCCTATGCCCACAACACCAAACGCTTTTTCTCCTATGGCCCGACAGAAGAACTGTACTGGACACCGCCGGCCGGTTCCTGGAAAATCATCATTGCCATGTCCCGGACGATCGAAGACTTCAAGTATTTCGGTACTTATCTGGATCCGGTCAACCGTGACGCTGTCCAGGCTTTCCGGGAAACGACCTATGAAGCCTACAAAAAAGAACTGGGTGAATACTTTTCGTCCACAATCAAGGGTATGTTTACAGATGAAACCTGTCTGCATGGCCGCTGGTCCTGGTCAAATGAGATTCCCGCCAGTTTCCGGGAAAAATATGGTTACGAGCTGACCGACCACCTGGCCGCGCTGATCGATGCTTCGTATCCTGGGGCACCCATGATCCGCTACCAATATGACCAGTGCACGCATGAACTGCTGCGTGACCGCTACCATAAAACCTTGTCTGAGTGGTGCGCGCAAAACGGCATAAAGTACACAACTGAAGTGCCTTCCATGCGTATGTCCAACCAGCGGTACAGTCATGTGCCCGGTGGCGACCCCTGCCATGACAAACTGGGTTTCCCCATGGAAAAAGTGATTGACAGGGACTTCCATATTTTCCGCTCCAACCCCAAGGTGATCAGTGCCATGGCCAGGCAGTTTGACCGCAGGGACTGCCTGGTGGAGAGCTTCCACTCTATAGGCTGGTCGATGACACTGCAGGATGCGAAATGGCAGATCGACCGGCAGACCCTGATGGGCATCAGCCTGCACACTTTTCACGGTTTTTACTACACTGTTGACGGAATCACCAAGCATGACGCGCCGCCATCCCAGTTTTTTCAGAATCCCTACTGGCAGCATTACAGGTTGTTTGCCGATTACTGCGCCCGGTCCAGCCGCCTGATCACGGAAACGGAATCCATGGCCGATGTCGCACTGCTGCACCCGGCGACATCCTGGTGGACCCACCTGCGCAATCCTTTCAGCGTGTTTTCCTACTCCGGAGACAGCCAGGAAGAGAAACAAGCTTCTGATCAGCTGATTGAAGACTGGAAACACCTGTGTAAAGCACTGCTTTTTCACCAGATTGACTATGACGACCTGGATCCTGAAGTCATGCTGGCTGGCAGGATCGAAGCCGGTCATATCGTTGTCGGCCGGGCCCGCTACAAAACACTGGTGATCCCGCCCATTACCAATCTTGAAGGATCGGCAGCCGATATGATCCGGCAGTTTGCCGCCGGCGGAGGTACGGTGATCTGCTGCGGGCTTTCGCCCTATGAAACCATCGAACCGTCTGTCGATCCGTCAACCTTCCTGATCCATGTTCCGCAGCTGTCAAAGGATGTTTATTTTGGTGAACCGGGCCAGGCCAAAGTGAGCCACACCGGTTCAGTCTACGCGATTCGTGCACCCGGAGGGATACGCGCCGGCGCGGCAGACGAACTGCTGGCCGGGCTTGTTCGCTCTGAGACCCGCTACCCCATCGATGTCAACATCCCTGCGCATCTGCACAAGGCTGTGATCGTGCACCGCAGGCAAAACGACGTCGGCAGCTATCTGATGCTGTCCAGCCAGGATGGCGTGCGGGCGACTGTCGCGTTGACCTGTGCCGACGCGCCTGAATCGGCTGCATTGTTTGAGCTGGATCTGGAGACCGGTGGCTGCCGCCTGCTTGAATCGTGCCGAGACGGACGAACCCTCAGCGCGACCGTCCAGCTGTCGCCCTGGCAAACCCGACTGTTTGCCCTGGCTGACCGGCAAAGCCACTTTGCCGCGCCGCCGATGACAACAGCGCTGCCGCTGACACTGGAAACGAAGCTTCCCATGCCGGTCTGTGCTGCCGGCTGGAACGCCTACCGTCTGGAACAGATACAAGTCAGCATTGATCAGGGCCCTTTCTTCCAGGCATTGCCTGCAACCTTTATTGAGCATTTCAAACAGGCTGGGCCGCTGCAGACCAGTCAGCTCCAGATTGATGGGGATTTCGGCACACGCCAGAGCCTTTCAATTCGCTACCCGCGAAATGAAACCTGCCAAATGAGCTTCTTCATCCGAAAAAAGCCAGGTAAAGCTTTTTTACTGCGTGACCGCATGTCCATCATGGGTGAACATACCATCCAGATCAATGGCCACACGCTTGATCCGCAGGCTTTTCAGCCGCAGAAGGTCTATGACCCGTGCAACCTGCTGGCGGATGTCACAGAAAACTTAACTGAAGGCGTGAACACGGTTAGCGTCAGCGTAACGGCCACGGCAGATTTTCATGGCTTATCTGATCCGCTCTACCTGATTGGTGATTTTGCGGTAACCGCCCACCAAGGTGTATTTGTCATCGACACGCCCCAAAAAGAAGCGTGTCTGACAGCCGGACCCATCGAGGGGTATCCCTTTTACAGCGGAACGCTGACTTTCTCCACCAACCTGGAGATTGCGCGACCTGTCACTGAAGGACGCTTCAGCCTGTCACTGGCAGATGTTGAAAACCTGCAGGATTGTGTCGAACTCATTGTAAATGGAACATCCCTGGGGGTGCGGGCTTTCGCACCCTATGCCTGGAGCGGGGCTTCCGACTTGCTGCGTACCGGAAATAATGCTGTACAAATCAGGCTGACCAATACATTGGCCAACTTGTTTGAAGGGACCTGGTATGATTTGTCACAACAAAAAATGTGTGCTATCCAGCCAGGTTGACTTCATTTACAGTCCGGCATCCAGCAGGGCGGACAAATCCAGCAGGTAAACGCCGCGATACCCCTCATGGGTTGAATCAAAGGAGACATGTCGGCCATCCGGACTCCAGCGGAGATGCAGGTCACAGCGTATATCGCCGACTGGCACCGGGGGTGAAATGAAGCGGCCGATGGTGCGCCCCCGACCTGTGTGGCAATCATACAGCGCAACGGGCCGCATACCTTCCTTGTCCGGATAGCCATCCCCGATTATCCAGCGACGGTCCGGCGAATAGCTGCAGTGGATGTCCTTGGACAGCACAGGATGGTTGCAATACTTTTCCTGTTGGCTCAAATCGGTCAGTTCATACATGCCCGGACCTTCACTGCCCTCGGTGTGGATCAGGATGGTCTGACTGTCGCGCCAGTGGTAGTGCGAGGCATAGGTGTAGGGGCGCAGCAGGTAGACAATGCCGGACAGATCGACTGTTCCCAGTCCGGTCAGCCAGTGTTCGCCTTGTTCCGGGAAAAAGCGGACAAGGAAGAGAAAGCGGTCGGACGTCCTGTTGAATGTGATGTGGTTGACGACAATCTTGCGCTGGCTTAGGGCAGGGTCCAGATTGTACAAAAAGCCGAGATGGGCATAGCTGACCAGCAGGCGGCTGGTGTTTGTCAGCAGGTCGACCAGCCAGATTCCGTCTTCTTCCGGCTGGGGGTTGTTATACCAGGGATCCTGGCGATTGCAGTAGCCATAGCCCGGACGGAAATTCCAGATGCGGTCAAAATTGAGGGACAAACCCCAGTGGCCGTTGGGCGACACATTGGCCAGCGGCCTTTCGATCCTGCGCTCTTTGCCTGTGCGCAGATCAAGGACGGTGGCATGGTAGCCTCGCCCGTCCCAGTCATTGTAGATCACCTGGCTTCCGGATCCTGCCGGATACCACTGCAACAGAGCGCCCTGCTGGAAATTCCAAGCTTTTGTTTCGGTAAACCGTGAGACCGCATCTTCCTGCTTTGCCCCTGCGGCAATAGCCTTCAGGTCAATCAGGCAGAGTTCGCAGCTGTCTGTTTCCCGAGGCAGCCTGTCTCTGAACGGCACCCTGTTAACCAGATGGTAACGACCATCCCCGCTGAACGCGGGGATGTCGTAATAACCGAAAAAATATTGTTGTCCATCGGTAGCGGGCGTTATGCGGCTCAGAGAAACCAACGGATCGGTCCAGAACGATTGGGCAGGCATCTCTTGCTCCTTATTACGTTATTGCGGCACAACACGTTTGCCGCCGCTGTACACGGCATCGATTGACCAGTCTTTATTGCAGACCACAAAATCAGCGACTTTGCCGCTGGTGATGCTGCCGACTTCCTTGTCAGCGCCGATGACTCTGGCAGGATTGAGCGTGGCGGCCCGAATGGCGTCTTCCGGTTTGATGTCAAAGGAGATCGCGGTCCGCATGCAGTCAAATAGATTCGTTGCTGAACCAGCGATTGTGCCATCGGCCAAGGTTGCTCTGCGTCCGTCAACAGTCACTTTCTGGCCGCCCAGCATGTAGGAGCCGTTGGACATACCGCAGGCCATCATAGAGTCGCTGACCAGGACAATGCGCCCTGCACTGAAAAGCATAAAGGAAATCCGGACTGCACTGGGGTGTAGGTGGATACCGTCCGTGATCAGCTCAGCTGTGACCGAGGGGTTTTCAGCGGCAGCACCAACCACACCGGGTTCGCGATGGGCCAGTGGCGGCATGGCGTTAAAGAGATGGGTCACATGACGGGCACCCGTGTCAAAACCAGCTTTGGCCTGGGCATAGGTTGCCGTGGTATGGGCTACGGAGACGGTGCAGATACGGCTGGTTTTTTCGATGAAATCCAGTGCCCCAGGAAGTTCCGGGGCGACACAGGCAATTTTGATCAGCCCCTCAGCCGTCTTATTCAAACGGGAGAAAAAATCGAAATCCGGCAGTTTCAGGTAGTCGGCATTCTGGGCTCCCTTTTTTTCGGCGTTGAAGAACGGGCCTTCCATGGTGATACCGCGGATCACGGAGGCCTGGTCTGGCTTCTCTTTGCGCAGGCGGATGGCTGTGTCGAAAGCAGCCCTGATATTTTCTTCAGGCAAGGTCATGGATGCCGGTGAAAAAGACGTGATGCCGTTCTGCAGCTGGTAACGGGCGATCCGCAGCAGGCCTTCATAATTGCCGTCAGAAAAGTCTGCGCCTGAATTGCCGTGAAAGTGGATGTCAATAAGTCCAGGTATAACGTATTTCCCCTGTAAATCGACAGTTTCACCAGCGGTGCTGCTGTCCGTGAAAATACCATTGTCAACGGCCAGGTCACCTTTGTGGAAGGTAAAGTCATCGCGATAAATGATAGCATTTTTAAACAACATGTTATGGTCATCCTTTCTTGTTGGTTTCTGGCAGGCTGGCTGCCGCCACCGATTGGCCGACGCGTCGGAATTTTTCATCGGGCAGCGCCGGGATCAGCTTGACTTCAGGATATTCCTCAGCAAGAACACGTTTTGCTTCAGCCAGAGCCAGATCTCCGCCGCGACCGCTCATCACACGGCCCAGCAGGAGAACATGCTTGATCTCATATAAATCATTATACCAGGCCAGAGCATGGCCCAGGTAACAGCCGGTGCTCAGGTATACTGCTTTGGCGCGCGGGTCATCCGCTGCCATCAGTTTTTGTACGATTTTCAATTTTTCTGCAGGTGTTTCGGCCGCTGACAGGTCAATGCCGGCGCGTGGCGCCAGCTTGATGATGCCATCTTGGGAAAAGTACTTGACACCGCAGCCGATGTCGCCGGACCATTCGTCGATCATGGCTTCAGGATTGGCATCCACCGGTACGAAGGCCAGTTCATTCAGCCAGCCGGTGATGTTGCCGTCGTGGTCAACATAGCCGCCGGCTTCGCTGGTGCCCATCGCCAGGCCCAGCACACTGCCCGAGCCGATGCTCATAGAACCGGCCAGAGCGGTCACGTCGCCATCGTTGCAGATTTCAATGGGTATATCCGGGCCAAGTTCGCGTGCAGCGCGGATGAAGATATCTTTAACTTTTATTTCGAAAAGATCGTCCGGAACCTTGAGAAACAGCGAGGCGACCATCGTCCGGTTGTTGATATAGATGCCGGCAGAGGAGACACCAATGCCGTCAACACGCGGCATATGTGCCGCGGCCGATTTGAAGGCGCTTACGATGCCTTCGAAATGGTAGTCGGGGTCTGCCTGTTCTTTGGGCAGCCAGACAACTTCTTCACTGAACACCGCTTCGCCGTCTATGACGGCTGAAACCTTACGGTCGCTGCCACCGGCATCGAAGCCGATGCGGCAGCCATCCAGATGGCGGCCGACCGCACGCGGACTGCTGCTGTTTTGCGGTTTATCCGCAATGTCCCGGTAAACCACTTCAAAGGGCATTTCATAGACGCGGACCATGAAATGGTAGTCAAAGGACCGTTCTCCTGAAGGGCTGTAGGCACGGGCGATCGCTTCACAGAGGTTTCGGTCGCCGCAGATGATCACTTTGCGGCCGCCTTTCTGCCAGAGCAGCGTTTTAACCAGGCGTTCCACATGATAATAATCAGCCGCAAACCGATCGGCAGTTCCGTGCACGAATGTATCGATCAACGCGGTCTGTCCGTCGCTGGCCTCTACCGCGACTGTCAACGGCTTGTCCGCTGTTTTCAGGAACGCCCGGTTGAAGGCGTTGAGCGGTATGAAATCAGGATCCAGGGCCGGACTGTTTTTGACATCAATCTGAATACCAAGAAATTCCAGCATAATCACGCTCCCTGCCGTAAACGGCATTTATTAACTTATCGATACACTTCCCACAGACCTATCGGTGCTTTCTCCTGATGCGCAGGCTGTTTGCCGCGGAGCAAGGTTACCCATCTTGTCAAACAGCAGCACCTGAAAAGTCTATCCGCTGCGCGGGGTGGTAAGTTGTATTATCTATCAGTATACGCATCAAACCGTCTTTTGTCTTGTTTCACTGGTGCCTGCACGATCTTTAGCCGGGCGAATGGTCCTGGCGGATGATGCAGCAAGCAGTGTCCGGGCAAAACGCCGGCTAAAGGCTTCGGTGACAGGATAACCAGCCCCATTCATGGCCGCGACCGCGCTGCCGTAGACTGGCGGCAGACGCGGATGTATGGTCCGATATGATTCATCCAGCTGAGCAAAGACCAGATTTTCCAGCAAGCCGTCGTTGGCCTGCCACAGACTGCCGGACAAAACGACCAGATAGGGCGGCTGACTGAGATGCCGGCTGCCGGCTTGGATCAGCAGGGAGAGTTGTCTTGCGCTTTCCCTCAGGATTTCCCGGGCTGCAGGATCACCATTGGCCGCAGCCTCAAAGACCAGCGGCGCCAGTGAGGCTATGAGTCTTTTGCCGCCCCGGTAAAGGTCAGGGATCGCTTCATCGACCGGACGGCCGATCGCCTGGCACAGCAGAGGCGACAAGCTGGTCGCGGGCAGACGCCCGTCCAGTTCCTGTAAAACCTGCCTCAATCCCATACGGCCGATGTCGTATCCGCTGCCTTCGTCTCCCAGCAGATGCCCCCAGCCGCCAACCTGGTGCATGGTGTCGCCTGCCCGGACAAAGACAGCGGAACCGGTACCTGCGATCAGCACCATGCCATCACCGCTCGGCAGCCCGGCGTTAAGCGCGTTGATTGCGTCGCTGCCATTGCCAAGATGGTGTACACCGTGGAAGCGATCCTGCAAAAACTGCTGATAACGGATCTGGTTCGGTGCAATACCGCCACCTGCCAGGCCCAGGTGAATCGCGCCGATCGCATCTGTGAAATCATTCTGAGGAACCAGCGAACGCAAAAGAGCCTCCAGCGTCGTGACAGACTGCTCAAAGCCGATCTCACTCGAGTTGGAGGGTCCGCCAATCAGACGCCTGATGACGGTGCCGTCTTCCTGAAAGAGCACCAGATCGGTTTTGGTGGCGCCGCCGTCAACGGCGATCAGCCCTTTCCCCTGTTTTTCCATGGCCTTTCAACCTGCCTGCTGTTCCTTTAATATGTCGCGCCCGACAGGCACAATAGGTGTGCCTGCCGGCAACCGTGTTACAGAAACTGAAACGCGGTTGCCGGACCGCGCTCCAACAACTGAGCTTTAGTCCAGCCGGGACAGCGGATTCTGGCGGTGGCACGCTTCAATGACGGCGATCTGGCGGCGTACCTGCTGGGGCGTGATATCAAGCGGGCTGTTTTCTGTCAGTGCTTTATATAGGCGCTTGTAGTAGGTCGTGGCGATCGTCTCAAACAGGTCTTTTTGTTCTTGGGGCAGATCCCAGGCATCTTCATGCCAGGTTAGCTGCTCGCTGCAATAGGCAGGTGTCCCGTCAGGCTTTTTCAGGGGGGTGCGGATCAATTGCTGAGGCGGCGCCTCTTCCAGGATAAAATACTTCCAGTCGATGCGCTGCATATTGCCCTTGAGGCTGCCACGTGTTCCCTGTACAAGATAAGTGAAGGAGGGGTAGGCGTTGGCCGATGAAATCTCCAGGTCGATAACCGGTTTACCGGGGCCATGCAGGAGCAGTTTCACGTAGTCTTCCGCATCGCCGAAGGTGTTGACGCGATCCATAAAGCAGGTGACTTGAGGCTCGACATCATCACCAAACAGCTGCAAGGCTTGATCCAGGGGATGCGGGCCGGTGTTCAGCAGGCTGCCGCCGTTGAATGACTGCAGGCATTGCCAGTCCCAGCGACGGGCATAGCCGCTGAAAGAAATGCCGATCTGCACAATCCGGCCCAGAACACCGGAATCAATGACTTCCCTGACCTTGACAAAATAAGGCGCGAAGCGGGATTGCTGGAAGATGGTGAGAAGGCGTTTGTTTTTTTCTGCTGCGGCTATCATGGCATCGACTTCAGCAACAGAACGGCTCATCGGTTTTTCAACCAGGACGTTGAAACCGTGATTGAGCAGGTCTATGGTGATCGGGCCATGAAGGTAGCTGGGTGTCGCGTTAACAACCAGGTCAATGTCGGTACGCTGCAGGATTTCGGTGTAATGGGCGTAGGTGTCGCACTTGAACTCCCTGGCAGCACGCTCGCGCCGATCCGGCAGCGGGTCGACGATGGCGACAATCTGGTAGAGATCCGTCAGGTACATCAGGTTAACGGCATGGATGTCACGACCACTTCGCCCCTGGCCGAGAATGGCAATTTTAATCACGGACATATCGCACCTCACAATGCTGTTTTATTCTGCCGGTGGTTGCGCCGGCTATTGCCCGACGGTGATGAATACCGGGGGGCAGACCCATAAGTTTATCTGTCTCATTCTACCATATTAGATAGATGGAACTGAAGGCTTATTATGGCTTGAAGAGCGTGTTTGCAGCGAAGAGACCTCGTCATGAACGCCTCAGTCTGTTAAAATAGAATCAGATACAAACAGTGTTGCTCTGCACACCACAGGTTTACCTGTATGAACGGCATCGGCCGGAGGTGGACGCCATGTTTGAAAAAGTTCTGATCATATCCGAACTGCATTATGATTTTGCCTACATCAGTCGCTGTGTGCAGCAACTTAAAAAACTGGGCACAGAATCCTGTCTGTTGGTACAGTGCCTGAACCCCCATGAGTTGAATGACACCGTCTCAACTTATGTGATCGGACTGTACAAAGAACATCTGACAGCGCAACAGCAGAACCTGAAAGACTGCGGCTTCACAGTGACGACACGTCAGCTGGTCGGTGCCTACAGGGACAGCATTGGACAGATCGCCCGGGAAGAAGGCTGCATGTTGATTGTAGCCGGTGCCCCGGAAAGGACTGTGATCGGCAGTCTGCTGGACGGGAGCGCAGCCTACAACATGATGCAGGGTTCCCCTGTGCCGTTGCTGCTGATCCGCACACCGGGAGATCCGGACACAAAACCTGTTGAGGCAGTTAAAAGCCCGCTGACAGAGCATGTTCTCTTTCCCACGGATTTTTCTGACAACGCCACGCGCGCCTTTCATGTGGTTATGGACGTGGTCAAGGCGGGGGCACGTAAAGTTTCCCTGCTACATGTCCAGGACAAAGCCAAAATTGACCCGCATCTGCTTTCGCAACTGGATACATTCAACAAAAAAGATTTGCTGCGGCTGCGTGAGATGGAACAGGAACTGAAGCAGGCTGGCGCCACTGATGTAGCATGTACGCTGCGCTACGGATCTCCAACCAGCGAGATCCTCAGTTTTATCAGTGAACAGCAGGTTAGCTGGGTGATCATGGGCAGTCAGGGCAGAGGCTGGATCCGGGAAATCTACCTGGGCAACGTCAGCCATAACATCGCCCGGCACGCGCCGGTTCCGGTGCTGCTGGTGCCCGCGCCCAGAGACTGACGCCGGTACGTCCGGAAAGCCGCCAGCGCGATTTCTTCTGCGTAGACTGCAGATGAGGTATAATCGCTTCTTAGCAAAAACCATAAATAAGGAGATGGATCAACATGGATGCGATCAACGCATACTTGGACAGCGTTTTTGCTGCGCTGCCCAAAACAGCTGTCATCCTGCATGCCAGACAAGCGTTGCAGAGCAGCATGGAGAAAAAATACCGCGCGCTTAAAGCTGATGGAAAAAGTGAAAGCGAAGCAATCAGCATGGTCATCTCGGAATTTGGCGACATCAGCGCTCCTAAAGCCATGCCGGTCGCCGCACCGGAAAAAGAAACGCCGGAAGGTGCAGATACTACCGGAGAGCTTCCTTTACTGGATCAGGAAACCGCCCGTGCTTATATGGCCACCAGCAGTCAGGCAGCCCGCCAGATCGGGTTGGGTGTTATCTGCTGCGTCCTGGGGGTCATTTTTCTGATTCTGGCACCTCTTCTGTTTGATGTCTTTGTGAAGCGTGGTGTTATTGCCGAGTCAGCTGCAGGGGCTATTGGCCTGATTATGCTGCTTATTTTTGTCACGGTGGGTGTGGCCCTGTTCATTATCGCCGGATTCCGTATGGAACGTTATGCTTGGCTGGAGCAGGGTTTTGTCTTGCAGCCTGGCCTGAAGGAAGATCTGGAAAAACAGCATGAACAGTTCATGCCGTCATTTACGGTAGCCATCATCATTGGTGTCGGTTTGTGTATCTTGTCACCTATCGCGCTTTTCCTTTCTGCTGTTTTCCCGTCATTCAAAGCACCTTATGGTCTTCTTATCCTGCTGGCTGTTGTCGCGGTCGCTGTTTATTTATTCGTCCGTTTTGGCATGATCAAGGATGGTTACGCACGTATGCTACGCCTTGGTGACTACACCGGCCGATCGTTTGAGGGCGGCAAGAAAAGGAAGAAAGCTGAAAAAATCACCAGTGTTGTCGCGTCTGTTGTTTTCCCGCTGGCAGCGGCTGTATACCTGCTGATGGGTTTTCTGGGCGGCCTCTGGCATCCCGGGTGGCTGATCTTTCCCATCACCGGCATCCTGTTCGCGATATTCTCTTCGCTTATCGAAGCCCTGGTCAAGAAATGAGCGTTGTCTTTCTATATTGGCCGGCAGCAAATTGACGACTTCCGATGAAATGATGTGACCGGAGAAACCGCATAAAACTGCGGACTTATGACTGATCCATATCCATGATGATTTTTTCCAGATAGGCTTTTCCTGCAAGGATGTCTTTGGTTTGCTCGTCGCCGCCCGTGCTCTCACGTTCAATGGTCAGGTCGCCCTGGTAACCTGCTTTGGACAGTTTTCTGAGCAGTACAGGAAAATTCGCCTGCCCCTGTCCCAAAGGCATTTCTTTACCCTTCGGATTGACCCCTGTGGGATAGACAGCGTCCTTTGCGTGCACGCCGCCAACATAGGGCGCTAGAAGATCAAGAGCGTCTGAAGGATTGGCACGTCCATTGATCAGCAGGTTTGCCGGATCGAAATTCACGCCAAGATTGTCCATGCCCACATCATGAATCAGTTGCACAAGAGTCAGGGGCAGTTCCTCACCTGTCTCAAATAGAAATCGCTGCCTGTGAAGACCGATTTCACGGGCTATCGTGCGGATAGCATGGACGATCCCGATGCGGTTGGAATCCAGCGGGTTGTCTGGTATGTATCCCAGGTGGGTGACCACACAGTCAACACCGATTTCATGAGCTAACGACGCACCCTGCAACAATTCATCCACACGCCTGGCTCGAAGCCAGGCCGGTACCAGTCCCAAGGTGTCATACATGCCGGGATAGCTCCAGTCAACCGGACCCGACCAGCCGCACCAGACGGCAGTGATCGTGAAATCCAGCTCACGGCAGGCATCACGGATCTGTGCTGCTGTCTGCGTCTGGTACAATGCCATGTTCCATATGGATAACTGACCGCTCATAAACCCAAGTTCAGCTGCTCTGGCCAGGCAGGTGTACGGATCGTCCCTGACCGGTACTAGGATCCCTGCGCGCATCATGACAGACCTTCTTGTGCAAGGTACTGTTCTAAACGTTGCAGGGAGGTCAGAGCCCGCTCGAAAGGATCATAGTCTCCTCTTTTGCCGAACTCCACGGAAGCGGTCCGGGTGCGTCCTGTGTCTGCAGCACTGCGCAGCAGGAGCGGCCAGTCCTGGTCGTCGTCACCAATATAAGCCAAATAACCCTTTTCACGTGAATACCCTTTCAAATGCAGGAATGAAGATCTTCCCGGGTAGCGGTTCAGCAGCGCAACAGGGTCGTACCCGGCTGCCAGGGTATTGCCGGTATCCAGCAGCATGATGAAATCAGTGGCGGTATTGTCAAAAACCATTTCAAAAAATGTCTTGCCATCCAATTTATGGAAAAGGTCGGTGTCGTGGTTGTGATAGCCGGTAAGAAAACCCTCTCTGCTCATGATATCACCGACTTCGCCCATATAGGCGATGGCAGCTTCTGCTTCCCGCCGTGTTGCGACCTGAGCCACAGGCACGGAACCGATGATGATGAAAGGGCTGCCCAGAATGCGGTTGCGGGCAATGGTTTCCTCGATGGCCGCAGGCTGGACATCAGACCAGCTGGTCAAACAGCCGAAGCAGGAAAGCCTGGTCCTGGCCAGCGCCCCGCGGCAGAAACGGGCTGCTTCCTCGTCTGGAATCATTGTGGAAGTCAGTTCAACGCCTGCGTAACCCATCTCAGCAATGCTTTTCAGTGTGGCCTCAGGCTGGTCGGCAAAAGCTTCCCGCAGCGAATAGAGCTGCAAACCTATTTTGATACCTGCCATGGTTGTTCCCTCCATTGTGTGTCGTGCACCGTCAGTGTATGGCAATAACCGGCGCGGATTGTCTCCTTATGTCAGGCTGACTTTTTCTCCGCCGCGATCTGCTGAGGCCATTTCAGCCATGACGAGCCGAATGGCCTTGATTGACTCTTCGGGCGGGCAATGCTCGACGCGACGGCCGTTCTGCAGGCAGTCGACATAATACATGATCTCGTTATAGAAGAAATCGCTTTTCAAGGCAGCCGAGAGGTCAGTAGCCGTTCCATCTTCCGACATCTTGATGAAAGCCTGGCGGCCGGCAGTCCGGTCGCAGTAGACATAGCCTTTTTCAAAATTCACCCGGGTGACCCGCGTGTTGAATTGGTCATTGACAATGGTCCAGTCGCAGGAAGCGTGCACGAAAACGCCATTGCTGTACTGGTAGTTGACTGACATGCTGTCATATCCTGAGCCGGGGATGACATTGGCAGCGACAGCACTGACTGATTCAGGCATGCCAAATAACCAGTTGATGATGTCAACATCATGGACATGCAAGTCAAGCATGGCCCCACCGGAAAGGCGCCCGTCGCGGAACCAGTTGTTCCAGCCCATGGGCTGCCTGTGTCCTCCTTCGCGCTGGAACTCGGCGCTGCGTACAGCACCCAGCTCACCGCTGCGGCAGATGTCCCGGATCACCTTCATAAGGTCCATAAAACGGTTGCAGTGGGCGATCATGAGGGTTTTGCCGGTTTGAGCGGCTGTTTCAAGCATTTGTGCAGCCAGTGTTTCATTTAAGGCCATCGGCTTTTCACAGAGCACATTGAAACCGGCCTTCATCGCCCTGATCGCGACATCCGCATGTAGAAACGTCGGCAGGCAGATATCAACATAATCCAGTTTGCCCTTTTCTGCTGCCAGCATCGTGTCGATATCCCGGTAAACGCGTTCGCCGCCAAGATTTTCCAGGCGTTCCGCACGGATATCACAACAAGCCTCAATGACAACCGGCCCGTTTTCTGAGGCAATGCGTCTATATCCTTTCCTGTGAGATCCTGCAATATTTCCGTTCCCAATTAATCCGGCCTTGATCATACGAAAAATCTCCCTCCTTGATTTTCATGATATGTTCGATATAGATAGTTGTATCCTGGCGGAACAGCTTAAGGCTGTGTGGCATTTGCCTCGTCTTTCCAGGCGCGCAAGGCCTGGACCAGATCATCGGTCAGCAACCTGACAGCTGCGTCCCCTATGCGGCGATTGCATCCTTCAGGCGCATGGCCGGCATATGAATTGGGGTAGTTCACACCCCAGAACCGGGTTGACTTGTTGAGTCCGGCTTCATCGAGATAACGGGCAGCTTCGGTGCTTATGCCGCTTACCTCATTGATCCTGTCCATGCGGACAAGCTCGGGATAACAGCCCAGCATGACGGCTGTTTCCATAAAGCAGGCGTGTCCTCCTTTCTTTTTTTTATCAACAAAATCCTGCAGTACGGAAAGGTCATCATCCGTTAGTTCCGGAAGTACCTCCCTGCCTTGCTGTCTGATCAGATCCAGCATATAAGCGGGATGGGCGAATTTACCGATCTGGTTGTAGAAAATCCGTACGGTATAGTCGATGCCTGAGCGGCGTGTACTACTGACAAATGTGTTGAGGAAGGCATTGTTGCCACCGTGGCTGTTAAACAGCATAATTTTGTCAAAGCCGTTACGGGCGATTTCACGGCATAATTCAATCATCAGCCACTGTTCAAGTTCAATCGTCAGCCGAATGCTGCCTTTATGGGTGGTAAGGCCCTGAACATCACCGAATGAAAAATCCGGAAAAACACAAACGTGTTCAATTTCAGCGGCTCTGCGCAAGATATAAGAAGCTTTTAGAATATCTGTGCCCACCGGCAGATGCTGCCCGTGCATTTCCAGGCAGCCGACAGGCATCACGCAGATTCCCTGCGATGCTTCAATGGCCTGTGCGAATTCCTCTTCGCGCATGTTTGCCCAGATCATGTTCATGTCAGCCTTTCTGATCCGTCCTGTTGCCTCAGTGTCCATCTTGTGTCTTGGACTATTCTGTCACCTGCAGTGTCAGCACCGCGCGCTTTTGGCAAGCGGTCTGCTCAGCAGAATCTATGGACAGCTGATTGACACCTTGTCGCAAAACAGGGATCTCACCGTCGGGCACCGGACTGGCCAGATGCTCGCCGCGCAGATTAAAGACTTCGCAGAAACCGTCCGGATGACATTCCAGGATGCTGCTGCCATGCAGGGAGACAGGGAATGTCACCTGTTGGCCGTTGATGGTAACCGTGGGATTGTGCAGCGTATTCTCCACAGGCGGAAGCAGTTTGATTGTTTTTAGCCTGATGCCGGTTTGCGTGACAGCGTTGGTCTTGATCTCCAAAAAAGCCAGCTGGCTGAAATCAACAAGGTTGCGATAGGCGTCATAGAATCGGCCTACATCACTGAAGACTTTGTATTCCATTTCGGTTCTTGGCCAGTCCGCGTGATCCGGCTCGGCGTTCTGGCTTTCGTAAAAGGTGAAAGAGCGCCATCCGGAAAAATCAACCTTGATGAAATAGTCCAGCTGCCCTTTTTTCCTGTCTTTAAGCCGATTGGCCAGCTGGATTCTGACGGTTGTGCCGCTGCCGTCACCATAGAGCCAAACACCTACACCGGTATGGCTGCTGGCGTCCGGAAGCCTCATCAGCCCGTCCGGCTTGTCCAGTTCATAGCATGCCTCGTTGGCGATGGGTTTGCTTTCATCGAAAACCTGCAGAACCAGAGCATCCGGATCATCATATGGCGCTGTGGTATACAGGGGTTCAATCCGGATAAATGGTTTCTGTGTCTTGAAGGCGTGGTCGCAGGTGAAGTGATTGCGTCTTTCAGTAAAGGCCTCTGCCCGGAAACGCCAGGTTTTGGCCTTGCGGAAGGTGTACCCCCCCTGGTCATCACACAATTTAAAAGCCTGTTCCGGAGCACGCAGCTGTGCTTTCATATCCGGGGACAGTGTCCGGGCTGCACGGGCATCGAGATACCGTTCAATGATGCGTGCGTAACGCTGCAGCATCGGGGTGTCTTTCTGCGCCATGACCGATGGCCGGCGTATGGACATGCAGCAGTCGGTTGCCAGCACTTTGGTGTAGAGATACTCAACTTCATCGCTCATCATGACTTTGGACTGCCAGCCATATGGCTCGCCGGGCTGATAAAGGTTCCACCAGCCCAGTTCTGGTGTGATGTACATGCGTTCGGCTGTCTGGTCGTTATAGCGGACATGCGCGTCAACAAAATCATTGTAGCCCCGGTTTCCCGAGTCCAGCGCACCATATCGCGAGCGCGCGTACCAGGACGCCGTGTATTGGGGGTTATAGCAGCAGTCAAAGACTGGGTCGGTTTTCAGATGCCGGAACAGCTCATTGATAAAAGCAATCGCATGGTACCAGGCATATTCATTGCCCTCCAACGCGAACACCCCGTCAATCGCGTCCAGATATATCATGTCAAAACCGCAGGTGTTGTAGAATTCCGCTGTGTTGCGGGCCACTTCATAAAACAGTTCAGAATCGGCGCGCGGGGCGACATATTTAAAGTATTCTTTGAGCTGACGAACCTTTACGCCGGCAGAGTGCGCCCCGGCCTGTGTACCTAAAGCGCCACGTTCACAGCCGGTAAAAGCATAAGGCTTCCCCTTGCGTACACCGCTGAAACGAACCAGCTCATGGCCAATTTTCAGGTAGGGAGAGCTGACCAGCCCATAATCGTAAATTTCAGCCACTTCGTCTGTTGGGCCTTCAACGACAATCTCGTCAACACCGGCATCAATGGAGGCGGCCAAGGTCAGCTCGCAGATCGCATCCAGATCTTCATGCGGGACAGGTGTCAGATAATGGCTGTTGTGTCCCACAAAAAAGGTATACGGGTGCAAACCGACCTGGACACCATGTTCATGGAACCTGTCGATGACCTTTTTGAAATCAGGAAGTCCGTTGGGGTAGATCTCCGTGTTGACGACAAAATCTCCCTGTCTGTAGGGCGCGCCCTGATGAATTCCCGCCTGGGATATTCCCAGTTTTTTCATGAGGGCACAAACTTCGTCGACTTCTTCCAGTCTAACGGCTGAAAGGGTCGTGTAGGTGCGGCGGGCATCCTCGCAATCCAGGGCGTAAGCGCCGCCTTTTTTCGATTTGGGCAGCTCGCCGTCGGGGATCTCGTCAGTGACGCGTTTCATTATGCTTCTGATTTTACTGTCATGAGCGCCGATGACAGCTGCCTTAACGGGGTATTTACTGCGGGTTGTACCCAAAAGCCCGATATGGGTATATCCTTCCGCACGCAGCAGATTATTGCGGCCGGGATGTTCAACCATTCGTGTCGCTGCGGTCATCCCCATCAGGGTGGTTGTAAAGCAGAGGTTGCTTTGCGCATCCGTCACGTATGGCTGGTAATCTATGTCCGTCTCAATATTGACAAAAGCCAGCGAATGGAAGTCGTCACTGGACAGATTTTTGAGGGTGAAGGTCACAAAGTCTGCTTTCTCTGCAATTTCCAGCACCATCACCAGATTATTGTCAAAAGTCACAGTAAGCAGCGGCGGATCATACGAAACAGAACGGGGACGATGCTGTTGTCGCTCCTGGTCTGTCAGCAGCGCGCAGAATCCCTCGCGAATTAGATTGCGGCCGGTTGCCAGATCCACAAAGGAGACATTCCGGCCATCATCGGCAATGGTGTAGGTAAAGGACGCTGTTTTCAGGTGAATGGCCATGAGCATTTCTTTCTGTGTCATCAGGGACACGGCCTGCCATGATCATTTCCGGCAAGGCGTTGAGCGTCCGGAACTGACCTGAAACAGGCAGTCCCGTCTCAGATCAGCTGGACATGCGCTTGTCCATCATGCGCTGTGCGTTTTCATAGAAAAGGCGCATGTTGTCCAGCTCCTGCCGCAGACTGGCCTCACGGTCTTTCAGGTTGCTTTCTATGGAATAATAACCGTCATAGCCTGCTGCGATGAGTATGCGAAAAATCTTTTCAAAGGGGATGATGCCCCGGCCGATATCGGCATTCTGTAAAAAATCACCTTCTCGGGTCATTTTCCAGCCCGGCCCGGGATCAGGTCCATTTCCTGATTTATAGAAATAGTCTTTGACATGGACATGGCAGATGTGTGGTGCGAAGCGGCCAACGAAGGCTTCGGCAGTCTCATTGGCATAAAGGATATTGCCCAGATCGGCGACCAGTCCCAGATTGGCATGGTCAACACCATGGAGCAGACGGTCAAAAGGCTCGGAACCGTTCATGTAAAACCCTTGGTCTTCACAGACACATTTAACATCACGGCCAGCGGCATAATCGCAAAGCTCGTGTACAGCCAGGATAATCCGGTCCAGGATCTTGTAAAAAGGCACCACTTCAAAACGATGTTTCAGTCGGGGGAAAAGAGTGAAATGTAAATATGGCGAACCTGCCGCGGCGGTGACATCAATGTACTGCTTAAGGCGATGGATCTGCTCACTGTTGTCTGCTCTGGACAGGTCTGCCCCGACTGACAGACAGCTGACAGCCAGGTTGATGTTCCTGGCCTCCTGGGCGATGTACCGGGCTGCGTCGACATCCGGTTCTGCCAGTTCGTGACGGTTAAAAAGCTCAATGGCATCAAAGCCCATGCCCTTGACAGTTGTGAGCATGGCCAGATAACCGCCGGAGCCGTCTGAAAGGGAAAATAAACTGGTTTTCATGTTCAGCCTCCCCGTATCAGGATTCCTGGCCAGGCTTTTGGCCGGCTATCATCTGGAAAGCGTTGACAATCAACGCTTCCAGATTGGTCATGAAGATGTCCGTTGATTTAACATAGGCATGCAGATCGGCGATCACGCCCTGTTGGGCCATGGCACGGATATATGAATGGCGCATCTGCTCCGGATTACCGCTGGCAAAGCGAAAGCAGGGGAAGCGGGTACTGCCGCTGATACGGATTGGCAGACCTGTTGTGTCTGATGCTCGCTGCCAGGCCTCGACAAGGCGTTTTCCGGCAACTTCCAGACGCCTGTAAGCGTCCGCCGGCGTATCCAGCACCGCCAGGGCTGCTGCAACAGCCGGACAGGACGGTTGGCGCCAGGACTGGCTGGCCAGAGCCTGCCAGACCGGTTGTGCGGCCACAACCACGCCGATAGCATAGCCATTGGAGGCTGACGCACCATAAATCAATGCATCCGGATCTGGCAGAATCCTGCCGGCTGAGTTGAGCGGATGGCGGAATCCTGAATGCCGCTCATCATAGATGACGTTGACTCCGTGTTCACGGGCGGCCTGGACGGCCGCCCGCAAAAAGGCGTCGTCTCGAGTAAAAAAACCATCGACAACAAGATACAGTGCTGCTGGTCTTGTAGCCAGTGCTGCCGTCAGTGCAGGCAGATCACCATAAGTGCAGCGTGTTCCCTGGATACCCTGGCCGGATACAGCATCATCCGGCACGCAGAAAACCGTGCCTTGCCGGCCGGTTCCGGATGCGGTTGCTGCCGAGACCAGCTCCAGTGCGTCATCTGCAGTCGCTGTCACAGCAACGCCCTCAGACCAAACATGTAAGGCTTGCAGCCTGCGGGCATATTCATCACTGTGTGTCTTGCCGGGCAGGCAGCAAGCCAGTTCTTTGCGGGCTGCAGCCATCGTCGCGTGTTCCCGGAATCCGAGCGGGCAGTCACGGGCTGCAGGTGAAGCCAGATCGGTGTAAGGTGTGTTCTGCGCGTCATACAGCAGGGAAAACACGCCAGTCGTTGGCTCCGGCTGACTGTCTTCGTTCAAATTCTGCGTATAGCGGGTCTGCTCATACCGGCAGCGCTCCGGATCCGGTCCGCTGCCATCGTCTTTCAGGCGATAGACCCAGGCGGCGTTGTTGTAGAAGATATCAGCCAGATCATCTTTGCCCAGTCCCCACTGGTCCGCGGCGGTCAGAAGGCTGAGCATGCATTCCGTATTAAATTCGTACGTTGTGGTTATGTATTCTTCTGTAGCAAAGTGGATGGTGTAGTCTATTCGGTTTTCGAAAATACACATGAGCCCGTTACCGCTGCTGTGGATTTTTCCCAGCAGGGTGCCCAGGGGCAGGTCGCTGCCGTACATAAGGCGTTTGGGTCCGAAATACTCCAGGATGTAGTTGGTGGAACCTGATTCACTGATACCGGAACTGTCAAACCAGATGTTGGGATAACCACAGATGTGAGGCAGCCCTTTGCGCAAATTCTCTACATTGTGGCCAAGGGCGTTGTGGGCCAGGATCAGGCGCATATTGGGGTATTTTTCACAGTAGCTCTGGATCAAACGGTAGTTTTTGGGATCGCTGAGGGCTTCCCGCTCGCGTGCAATGTGCAACATGACGGACAGATGGTGGCGATCGGCCAGTCTGGCCATCCATTCAGGGAAAAACTGGTCAAACGTGCTGGCCCAGCGGTTGGGGCTGTAGCGGAAATAGGGTTTTAAAGAGGTGATGACCGGATGATCCCGTATCAGTTGTTCGGTCTTGTCCTGATCATCTTCCGGCTTGATCAGGTGGGCCACGGCGAAGCCTGTATAGCGCGCGGCTTCGCTGCGTACAAACTCATTCAGCGAATCGGCTTGTTCCGGATTGACGATGCGCGGCATGATCATTGCTCCGGCCAGACGGCTGGCACCGGCCAGTTTTCCCATGGCCTTATGCCAGAAAGCGACATCGGAATGCTGTTCATTTCCGACAGCGTCCTTTTTGCCAGAACCCGGACCCAGATGGCAGTGGCAGTCAAAGAGGCGATCCGGCAGCCGCGACTGCATGTCCAGCCACAAGGCCTGTTCAAGCTCCGGTCTGTAAAAATACTTATCCATGGCAAGCATCTCCCTTCGTTTGTGTTTCTTCTGCTGGCAGATTGCTATCGCAGGCATTCCTGGCATCCTGCAGCCAGGCCAGTGTGTCTGCTTTGTACCAGGTATCGGGGTCTTCTGCGAACCATTTCAAACCATGATCGACCATATCGCGGACATTAACGCAGAGGATGGTGGCCTCGTTGCAGAGCGTCTTGCGGATCAGACCTGATTCATCGAGTTTTTGTTGAAGCTGCTCGGCATCATGAAACGGCCACACCAGACCTTCATGGTCTTCAAAACGGGCAAAATTCCAGATCCGGTTTTTCAACCGATCGCGATCCTCCGGATTGCTGATTTTAGCCAGTGCCTCGTCAACAACGATGTATTCCATAAAATGCTTAAAGGTGTTCTTGCGCATGCTCACGCCCAGGAAAACCACTTTAGCGTTCTGATCATACATTTTCTGCCAGGGTGAGGAACGGGAAAACGCATAATCTCCGAAGATGCCATAACGCGGTCCGAAGGCCGTATGCCCGGTCGTCAGCTCGTAAGCGCGTCTGCCGCGCGCGGCAACGGAGTGGGTTGCCTGATCGCTGCGGTACACGTTGGGCAGTTTACGGAAGTATTCGGTCAGGTAACCGACATCGGAGGGTTTGTCCAGATGCCAGGTTTCATAGCTTCGCGTGAAATCATTCTGGCA
>LSQX01312932.1_pt1 | contig 27909 bp, 28 predicted proteins | sample 654561 | NCBI WGS metagenome assembly LSQX01 (sample SAMN04489861, study PRJNA283612) | anaerobic digester metagenome | isolation source: 4 biogas reactors fed with cattle manure at either 37C or 55C with and... | place: Denmark: Kongens Lyngby | collected 2014
GATCGTTAGTCAACGATTCCGCCATGCTATCGAGCAAATAATCAAAGGCCACAAAGTGATTTGATGCTTCAATAATATCATCCACCGGCACTGCTGCTTGATCCTGAAAACCAATGGTTCGCGTCTCAAAGATATAGCGGGTTTGTTCTTCCGTCAGCCGACTGCCCTCAATTTTATTGGAATTATAAGCAAGACTCACCTGGGTTTTATGGTACAAACCACCTTTGCGTTTAGCGGTTTTTTCTTCTTGCAGTAGCTGGGTTAAATTCATGGTTTTGGCTCTTTTATATTTTCACATGGGCTATTTTACTAATTTATAATTTATTACGAATTACATTATGGATAAAAAAAGAAAAACATTCCGCCATGTCGCCGCTTTCGGAAAGCGCATGGAGCATTACATCATTGGCCTAATGCTTAAAGAGGGCTTAGATGTGTATTTACCCATGGTGGATGATGATGCTATTGATGCTGTAGTCAAAAAATCTGATGGATCTTATGTTGAAATACAAATCAAAGCTCGCAGTAAAGATGTTGTCTTCGGCGATGGGGCTCTTTTTGCTGCTATTCCCCATGAACACCGCAAAAATTATTGGTTCGTTTTTTACTCAGAGCGAATGGACACTATGTGGATATTGTCAAGTAAAGAGTTTATCAAAAATTCTAGTCAAAATAAATCAGGGAAAAACATCGGCAAACGCACAATTTGGTTCAATGGCAGAAACACAAAAGCACAAACCGAGCATATTAAACCGCGATTTGAAAAGTATGTCGCCACTGATTTCACTAGAATTTCCACTGAAAACCCTGATGATAATTAACCAAGCGCCCTTAAATTCTTGGAATATTTCTGCATTTTCACACTTATTTCTAGTTATTTCCCCTATTTTCCACACTTTTCTCCCGTATTTTCAGCGTAAAACCACACTTATTTCCAATTATCGACAATTTCAGAGCGGTTTTTACTGAATTTTAGGGATTTTCTGAGCTTGTATAAAAATTCTCCACTGCAATGGGCACGGTAATTAGTTAAATTATGATTATGAACTATTGGTTGCAATTACATGGACACGCGCAATGAACACTACAGAACTACGCTGGCAGCAACGCTTTAGCTATTTTGAGCAGGCTTTTAGCAAGCTAGATGAAGCCGTACAAAAAATTTTGACTGACAAATTAAGCGAATGTTATAACCTTAATGACAAGCTTTTGTCTGAAATATTCAAAGAAGGGTTGATTCAGCGCTTTGAGTACACCCATGAACTAGCTTGGAATGTGCTCAAGGATTTTTTTGAACATGCCGGCACTACCAATATATACGGTTCCAAAGATGCCACCCGCGAAGCTTTCAGCCAAGGTCTTATTGCAAACGGCGATGTATGGATGGATATGATCAAAAGTCGCAACCAAACTTCTCACACCTATAACCAAGCCACCGCAGATGCTATTTTTCAAAAAATTGTCCAACAATACCACCCTGCATTTTTGCAGTTTAAACAGCGCATGGAAGGCTTAGTGCAACAAGGTTCTCCATGAATTTCGGATTGAAATCAGAAACCATAAGCGCAATCCAAAGCGTGATGGCGCATTATCCCCAGGTGGAAAAAGCTATTCTATATGGATCGCGAGCTCGAGGCAATTTCCGTAATGGTTCTGATATTGATCTTACTTTAACTGGTTCCAACCTTGATTTAGATCTGTTGCTAAAAATAGAAAATGCCATTGATGATTTACTTTTACCTTACAAAATGGACTTGTCACTACTAAATCACATTGAAAACCCTGATTTAATAGCGCAAATCCACAAATTTGGTCGAGTTTTTTATCAGAAGAAATGATTTAATATTTTTTGCACCACTTCTGCTGGTGATAATTCATCGGTGTTTATCACCAAATGGTAGTTGCTATCGTCGCTAAAGTCCACACCGTATTTAGCTAAGAAGCGTAAACGCATATCTTCATTTCGGCTATTGATTCCTTTTGGCGTAACATCTTCTTGTTGGCGTTGGGCTGCTTTTATTCTTTGGCAAGCTATTTCATCTGAAACTTTCAGCAAAATATGCTTAGCACCCGCAACGAACTTGAATCCTAAGCGATAATCCACCACTATTTGTGTTTTTTGGTTGCACAATTCTTTGAATTGCTCATCAATTTGCTGATCTAGCTGTGGATGCTCTGCGCATAATTGTTGAAATTCGTTTATGGTCATCTGATATTTTTCTAGTGCTATTGTCCTAGCATAGTTCCCTACTGACATAAACTCATAACCTAAAGTTTGGGCTAAAAGCTTAGCAACTGTTGATTTTCCTGTGCCAGCTAAACCGCTGAGAGTTATTCTAGCTTTAAACATATTTACTCCTTTCAATATCTTTTCTTGAAAATTTCGGGGTTGAATTTCACTTGCTTCATAGCTGTATCTATCCCTACTTTATGAATGGGGTCGCTATAAAAATATTCCTGGGGATTGCCGTTTTCAAAAAAACGCCCTGCAGGATCAATCATCAAATAACTATTGATCATATCCTCATTATCTTCCACAACCACATTAGTCTGATCTTTGCTGGTGTTTTGGCACACAAAATGCGCAAACTCCGCATCACTAATTCCTTTTTCTTCTTTGAATGGCAACTGTCTTAAAATTTTGACCTTATTTGGTAACAGTTTTTGTAAATCTTTGGCCACGGTGGATTTCCAGTTATACTTATTGACCACAGAATTGAACTTGAGTTTGATGTTAGGGTTGCGTTGCTGTACCGATTTCACCACTTCAAATAATTCGCCTTGACTCAACACTTTGGAACCACAGTTCCTGCCAATTTTCATGTTGGTACTTTCATCTAAGGAATCCACAGAAATACCCAACATATCCAGTGAATCCGCCACCTCAATGTGTTTTTTCAACAAAAAACCGTTGGTAATAAGTGAAGTTTCTAAGCCCATTTCCTTAGCTGTTCTTATATATTCCACTAGCTTATTCCCCAAAACTAAGGGTTCCCCACCAGCAAAGTTTAAGCGTGTAGGTCGTGCAAACTTATGATTCCCAATGTTGGTGTTTATGGTAGATACTTCTTTAATTATTTGCAAAGCATCTGCGGAGCAGGGCCAGATTTCTTTTGCGTTTTTCCACTCAGAAAAACAAAAGAAACATTTGTAGTTACAGTTTTCAGTTATGTGCCAGTTGATGACTAATTGCATTTTTTTCTTCCTGTTTAAAATTTTGTTGATAAAATGCCCGTCGCCGAGAGACTTCGGCGCTAGGCGTTGAAATTGTTTGGTATTAGCTTTCCCAAGCGTTGGTGTTGAAATTAAACCACGCTGAATTGGGAGGAGGGATTTCCACTTGTAAGTCCACGGGATGCGCTGATTCAGGTCCAAATTCCTTTTGACCATGCACTTCCAGTGCCTGCTTTAGCTCTGCTTTTTGGGTAGCGCCGCCGTGTACTAAAAACACCGTTTTTTGCTTGCGTCGCTGGGCTGGAGCTATTTGTGTCACTGGGGGCAACACAAAATCGATCAAACTGAGAGTATCCGCATGACTAGAATAACCATGCAATGTTTCCACTTGAGCCTGGATTTCGCTCCACTTAGGGCGAACGATTTGTTTTCCCTTACTAAAAGTGATGTATTCTTCTTTACGACCATTTTGGAAATGCTGTTGAATATATTCAATCAAGCTTTTCTTATTACCAAAAAGCTCTTGCATTGTCTTTTTTGGTGTTTTTTTCTGCTGTTCCCCCAAGCGTTGCAATCTATGCCCGCGAGTATTAGGCGCTTGATAGCCAATAAGCAAGATTTTCGCATGAGGATCGGCATAATGGTCAAACAAATAATCATTGACTGGCCCTCGGTCACACATGCCTGCGGTGGCCAAAACTACTTGTAAATCAAAGTGCTGAGCTACTTGCTTGCCTAAATTTTCATAGCCAAACCAGTGTGTTCCCACTTCTAAGCCTTGTTTCAGCAACTGCGCAAACATTTTCACTGAATCTTTCCAGTATCTTTTCGCATCTTGTTCCCGTAAGTGGCTCCGGGTTTCTTTGCTTAACCATTTGTGTTGCACTTTAGCATTTGCACCAAACAAATGCTTGCTATATACAGCGTTCACTTTTTCAGCCAAATTACTGTCAAAAGTAACCATCACTTTGCGTTGATTTTTCAGCTGACCATAGCGCAAAATTATGAACAAATCAAAGAGTACTTCTTGCATGCGATGCATGGCAAAGCCGGGAATAATTAAAGTTTTAGTGTTTTGATCTTCTAAATGTTTTTGTAAGGATAAAATACGATTTGAAAATACTTCAGGTGCATGAGTTTTCCCCCCATAAGTGGATTCACATACCACATAATCTGCCCATTGCTCTGCCTCATGGCGAGGGCGTAACATGGATTGTGGAGCAAATTTTTGGCTATTCACGCCCACATCACCGGTGATTAGTAAACTGCGAGCTTGAATTGTTCCTGCTATTTCAGCATCCCAAAAGAACTGCACACTTACAGCTCCCAAAATGTGGGATTGGCGTAAAAAACGCATTTCTAAGCCTGGGACTAGGTCTATATTTTGGTTCCAGGAAAACTCGTCTTCACCATCCACAACGCGCCAGTTTATGCCATTCACATGACTGTGCTCATAAAGTGTGATTTGTCCCCCTGCTTTTTGCCTGTTGGCACGATCTTTTTGTGCAATATGCACGCTATTGTGTAATATTATTTTTGCTAATTCCTTGGTGGCGGCGGTGGCATACACTTGACCATTGAAGCCTTCGCGCACCAATCGGGGAATCAATCCGCTGTGATCCAAATGAGCATGGGTGAGCACCACAAAATCTAAATCTTTGGGATTAAAGGGAAATTTTCCTTCGTTGTAGGCATCGGCTTGGGCTTCCCCTTGGGCCATGCCGCAGTCCACCAAAAATTTGTGGCTTTCGAATTGGAGATATGTGCAAGATCCAGTTACGCCTTGGCAGGCGCCGATGAATTTTGCTTTGAGAGTTTTTGTTTCTTGTGTTTTCATGATTACTTCCTCAGTTAAAGGTTCATGAAAACAAATTAGACTAGCGAGTGGGGACAAATGGGGACACAATTTTTTGCATTTTTTTGTCTGGGGTGTTATTCCTTTGCAGTCTTTTTTTCATCTTATCGTAAAAAGCTTCAAAGTCGGTGTCCCCTTCCCACTCGCTCACCTCAGGCTCATCGTGCACAAATTCACAAAAAGACCGCCTAGATCGACCATGATTATCTAGTAGCTTCCCTATCATATAATAAGGATTTTCAGAAACTTCACTCATCTTCGACCTTTAGGCCTCTTAGAGCATTTATCTTGAGCTTTTCTAAAGGCTTCTGCAAATCTCTCGGGTTTTTTTAGCATTGCTTTGTATTTCACTTTCTTTTGAGCTTCCTCAATGGTGCAGGCACAAAAAACTTGTAGTGCATCGTGGGTGTTGTAACCTCTACTACGAGCATCACCACTAATACAGCGCTCCATCAACTCATATTCCACCAACACTGGATAGCGTTGAGCAAAAGCATTAACTTGTAACAAAAGTACTAAGGCAATTTCACTTCCTCAGCTCACTTAGGCTCATGGCTAACTGATTTGCTTGGGAATGCCAATTTTGCACCCCAAATTTGCGAAACAATTCATCCCCCTCTTCCAACCAATTGTATTTAAGCATGGTAAACAGTGATTTTTCCAAACATTTGCTCATAGATTCAGCGATAGCCCAATGTAAGCAAAAATCTTGCACCGTATATTTATTTAGCTCTTGGGCAGACCAGTTAAAAAATCTTTGAGCTTTCTGCTGCCAATTTTCTATGCCCTGCATGACTTGCAAGTCAAAGCCTAATTGTTGTGTGCCAATGGCTACCCCTAAGTATTCTCCGCTATGGCTAAGAGAAAACTCCACTTTGAAATCTTTTAAAAAAGGTTTTTCTGTTTCTGTATAGCTTATTTGTACCCTGGAAGGGTCTATTTGCAAATGTTCCCCAAGTTTTTGCTTTAAAAATATTCGTCCCAATGCAAACTTTAGTCCTTTGTGGCTACTTGCATACCTTTCATATTCCTGCTGATCCAAAAGGTCTAAATTTAAAGCAATAGCGCTATATGAACTAAAATATATTTCTGCTTTAGGAATCATTGCCAACCTCTATATTTCCACCATATTTTCACAACTTTTTGTCTATTTTAGCTGCAAACACTGTGTGATTTTGCTTAAAACAATGTTTTTATACCACAAAACGCATATTTTAAAAGTTTTTCAAGCATCATAAAAAACACCTTTTCATCAATTCAAAACCTTTCGGCTCTGGAAAATCGCCTTAGCACCTCTCAAGTTTTTTTAACACAGCGAAAATCACCTTTAACGTCAGCACATAGCTTTTTACCCTCTGCAAAACTCAGACCTTGCATTCCCCCCTATTCCGAACCTTGACAAAACTCGCACCTTGCATTCCCCCCCATCCCGAACTTCAGCAAAAGTCGCTTGTAGTACCAGTTCAAGCTTTTCTGACCTCAGCAGCAAATTCTTTAAAAGCTTTTCTCCAATGCCAAAAAGAATTCGCCTTTTTTGTCCCTATCCCAACCATATTCTAAGCGTAAGGGGACAAAAACTGGGGCACCAAACCATATTCGCAACCCTAAGCCCCCTGCTTCGGCCGTGCGTAGGTCAAGCTTTTTTAATTGCGCATAATTTTGCGCCGCAAAACCCTTATCTATAAATAAAAGTGGTTCAAAGCTCATATTAAGCAAGCCCAATAAGCTTAAATCTCCAGCTCGCCAACGAATTTCTCCTTGGGTTAAAAAGTTCCATTTACCCACAAGTTCAGTGGCCGCTGGAGAGCGCACACCATCATAATAATGCAACCCTAAACGAGCTTGTAACTCAGGAAATTCTTGCCTTTTTCCCATGGCGCGCAGAGCCAAAGTTATTTTAGGATGAGGGCTATAATAATGCCGCAAATCTCCAAGAAATTGATAAGATTTTTGCGCATTAAAAACAGTAGATTCAAAAATAAATTGTTGCCCTGCCGTGGGGGAATAAGTGTGATTGCGACTATCTTTGATTAAACTCCAAGTGCTATTTAAAATAAAAGACGGAGCATCAATTTTCCAATATTTTTGCCAGCCCAACTCCAACCATATATTCCAATCTTTACCTAAATCGTAACCTACTGCTACGCGACTTTCAGCTGTATTAACAGTTGTATCACTATGCACAGACGGCATATCCAAGAAAGCCAGAGTATCGAAATGCCCTACTTTAAAGCGAAGTTGCCAAGGATGCCAATTACTCCAAAAGCGTTGGATTTCTAAAATCTGCCTATTAGCACCTAGTTCCACTGAATATTCCCAACCTAAGCCTCCCACATTAACCATACCATAACCACCAAAAGCATTACCACCCCAAAAGCGGTGACGATAGCCATCTTCCACATCTAAAAAGACATTGTATTGTCCGGGATTTTTAAAAGATTCTACCACCATACAATTTGCTTTATAAAACCATTGGGCATTTTGCATTTTGGTAACGCTACGCTCACACTCTGCCAATAATTGCTCATGGCTTATGGCGGTTTTAGCTTTAGGCCTAAAGAACGCCCGTACTGTGCTTGTGTCAGAAACTTCGTTTCCTAATACCCTCACATTATTAAGGGTACTGGCCCAAGTAATGCCACTCATTACAAAAACTAATAACACAATAATTTTGTTTTTCATTATTTTCCTTTTTTGCTAATTAAACCTGAACAAGTCTTCAGGAATCTTTTTGTCTTTTCCTTTAAAGCCCAAATAGTAATACTTCATCAAAGCATTTGCCCAAAAACTTTGATGGGCTTTTATTAGAGATCTTTCAGATTTAAAGTTTTCTCTAAAATTTAAAGCTAAAAGATTCCCATCCATTAAAAATTCTTCATCAAAAATTCTTTCTTTATGTTTAGTAAAACCAATTTTTTCATAAATTTTGGTAGTGGTATTAAAAGCAAAAGTATAGGCAATATCTACCTTGTTTTTCAGTATGCTATAGCCAAGCAAATGAAATAAAAGTTTAAGCACCACACCCCGGCTAGCACCATCATCACAAGTTATGGCAAAGCGCCCAATTTCTGCAATTTTAATGCCTTTATCACGCAAACCTGTAAAGTCTAATCCACTAAAAGGTTCTATTTGTGTTTTTCCTTTTTTATGAATAAGTCTAATAGCTCCAACGCTAGAGCCATCTTTGATATTTTGCACCACAAAACAGGTGGAAAACTCGCTGATTTCTTTGTGTTCAGCTCTGATTTCTTCCCACATTACATCGTAACTATCTTGCTTTTTTACTTTGGATTGTACATATAAGTCGTAGTATGCTTTTTTTAGAACAGCTAAATACTTCTCATGATCTGACTTACTTATAACTTCTTTCCCGATATAATCTCCTATGATAAACCCAAATCCCTCGGCGTTTCCAAAGTGCTTTTTTTGGGCTTTTTTCACCTGAAAAAGGCGAAATTTAGTGTCGTAATAGAAATCAAAATAAGGCTGATTCAAATACTTTGTCAAAAGCATGGACATTGGTATGGAAAACACCACTAAAACCAAAGGCATATATATATAAGATGGTTTAGGCATTAATGAAAGTGACAAATAGAGACAAAGCAAGTAGAACACTCCTAAAATCACATTCATAAAACTGTGATAATTGATTTCTCCCGCCGTTTTAGATTCTTTTTCTGTGATAGTTAATGGGTTTTTAATTAACCCTGAAATCAAAAAAGAAAAACCTATAAAGAAATAAAACAAAGACCCCACATAAGGTAAAATGTTATCTAGTTTAAGAGCCTTATACATGAAAAACATGCTTAAATAAATGGCAAAAATTATGAAATCTATTTTGATATACTTTTTTTGATATAACCTAAAAAGCACCAACTGACTATATATGGCTAATGTGAATGGTAATAGCATTTCCACTGGAAATACAAACAACAAAGCTATGGTAAAACCTAAAATGATATAACTGATTAACATAGGACTCCCCTCCTGTTTTTAAAACATTACTTCAAATTCTGTGGATACTGTATAGCGAATTGGAATTACGCCAAATTCACTGTTTTCTTTGCCTAAAAAGTTACGCAATCCCACATTTATGCGAAAATTATCAATAACTTTAGCCAAACCTAAACCCAACATTGTGGAACGATCAAATAAATTTATTGCACCTATTATTTCAAAATCAAACTGCGGTTCACTGAATTGTTTCCAAAAACGACCCATTATATAGTGGCGCACCAAAGAGAATTCTGGGTAACTACGCATTAACTCCCAAAGCTCTGCTTCAGAATCTGCTCTAACACCTGGAGATTGTTCTTTAACTATATCCCGCCAAGCTTTTTTACTTAGCCCCGCCTGATCATAGGCATATTCCATGGTTATACTAGTACCTTCTATGGGGGCCCAAACCATTCCTAACAAAAATTCTTGGGCCCAAGATATCTTTTCTCTTGGATCAAATTCTCGCAATTTTTCTTGACTAATAGCCCATTCTCCATGCCAAGAAAGCATAGGCGAAAATCCATAATTAAAACTTAAACCAGCTTGCCTTTGCTCTTTAACCTTGGCATACACTCCAGCTAAAGTCCAATTCCAATTACCCAATTGTAACTTATAATACAATGCTGCCCTAGACCACTCTTTTAAGCCATCTTTGGTGTATAAACTGTCATCGTTTGGCAAAACAAAAGCAGCTTGTAGGCTTTGCAAACCGAACAAGTAACCCAAATTCAAAGCGCGCACTCCCTGAGCTAATTGTTCATTAAAAGTACGACTTTGGCTTTGCACTGCTTGCCAGCCATCATAAAACCAATCTATGGGTCTTTTAAAAAATCCTGAACCTTGGCGCAAGTGCATTTTTCCTACTTCCCAATAAAACATCGAAGGTGAATGGTAGCCCAATAGCAGTTCATTAACCCAGAAATCCGGACTAGATGCCTTGTACAAGCCTTCATCGTCTTGTACAGCACCTGTAACCATCCCTCTGGCATATACATAGTTGGACCACATATACTCTTCATAAGCTTGGGCCAAAATATTATGTTCCCAAAGTTGTTGTTGCACCATCATGGGTTCTGGTGCTCCTACATTCATAGGAATATTACGCACTTCCTGACCAATTTGAGTGCTAATATTAAAATCCACAGCCCATGCAGAAATCCATAGGCTGAAACATGCAATTACAAAAAAATTAACGGGGCGGTAACCAAACATTTAGATAATCCTTATTAAAAGATGCAGGGGGAAGTTTGTGTTTTTTCATCTGCAAGTATTCCATCCGAGAGCGTTTTTGCGGATCTATTCCATCTATCATATCAATTACCGTAAGTATATCTTTACCAGAGATTTTCTTTAATTGCGAATAGTTGGCTGTTTTCAGTAGTTTTTCTCCGCCCACGGTGGAATAAAACTCTGCTTTTACAGGCAAAAGCGTTTTTTTGTTGACCCACAATTTTATCTGGCTATAAGTGCTCCCCTCCTGGTTTTTTTTCACTTGCAATAACAACTCACAAAGTCCATCTTCTTCGCATTTCACAACTTTTGCATCGTAATGGGTGCTAAAAGTCAGACGCGCCACATCGCCATTGCTAACTTCTCCCAAAAGAACTTGCATGGCCGAAAGACGAATAACATTGCGGGTTCGCGGGAAAAGCACCCAAATGCCTAAATCATCCATAAGCATTTTACGCCCTCGCACAGCTTGAGGATCGCTAAAATACAGTAAACTAGCTGCTTTACCATTGCTTTGCATACCTGCAAATCCTTTTAAAGTGTATTCATCAATTTTCTTTTCACTTTTAAAAGAACTAATACGCAAATCAAAAGATATATGCTGATCTAAGGCGCGATATTGGTCAATTTTCACCAATGTGGCCGAATCTAAAGCCTGACCTGGGCTTAAAGCCCAAGCACAGGATAAGTTGATAAGTAAAATAAGGAAAATTTTTAACATAATCTTCTCACAAATGGCGTAAAGCATCAGCTACGGAAATACTCACAGCTTTGCGCGCCGGATAAATGGAACTTATGGTGGCAACCACCACCGCTAAAATTGTGGTTTCAATCATCATGGGAAGGGTTAGCCAGAACTCAGCTACATAACCTTTACTCATACCAGGAGGTGGGGGAATATATATTCCACCCATTTTGTTTAAAATAAAAGCTATGCCAAGCCCTAAAAGTGCTCCAGCTAACCCGCCCATTAGACCTAATACGCCACCTTCCCATAAAAACAAGTTCATTATATTAAACTTAGTGTTACCTAAAGCTCGTAAAGTTCCAATTTCCCTAAACCTTTCAAAAACAGTCATAATCATGGTGTTAATAATGGAAAAAATCACCACCACCAACACTATGGCTTTAATTACTTGCATTAAAGTGATGTAAAAATCTTTAACTTGGCGATAATAATCAGCTATATCTTCCCATTGCCTAATAGCTAAAGTTTGACCATCAGCCATGCGTATTTTAGACATTTCTACCATGGCTTCAGAGGTTAATTCTGTGCTATCCAAAGTAACTATCAATTGAGGCGCGTCTTCTATGACCAAAAGCTCTTGGGCTAAAGCAAAATCCATGTAAATTGCCATATTATCAATGGCCCCTATACCAGAAGATGAGATGCCCACCACCGTAACATCAGCGGCATTCATACCACCACCTTTGGAACTAACCAAAAGCGTTAAAACATCACCCACTTCTGCGCGGATTTTTTGAGCTACGCCCTCGGCCAAAACAATTTCCAAAGCTCCAGAACGCAAAATATCTCGACCTGAGGTTATGCGCCTAAAACTCAGTAAATTTGTGGCATCTTCCACTGGTAAAGCTTCTACCATCACTATGCCGGACTTCTCTCCAGTACTGATGGTTCCGCTAAAGGCGATTTTCGGAGCTACACTTTTCACTTGGGGAAGTTTGCTTATTTCGTCCGCTAAGCTTTGGTATTGGGGAATTAAAAAGCTGTAAGGATCAAAAGAGCCTTCCAAGAAAAAAGCATCGTCTGTAGATACTTGAATATGCCCCACTCCACTGCGAATAGTGGATTCCCGTAAGCCCCACATGGAGTAATTTACAAAACCTTGATATAGCAATATTGCAGCCACGCCCGTTGCAATGGAAAATAAGGTTAACATGGAACGACGATAATTACGCAAAACATTGCGTGCGGCTAATTTAATTGTATTCATGCTACCCCCTCTATTAAACCATCACTAAGTCTCACAATGCGTTTGGCGTATTCTGTAACTTGATAATCATGGGTTGAAAACACAAAAGTTGTGCTTAATGTTTCATTAATTTTTTGCATAAGTTCTAAAACCTGTTGCCCTGTGGTTGAATCTAAGCTAGCTGTGGGTTCATCAGCCAAAACCATTTCTGGTTGAGTGACTAAAGCCCGCGCAATAGCCACCCTTTGTCGCTGCCCCCCGGAAAGCTGATCGGGGCGATGCTGTATATGTTCTGACATTCCCACCAGCTCTAACATTGCCAACACCCTTTCTTTGCGTTCATTGCGAGAAAACTTTCCTAATAGTAGCGGTTGTTCCACATTTTCATAAGCACTTAAAACTGGCACTAAGTTGAAATTTTGGAAAATAAAGCCCAAATGTTGATTGCGCCAACGACTAAGCCTTTTATCGTTTAAACGATTTAATTCTTGATCTTTGTACCACACTTTTCCGCTAGTGGCACCATCAATTCCCCCAATAATATTTAAAAGGGTAGATTTACCACAACCAGAACTGCCCATAAAGCAGAGCATTTCTCCCGTGTTAATTTGCAGGCTAACTCCTCGCAAAGCTTGGATTTTCACCTTACCCAACATATAGTCTTTGTGTATATCTTCTAATTTTATAAGCATATTTTAGTCCATGAATACTGTTAACATTTTTTGAGACTCCATTGCACATTTGCCCTTTTTAAAAGCTTGAGCTTTTTGCCAATGACTCATGGCGGGGCCTATTTGTCCTAAGTCTTTGTAAATATTTCCTAAATAAAAATGACTAGCGCATTGCAATTCCTTAGCTGGAGAACGCTGCAAAACTGTATTAAAATCTTGTTGGGCTACGCCTTGCTTTTTAAAGAAATCTGGCAGACTTACCATGACCATGGCTCGCAAAAATATCAACAAGACGCAATCATCTCCGCCGACCTGCACCGTCTCGTCTAAAAGACTCACTGCTTCATTTACTTTCTGAATCTTTTCCACTGGATTAGTAGCATCGCGCCCGACAATACTTCTGCTAACGCCCAAATACGACTTATACATCAACTGCCATTCTGGACTCAAACTTTTATCTGAAATTGCTTCCATTTTAGCAAGAGCTTTACGAGCAACTTTTATATCGGGCTTAATATTTGCCAAATCCACCCATTGGACAGCTTCTTTTAAGCTGTCCAATGAGTTGCGCGGCTGGCTTTTTGCCAGCTGCTTTTCAAGGATTTTAGCATCTTCGCTACCAACCCAAGTGATAAATGTTGCACAGGCGGCTTGGGAATAAGCCGTCGATGCAAAAAGGATGAAACTAAATGTGAATATTTTAGCTAACTGTAACATTACTTGACTCTGTTATTAATAAAGGTGAATTTTCCGTGGTTATTTTATGAGCCATTGAATTCACCTCTACCTCAAAAGCATCTACATTAGTATATGCATATTCTTTTTTGATATAGGCGTAACCAAATTGCTTGCTCAATTTCGGGCTATAATAGACCGCACTCACAAAACCAATGTTCTCATTTGAGTATTGCACTGGAAAAGAGTCAGTCTCCATAGTTAAATCTTTTAAATCATCTTGGAAAACAAAAGGCACTAAACGATATTCAAAATCATCTATTTTAGCCTCTAGCTTTGCTTTGCCATTAAAGCTTTCTTTGTTAAAATCTATAAGCCACCGTGTTTCATTTTCCACTGGACAGCTGTTTTCTTTAAAAAACGAGTCCATCAGCGGTATTCTAACTTCTGCACCAAGTATATTTTGCAAGGTCTTATCTAAATTCTCAATGCTTTTTATCTTGAGTTCTTCACTTTCTTCAAGCTTTTGCGCCAAAACTCCATAAGCATCTTTGGACATTAGGATTTTATAACCGTATTCCCCAGAAATACTTTCTCTAAGCACAGTAAAACTATGCTCTTCTAAATCCAATGAAATTACTCTAAGATATTGCAAACCTGTGATTTCGTAACCGAAAACTTCTTTTAAAAGTCGCCAAGCATAGGGTCCTTCAACCCCTAAAAGCTCACTATATAAATTATTTTCTTCAGCTAAAAACTCTTCTAAATTATCCTTTAGCCAAGCTCTTACAACATCATTATCACTATGTAAAACCACAAAATATTCTTCTAAAAGAACTATTTTGATTACATCTATTACCTTAGCTTGGTCATTTAAGAGATAAGCGTAGGATATTTTGTTGTACTCCAACAAGTCGAGATCTATACTTACTAGTTCATTAAATTTTTCTACCGCTTCATCACTATTTTTTACCAGACAAAGCCCATCACTACATTTAAAGACTAAAGAATCTTCGCGAATTGCATTGTATTTATCTAATTGTTCTTGTGTAAATTTCATTGCTCCACCTCCGTTTTTGAAATTACATAATCAACTAAGAAATTTATTGATTTAAACGCTTGAACATCTTCTTCCTCTATTTCGATTTTAAACTTTTCTTCCAAGCCTATTACCAAATCTAAAGAATCTATAGAGTCCAAGCCCAAACCTAATCCAAATAATGAAACATCGTCATCTACCAGCTCAGGTTTTAAATCTAAATTCAGGCTGTTTATGATAACATCTTTGATGCTATCTAAATACGCCCTTCTTAAGTCATTTTGTTTTTGTAGCTCTACTTTATTTGTCATAATCCCTCCAGGATTTATTGTTGTGAAACAGTAATCTCTCCTTCAACAACCACTTTTTTGTTAACCATTGCTTTAACTTTTGCCCGAGATGTCTTTCCCATCTTTTTGATGATTTCAGCCGTCATTATAAGTTTATCACCCGGCCTTACTATGGAAAGAAATCTGATATCAGCTTTTGCTAAATAGCCAATATTTTGCGAACTTTCATTTTGCGTGGATTGTTCAAGATTTTCGCTTAGATGTATAAATGTGATCAATTGCGCCATAGATTCTATCAATAAAACCCCAGGCACAATAGGGTTATTAGGGAAGTGTCCACTAAAAAACCACTCATTTACACTAAAATTTTTGTAACCTTCTGCGGACTTCCCTGGCACAACATTGGATACATTGTCAAGCAGCAAAAAAGGAAACTTATGGGGCAATAGTTGCATTATTTCCGTAACATTGAAAGCTGTTTTTCTCATTCCATACCCCCATCTACTCTTATGGTAGTGCCGCTAATGTAAGAGGCCTCATCGGAAGCGAGAAAAGAGACTAAATTCGCCACTTCAGCGGACTGCCCCATTCTCTTTAAAGACACCGCTTCTAGCATTAATTTTCTCATTTGTCCAGGTATTTTAGCTGTCATATCTGTTTCTATATAACCTGGAGCCACGCCTACAACTCTCACATTGTATTTGCCCACTTCTTTGGCTAAACTTCTGGTCATGGCCACCAGCCCTCCCTTGGAAGCACTATAGTTGGTTTGACCTTCTGCAGCAGTTAGCCCAGAAACCGAAGCAATATTTATAATCACTCCCTGTCTTTTGCTTATCATCTGCTTGATAGCAGCCTTACTGGCGTAAAAAGACCCTAATAGATTAGTTTTGATAACAGTTTCAAATTGCTCTGTATTCATTAACGCAAAAAAGTTATCCGCAGTTATTCCCGCATTGTTAACTAAGACATTAATATCCTCAAACTTCGCTTTTATTTCATCAAAAAAATCTTTGACGGAATTTCCATTTGAGACATCACAGGGAAAGGCAAAGCAACGCTCTTCTCCTATGCTTTCAACCAGCTTTTCTGCTTCATTTCTGTTTTTGTTATAACTAAATGCCACTTTTGCTCCCTGGGAGGAAAACAATTCTACTATGGCTTTACCTATACCTCTAGAACCGCCAGTTACAACAACCAACTTATCTTTGAATTTATTCATGCTCAACCCTCACTTACAGTTATTTGTGATTTTTAGACTATCAGTCCAACTCCTCATTTGTGTATTTAACGATACTCCTATAGCAGACACTTGTGCCAATATCTTGCAACGGTCTTCACTACCAAAGTTGCTATCATAATCATTTAGTAGAAATTCTATATCTTGCTTACCCTTTTCTTGGGTTTCAAAAAAATGTGGTAATGACAAAAAGGTCAACCCTCTTACTATCCTAACCTCATAGTTATTAGGATCTATTTCACTGGCCAAATCCATTTCTCTCATACCGCGCTGCACCCATTCTGTCTTATCTATAGGAGAGTTTACCAACAAAGCACGCTGAGTAAAGAAGCTACCTTTCCAAATTTGCGCTTCACAATCAAGACTATCATAAGACAAAATCTTGGTCAGCATTTCATCAGCTGCACCCAAAACACCATCATCTCCGAGCTTAATAGCCAATTTTCTAACTCGGATTTTTAACAATGAATCTGCAAAATAGCTTGAATATTTGTCAATATCTGATATAATGCTCTTATAGACTACATACTCTGGAACCACTGCATCAGCCACTATGCTTTGGTGTATTTTATTGCTATCTAATTTTGATATTTCATAACTTTTTTCGCTACTTTCAATTTTTTTAATCCAGTTTTTAGCTAAAGCGTGATCTATGGATTTTGCTAGCATTGATTTGTCTACCGGTACCACAAATTGATCACAAACTATATTCGCTAATAATGAATTATAATTAGCATCTTTAGGACCAGCTGAAGTGCTACTCACCTTACTGAAATCATTAACAATAATGACCCCGAAGACAACTAGCAATACGACTGATGCTGCAATAAAGTATTTTTTTCTCATATTTTCTCCTTTTGTAACAACAAATTATTTAGTTGTACTTTTATTGTTCTTTTAGACTTTGTCATACTTTTAGCCTCATGCTAAAAGTCCCCGCACTCCCACCTTCTGTTATGGCGTTAAAAACTGCTCTACTAATGTTTTTATGATTCACTTGATTTTTACATAAAGCAATGCTTTCTTGCCAAACTTCAGGCAAATTAATTGCAGACAGCCATGCGGCTAGGTTTAAAATAGGAGTAACTCCAGGAACATAGCCTACCAAAGGAGTTGTGCTTAACAATGGCACTGCTGTCTGCAAACTTTCTAAAGCTTTTAGTTCGTGAACATCATGATTAACTATGGATTTACCCATTCCAAAAACTGCGTCTGTTAAGAAATCATCGCCGCTATAATGGCTTTCATAAATATTCAACAGAGGGTTGACTTCCCCTTGGAAAGCACCCGGAAAAACTGGGGTGTTTTCTGTATAAACACTGTCCAATAAACAGCTAATTTTAGCATTTCGACTTATCGCCTTATCTTCTCTTTCGAGCATAACAAAAACCGAAGCCTCGCCTATTACATATCCATTAGCATCTGTAGAATAAGGCTTTATGGTGTTTGATGTTAGTCCCAAAGCTTTTAACGCCTTATGAAATGTGCTACTATACTCTGTGGATGAACCTAGCAACACATAATCAGCTTCATCGCTTTCCAAAAGAGATTTAGCTAGCATAAAAGAGTTAACAACGCCTATATCTGCATTAGACATAACCGTGGTATATCCTTTTATGCCTGTTTCGATGGTTAAATGCCCAATGTGCGCATTTATAACGCTATTGGGAAATAAGCTAGGATCACCAGTTTTATAGTTTTTCTCTAAAACTCCATCATAAAACTGCTGTACACTATTTATATGCCCTGTATGCGTATTGGCAACTATTGCTATGCGGCTAGAATTAGAAGGACTAACCCTTAAACCCGCATCTTTTATACAACCCAAAGCCGCTACACAAGCAATTTGAGTGAACCTATCCATGCGCCGAGCATTTTTTATGCGGAACTTTCTGAGCTCTTGCTTCAGCAAGTCATCACTTATTTTTGCCGTAGCCTCGCTAAAAGTCTGTCTATATAATTTGCCTTTTTCAAGCTCACTTTCTTCAAAAGCGTTGCTAGAGTTTTGAATGGCATCGAACAAAGCAGGCAATCCAGACCCTGCATTGCTTATCTGATATGCACCAGTTATAGCAATGGAAACATTTTTGTCTCTGTTATTTTGTAAAACCACATTTTTAGTGTCTTTTGTTACCGCCACCGATACATTGTTACCGCCAAAAGCAAAGGCATTTTTCACCCCTAAGTTAAAATCGTAATCACAGGATTTGTTTTGGACATAATTTAAGTCACAACCACTGCGTGCTTTTGTGAAATTAACAGTGGGAAAGGCCTTTTTTTGCTCCATGGATTTGAGAACCAAAGCCAACTCTATTATACCAGAAGCGCCTAAAGTATGCCCAATGCTCGCTTTAGCAGATGAAACCAAAAGATTTTCTTTGCCTTTAAAGGTATTCATAATAGCACGAGTTTCCACTTTATCGTTGTGAGGGGTACCAGTGCCATGGGCGGCAACAAAGATATTTTCTTCCAATAAACCTGGTTTAATGCTTTTAAGAGCGGTATTTATACAGTTTGAAATGCCACGACCGGTAGGATCAGAAGCTGTGATATGATAAGCATCGCTATTACATGAATATCCCGCTAAAAATCCCTTGACACTTCCGCTTCTCGCCTTTACGCAGCTATTCCTTTCCATAATAACTGCACCAGCTCCTTCTCCTAAACTCAGCCCTAAATCACCTTCACTAAAAGGGGAACATTTTACTTCTGCCAAAGAATCTAATGAATTAAAACCAGTTAACGACAGCATACTCAAAGGATCTGAGCCAAGACATATAGCTACATCTATAGTTGACTCTTGCAAATATCTACTTCCCCAAATAACGGCATGTAAAGACGAAGAACAAGCCGTACTAAAGCAAATTCTTGGCCCACTAAAACCATACTCATAAGCTAGTCTATCCAAGGCAAAACTCACGGAGAAAGAGATATAACTCTTAGGATTTACTGATTTATTTTCTTTAAAGTTGCGAATATAATCTCTTTCAAGGTTTACGAACCCTGACAAAGAAGTTCCATAAAACAAGCCGATTTTTTTATTATTAAAATAATCTCTTGAAACTCCTGTGCTATTCAGTGCATCTTCTACCGCTTTAAACAACAAAAGTTCACCTCTATCCATGGGGACTTTTTTGCTACTGCTTAAATCCCCAATTAGTCCTAAAAGAGTACTATCGCTATGTTTTACTTCCCCCGCATATTTGGCTCTACACTCACCTACATCCCAATACTTTATCTTTGAAATGCCATTTTGAGATAAATTAATATTCTCAAAAGATTCATTAAGTGTTTTACCAACAGGGGTTATTGCTCCATAACCAATTACTACAATGTCTTTTTCAATCATTTACTTCGACCTCCTAAGGCAGAAGTTAATTCCTGATTTTTTTTATGTCAAGGTTTTTTTTATTTTATCAGCAAATAATTTTGAAAATCGCTTTTTTGAGCAAATTAGGTCTTAGTTTTAATTAATTCTGCACGCAACGCACAGAATAACCTTTTGCTAAAAGACTAGACACAAAAGAGGCTGTAGCAGACTCTGATTCTAAAGTAAAAGCGTAGCACATATCTTCTAAACTTGTGGTGTTTGTCCACCAGCCAGCTCTATCTGGCTTTGAATCTGCAAGCAAAGGCGGTCCATCGCCTCCAGGTAAAGCATTAAATCCATAATCATCGGTTCCATCCCAATATTCTGCTGATTTTAAACGAGTTCCCACATCGTCAGTGGCATCTAAAGCATTTATTAGTCCTTCCCATTCTTCTTTACTGGGTAAATGCCAGCCAGAAGGACACGCTTCCATAGCCGCATCGTGATTGTAAAGTGCGCCGTATAACGAGTAATTTTCATGGTTTTTAGCCGCTGCCAAATCAGTTCCATTATATCCATAAACAAAATATTGAACTTGCTCTTCATCGTAAAAAGTCATTAAAGCAGTGACTTTGGGTAAATAGGCTAAATTTTCAGCCATCCACCATTGGCCACTTACCCCCATGGTCTTGTATTCACGACCATCGCGCTCATCTACCAATGAACCATATTCCAACATTGCTTTACCAATATCATCATCAACTTTGACATTGATAGTGCGCGCTTTGGGCCTTTCATTTGTAGCAAAAGTCAGATTGTTCTCTGTGGTGCATCCCAATAATATCATAAGAACCAGTAGTCTCAGCATGATAACTCCTACTTTAAAACACAACTCTTTTTAAGTTAAATCTTCCGACACCTTTATCAAAGGGTGCTTTTTGTCTATGGACATTTTGTCCATGAAATCTGCCTAAAAAGCTGTTCGACTGATACTATTCGGGGGTATTTTTTTAATAGAACAGCCTTGGTGGAGGAAACATGAAACCAATACTTTTAATACTAATAATGAGTTTATCTATGACTCAAGCCCAAATCGCCAAAGGAGCGACCAAATTTTTGGGTAATATTACCACACACGGCACGGTAAGGGATGATTTTGCATCGCTTTGGAATCAAATTACCGCTGAAAATGAGTGTAAATGGGAGTCTGTAGAAGGCAGAGCCCAAAATGAACGCAATTGGACGGGCTGCGATAGGGTTTATAATTATGCCAGAGCTAACAATATGCCCACTAAATTTCACACTCTAGTTTGGGGTTCCCAATATCCTAAATGGATGGATAACTTAAATCAAGAGCAGCAACTTGCTGCGGTTACCGCCTGGATGGATGCAGCTCAAGAGCGCTATACCGATTTAGACTTGATCGATGTGGTAAACGAAGCGGTTCCTGGACATGCAGTGCCTACTTTTAAAAATGCCCTAGGCGGCGATGGTGCCACAGGATACGATTGGATTATCAATTGTTTTAAAATGGCGAGAGAACGCTGGCCCAATGCGATTTTGATTTATAACGATTACAATGAACTCACTTGGCAAAAAGAAGAATTTAAAGATTTAATGAATAGAATTAAAGGCTCGGGATATGTAGATGCCATGGGATTCCAAGCCCACGGTTGGCAAGATCTAAGCGGTCCTGAATTAAAAAGACGCATTGATGAAATGTACAACAGCGTCAAATTGCCTATTTATATTTCTGAATACGATATAGATAAAGAAAGCGACCAAGAACAGTTGAATATTTATAAAGCCCAGTTTCCTGTAATGTGGGAACATCCGCAAGTAGCTGGAGTAACTATTTGGGGTTATATACACGGCTCTACTTGGATTCCCCATAGCGGACTAATCAAAAACGGTCAAGATCGTCCTGCCATGACTTGGCTCAAGGATTATGTTTCTAAAAACTTAAATGTCCCCGCTCCTCAAGTGGGTTCTGGTGAGCCACCTCCACCCCCACCTCCACCTGAACCCAAAGGTCCCTGGAACGATAAAGTGCATAGTATTCCTGGAGTAATTCAAGCCCAGCACTATGATTTAGGTGGCGAAAGTGTAAGTTATCACGACACCGACAATATAAACGAAGGTGGCGCTTTCCGTGAAGATGGTGTAGATATTGAAGTTACTGGCGATGTTTCTGGGGATTATAATATCGGATATATACGAGATGGCGAATGGTTGGAATATACGGTAAATGTGGAAAAGTCTGGAGTTTATGAGCTAGACCTCCGCGTGGCCAGCCAAGGCGATGGTAAAAGCTTAGATGTTTTAATGGATGGTAAAAAAATTGCCGAAAATGTGGAAATTCCCGACACCGATGGGTGGCAAGATTGGACTACTATCACCGTTAACAATCTTAACCTTAAATCTGGTGAGCAACTTATGCGCTTAGTGTTTAACGGTGACTATTTTAACCTTAATTGGGTGGAATTTAAACCTCAAACTTCTGTTAAAACTTTATTTTCAAAAATACTTCAAGAAAATCGTGTTCCCAGTAAGCTTTACGACCTCAGCGGAAGACGAAAATTCTAAGAACCCTCTCCAACCCAATACATGCAGGCTATCATCTAACGATGGTGGCCTGTTGTTTTTTTAAATTCTAGACTGTTGTATAACTAGTCAACGCTTTTATTTTTTAAAGCCTTTTATTTCCCTTTATTGCTATTAAAACCAATATATTGTTAATATATGCGTGGTCTCAAAACGCATATCCCATACCCATAACTCACCAAACACCACGACTGTTAACCGTCGTGGTGTTTTTCTTTGTTCAAGTTTTAAGTTAACAGCAAAAAAGCTAATCCTTGACATTTTGTCCATGAGAACCTTCTCTAAGCTCTTATTTTATCAGGATTTTGACCATATCTTTATATAAGAAACAGTTATGAGGTATATAAGATGGGAAAGCATTTTGTTGCAGTTATTGCACTTTTAGCCGTTTTAGCAATTGCTGATAATCCAATTGTTCAAACTTATTTTGCACCAGATCCTGCCCCCATGGTGTACAATGATACGGTATTTGTTTATACTGGGCATGACGAAGATATAACCGTAGATAATTTTTTCACCATGCACCGATGGCGTGTTTATTCTAGCACCGACATGGTAAATTGGACTGACAGAGGTGCGCCTCTTTCTCACCAAGATTTCAGTTGGGCTGGAGATAAAGCGTGGGCTGCTCAAGCCATTGAGCGTAATGGTAAGTTCTATTGGTATGTAACTGCAGGGCTAAAAGGCTCAAATCAGCCCGCTATTGGGGTAGCGGTTGGAGATAGTCCTGTGGGGCCTTTCCATGACCCCATCGACAAGCCTCTAATAAAAAGATCTTGGGATGAGATTGACCCCACAGTATATATAGATACTGATGGGCAAGCTTATTTGTACTGGGGCAATCCCAATCTTTACTATGTAAAACTTAACGAAGATATGATAAGCTATAATGGCTCTATTCAAAACATCCCCATGACCACAGAAGCTTTTGGAGTGAGGCATGGCGATGACAATCGTGAAACGACTTACGAAGAGGGACCATGGTTTTATAAGAGAAACAGTTTGTATTACATGGTCTATGCCACGGGTCCTTTACCAGAAAAAATCGGATATTCCACTGCTACTGGTCCCACAGGTCCTTGGAAATATGGCGGTGAAATAATGGGTTCAGATGGCATTGGCAGTTTTACCATTCATCCGGGTGTAATTGATTTTAAGGGTAGATCATATCTTTTTTACCATACTGGCAACCTACCTAATGGTGGTGGGTATAAACGAGCCGTATCTGTAGAAGAATTTAGCTATGGAGCTGATGGGAGTATTCCCAGAATAAAACCAACTAAAAGCGGCCCCGAACCCGTAGCTAATTTAAATCCCTTCAAACGCGTAGAAGCGGAATGTATGGCATTTTCTCGAGGTCTAAAAACCACCCAAAACTCTAGCGTAGGGATTTATGTAAACCAAATACACAACGACGATTATATTAAGCTGCGATCAGTGGATTTTTCTACCCAAGGTGCTGACACCATATTTTTATCAATTTCTACTCCTGAAAACACCCAAGGAGGTACTATTGATGTAGTTATAGATTCATCACAAAATATCGCTTCTATAAACATTCCTAAAAGTAATAATTCTGCTTGGCAATTATTAAAATTCCCCATTAAACACACCACTGGTGTCCACGACTTATTCTTCAATTTTAAAAGCAACCATAATAGCGAATTATTTCACTTTGACTACTGGTATGTTAAAAGTAATATCCCCGACGAATCCCTGCGGCAACCCTTTAAAGAGGTCTTAACCGTACCAGGCTTAATTCAAGCAGAAGACTTTGACATTGGGGGACAAGGGATTTCATACTCAGATAATGACCCGGAAAACCAAGGAGGAGAATATCGCGATGAAGGCGTAGATATCACCACCGATAACGAAGGAAACTATGTGGTAGGTTGGACTGAAGTAGGTGAATGGTTATCTTACTCCATAAATGTGGACTCCACAGCCAAATACTTATGGGAGGCTAGGGTCTCATCGGCCATGGACAACAGTTCCTTTAAAATTTTTGTCGATGACAAAGATGTTAGTGGCAACATAGTCGTTCCCAACACTGATAGTTGGGATTCTTATGTAACAATTAACGGTACTACTGAAAATATTACCGCAGGCAAACACATTTTAAAAATCTCAATTACTGGAGCTTTTGTAAACATTGACTGGCTGAAATTTTCTGAACTAAATACTGTATCTATTATAAAAACATTATCAGAAACTCCCAAAAGCCCTGTTAATTTTTTCAACTTAAAAGGGCAGTTAAAACTACAAAGTAATAAACCTGTATCCTCTACACTACCCAAAAAAACCAACAGACAGCTAACAAGAGCTCCTTGAGTTCTTGTTAGCTTTTCTTAAAATCGAGTTTGTTATGTCAAAATTGCTACCAAAATTCAGACTTTCTGTTAAATACATTTTTGCTTTTATTTATGCAGTAGTGTTTTTAATGCCCTTTTTCGCCTACGCCCAAGACCCCAACTTTCACATCTACATTGCCTTAGGGCAATCAAATATGGACGGCGCTGGTGATATTGAAAGTCAAGACAAGCAAGGTGTAGATTCCAGATTTCAAGTTTTATATGGCGTAAATTGCCCCCAAGCAAATAAATCTGTGGGTAATTGGTACAAAGCAGACCCTCCTATTTGTCGCTGTAATTCTGGATTATCTCCCATGGATTATTTTGGTAGAGAAATGCTAAACAATGTACCCAATGACATTAAAATCGGAGTGATTTCCGTGGCTGTTGGAGGAGCAAAAATCGAATTATTTAATAAGCGCACTTATGAATCTTATATTAATAACGAAGCTCCTGACTGGATGTTAAACTGGATTAACGAATACCAAGGCAATCCTTATCAAAGAATTATTGAATTAGCCCAAATTGCCAAACAAGATGGCATTATCAAAGGAATTATGTTGCATCAAGGCGAATCCAACACTGGAGATCAACAATGGCCTCAAAAAGTCAAAGAAATTTATGACGATTTGATAAACGACTTAGACTTAGATCCCGCCCAGACTCCCTTAGTTGCAGGGGAAGTGGTAACTTCTGCCATGGGTGGCGCTTGTGGAAGTATGAATGGAATTATTGCGCGCTTGCCCAGCGTTATCCCCAACTCCCATGTAGTTTCTGCGCAAGACTTAGAACATAAAGGTGATGGGTTGCATTTTACTTCAGCGGCATACAGAGAATTAGGAAAAAGATACGCCCAAAAAATGCTTTCTGTAGTAAACCTTGAGCCCCCAATAATTGTTCCCACACCTAGAGATTCAGTTTTTAATGGAGATTTTAGTCAAAAATCTGCAGGGTGGACGCTCAATGTATGGGGTGGTGAAGCCCATGGTCTTGTTAAAAATGAAGAGTATTTTGTTGATATACAAAGTAGCGGAGAGCAAAACTATCATATTCAGCTAATTCAAAATGGTATTCGGCTAAGCCAACATCAATATTATGAAGTTTCCTTTGATGCTTATGCCACTCAAAGTCGATCTTTGGAACTTAATATTGAACAAGATGATTCACCATGGCAAAGTTATTTTGATAGCCCGGTTTTTTTTGACATAGATAACACTATAAAAAACTATCAACACAGGTTTTCCATGGAACATAAAACTGATGAAAACAGTCGCCTCTCTTTTAATATGGGTTTAGACACCCCTGGCATATATATAGATAATGTTAAAATCATCGCCATTGAAGCACCAACCATTTTAATTAAAGCTCCCGTGAAATCGTATAACCTAGAAAAACTATTTGTAAATCCCAAAGGGGTTATTTCCACCACTAACGACCACCCTTTTTTACAACAATTGATAAACAAATAAAACATCACCTAGGAAAAACATTATGAAAAACAAAATATTAATATGCAGTCTTGCGCTTTTTGTTACCAGTTACAGTCAAAACATCAACTTAACTGGTCTAGTTACAGATGTTAGTAATGCGCCCATAACTAACGCCAAGGTCTCTTTAGCTAAAAAGCCTTACCAAACCACTACTGATAAGGCTGGTCGTTTTACATTAGAATACTCAGAACCAGTAACCAAAATACAAATAAAGCAAAACTCATTACATTTTGGAAACAACACCTTAAAAATCCAAATGGCAGCACCTTCTAAAGTTTCGATTAAGTTGTATAACACCAAAGGAAACCAGTTATTTGCCCACAGCTACAAGGGTAAAACTAGTTCCTTAACTCATCCGCTGCACAATCATTTAACAAGTAATGGTGTTTATATTCTCAATGTAAACATAAATTCTACTCCTTTGTTTTACCAAATAGTCAAACTTAATAACCAATCTACGCAACTTCATCCAATCTCTAATCCTGGTGTGCATAAATCTTATGCTTTACAGAAAATATCTCCTTTTAATGACACCTTAATAGTAAGTGCTGAAGGATATAACACTTCTAAATTATCACTAAACTCTTATGAGGAATATTTACATATCAAATTACAGCCTAGTTCAGATGCAGTTCCCACTAGAGGCTGCGGAAAAGATCTCGGTGTTTTAAAAGAGGGCAATAACTCTCTTAAGCTAATGAGCAATAACATGCAACGAGAATATACTATTAATATCCCCAAAAATTACAACAAAAACCATCCTCACAATTTAATATTCACTTGGCATTGGATAAACGCTAGAGATGCCGATGTGGTAAATGGAAACACAGCCAATGGTGGTGCTAATTGGAGTTATTATGGCCTAAAGAGAATGGCTGATAGTGCTGGAGTCCCCACAATTTTTATCGCTCCACAATCGCGTCATGGACGCTGGGACGAAGTTGATCATATTTTATTTGATGACCTTTTAAGCAAATACAAAAATGACCTTTGCATAGATTCCACTAGAGTTTTTGCTACGGGTTTTAGTTTTGGCGCCATGCAAACTTATTCCCTATCTCTAAGTAAACAAAAAGACCTAAGGGCTGTGGCTACCATAGCAGCAGCAAATTGGAACATATATCTTCCCCAAAACACCCATTTACCTATCGCTTACCTGGGCATTACTGGTATGAGTGATGACTTATGTTCTTTTGTCAGAAATCATGCAACTAAGGAAGGTGGATACTACGCTGCGGTAACTCATGCCACCGATAATGGTTGTGAAATTCCTAATAATATTCCTACTGCCGCTGTTGGAAGCAAATCTCATGTGATTTATGATTTTAAAAACTGCCCCAAAAACTATCCCGTAAGGTATATCACCTTTGACGGAGGGCATATAGCTGCTCCCACCGATGGCCAACATAGCGATGACGGCAACGCCACTTGGGTTCCCAGAGAAACCTGGAAGTTCTTCTCGCAATTCTAATAGCATAAGAGGCACATTATGAAAAACAAAACACCTTTTTCACTTATATTTTATTTATGGCTGGGTTTATTTACTTGTAGCCAAATATTTGCACAAGGCAACCCTATTCTCTTAACTCCCCCAATGGGTTGGAATAGTTGGAATATTTTTAAAGAAAATATTAATGAAAATCAAATTAAAGAAATTGCTGATGCAATGGTAAGCACTGGTATGCGCGATGCTGGGTATATTTATCTTAACCTCGATGATAATTGGATGGCTTCATCTCGAGATGAAAATGGTAAGCTTCGAGCCGATCCCCAGCGTTTTCCCAGTGGAATGAAAGCACTGGGCGACTATATTCATGGCAAAGGCTTAAAATTTGGCATTTATGGTGATAGAGGGATTCGCACTTGCCACCACTATCACGCCAATATGAATTCTCGCAGCGGTAGTTACGGTTTAGAAACCCAAGATGCCGAAACTTTTGCGTCATGGGGAGTTGATTATTTAAAATATGACAACTGCGATCCTTCTCCAGGCTCAAATATGCAGGAAGATTACGCCAATATGAGCAATGCCCTAAAAAACACGGGG
>LSQX01111156.1_pt4 | contig 27902 bp, 26 predicted proteins | sample 654561 | NCBI WGS metagenome assembly LSQX01 (sample SAMN04489861, study PRJNA283612) | anaerobic digester metagenome | isolation source: 4 biogas reactors fed with cattle manure at either 37C or 55C with and... | place: Denmark: Kongens Lyngby | collected 2014
CGAGACATCGGGCCGGGGGAGGGTTTCGCCTACGCGGGCCGAGAGACGCTGTCTGCGGTGGTGGTCATCTTCAGAGGTATCGGATGGATGTTCTCGGGGAACGTCCCCGTCACGGGCCCGCAGGGCCTGGCGGGACCGGTGGGCATCGTGCAGATCTCAGCGGATGCGCTCGCCGGCGGATGGGCGTCGTATGCGTGGTTCCTGGCGCTGATCAGCATCAACCTCGCGCTCCTCAATATGCTGCCCCTCCTACCCCTGGATGGGGGCCATGTCTTACTGAACGTCATCGAACGGATACGCGGTCGCAGTATCTCATTGCGGGTGTTCGAACGCATATCGATGGTAGGGTTGGCTCTGTTCGTCATGCTTTTCTTTGTGGCGATGTACAACGATGTCGGCCGCATCTTCACCGGCTGGTAGGGTGGCGGGCGTGACCGGCCGGCTGCAGGTGGACGTGGGCGGGGTGCCTGTGGGCGGTGGTGCGCCGGTGGTGGTCCAATCGATGACCAACACCCGCACTGATGATGTCGAGGCCACTCTGGGCCAGATACGGGCATTGGCTACGGCGGGGGCTAAGATCGTACGCGTGGCCGTGCCCGACCGGGTCTCGGCCGAGGCCGTCTCTTTGCTGGTGTCTCAGTCGCCGGTGCCGCTGATCGCCGACGTCCACTTCGATCATTCTCTGGCCGTGGCGGCCGTGCAGGCGGGAGCCGCGGGAGTGCGCGTCAACCCAGGCAACATCGGGGGGCGCGAGGAGATGCGGGCCGTGGTGGATGCCGCGCGGGAGCGGGGGGCGGTGATCCGTGTGGGTGTGAACAGCGGCTCCCTGCAGCGTGATCTCCGTGGGCTCGAGGAGCGGGATCCCGCCGGGGCGTTGGTGGAATCGGCCGTGCGCCACTGCGCCGTGTTGGAGGATATGGGTTTCGGTCGCATCAAGGTCTCGGCCAAGTCGTCCTCACCGCTTATCACTATCGCCGCGAACAGGCGACTGTCGGAGAGAGTGCCCTACCCGCTTCACCTGGGGCTCACCGAGGCGGGGACCCGGTGGGCGGGGTCCGTCCGGAGCGCCGTGGCGCTGGGGGTGCTCTTGGAAGAGGGTATCGGCGACACGATCCGGGTGTCCCTCACGGGCGACCCGCTGGAGGAGGTACGGGTGGCTCTCGAGATATTGAGAACACTCGGTCTGGCTCCTCGGGGACCTAGGGTCATCTCCTGCCCCACCTGTGGACGGACGCGGATCGATTTGGAGCCGCTTGCCTTGGAGGTGGAGAGGCGTCTGGAGGAGCTGGGGTTGGAGCTGGAGGTGGCCGTGATGGGTTGTGTGGTCAACGGGCCGGGCGAGGCCCGCAAGGCGGATTTTGGGATCGCCGGAGGAGAAGGCGAAGGGGTTGTGTTCTCCGAGGGAAGACCGGTCAGGAAGGTGCGCGAGGCAGACTTGGTCGAGGCATTGTTCGACGAGATCGCTCTGCGGCGGCAAGGGCTGGTAGACTGCTAGACTGTCCGCGCGCGGGTCGCACGCCGCGCGCCATCAAGCGTCTGTCCTAGGAGGAGTCCATGCGGGCGACCGCTCTCTTCATGCCCACGGTCAAGGAAGATCCTGCCGACGCCGAGGCCGTGAGCCACAAGCTGATGGTCCGGGGCGGTTTCGTCCGCCAGTTCGCTTCCGGCATCTACATCATGCTGCCGCTCGGGTGGCGGGTCATGCAGAGGATATGCGGGGTCATCCGGGAGGAGATGGACGGCATCGGCGCTGTGGAGATGTCGATGCCCACCATGCATCCGGCCGACGTGTGGCAGGCGACCGGTCGCTACGAGTCCATCGGGCAGGAGATGTTCCGTCTCCAGGACCGGGGCGGCCGGGATATGGTGCTGGCGATGACCCACGAGGAAGTCTTCACTTGGTTGGCCTCCCGGGAGCTGAGATCGTATCGCGACCTGCCTCAGATCTGGTATCAGCTGCAGTTGAAGTTCCGCGATGAACCTCGGCCCAAAGGTGGGGTCCTGCGGGTGCGAGAGTTCCTGATGAAAGACTCGTATTCGTTTGATATCGACGAGGCCGGGCTGGACAAGAGCTACGAGAAACACATCGGAGCGTACGACCGCATCTTCGCGCGCTGTGGGGTTGACATCTATCGGGTTGAGAGCGACAGCGGCTTCATGGGTGGCGCGCAGGCTCATGAGTACATCGCCCCCTCGGCCGCGGGTGAGGACCGCATCGCCCTGTGCCCGTCTTGCGGATACGCGGCGAATGTGGAACTGGCCCGGTCGGTGGCCCTGCCGCCGGCGGAGGCGGTCGGGGCCGCTCCGACCGGTGAAGCCACGGATGCACCCCGCGAGGTGGGCACGCCCGGACGGCGCACCATCGAGGAAGTCTCGACTTATCTGGGGATCGCGCCGTCCTTGCTCATCAAGGCCCTGGTCTATGTTGCGGGCGACAGACCCGTGATGGCTCTGGTCAGAGGTGACCACAGCCTGCACGAGAGCAAACTGGCGCGGTATCTGAAGACTGAGGTGCGGGCGGCGCAGGCGGAGGAAGTGCGTGCCGCAACCGGGGCGGAAGTGGGCTTCGTGGGACCCGTCGGGCTCCCTGCCGGGACCGGACTGCGGGTGGTGGCCGACGAGAGTCTCAGGCCCGCCCCAGTCGGCGCCGAGTCCCCTTGGCCGGGCCCGCGCGGGTACGCGGCGGGCGCCAACAAGACGGACGCCCATCTCGTGGGTGTGGTAGTGGGACGCGACTTTCAACCGGAATACGCCGATCTTCGCGAAGCGCAGGAGGGCGATGGTTGTCCACAGTGCGGGCGGACTTTGATCGTCGAACAAGGCATCGAAGTGGGCAACATCTTCAAGTTGGGCACCAAGTACTCCATGCCGCTGGGGGCCACCGTGCTCGACGAGACGGGCCGGGAGCGCACCATGATCATGGGCTCGTACGGCATCGGGCCGGCCCGTATCGCCGCCGCCGCGGTGGAGCAACGCAGCGACGACCGAGGCATCGTATGGCCGAAGGCGATTGCTCCGTTCGACGTCCACATCGTCCAGGTCCAAGCCAAAGATCAGGTGCAGATCGAGGTGGCCGCCTCTCTCCACGACTCTCTGGCCGCCGAAGGATGGGAGGTGCTCTGGGACGATCGCGACGAACGCCCGGGTTCCAAGTTCGCCGACGCGGAGCTGATAGGCTGCCCGGTACGGGTGACGGTCGGGAAGGGGGCTTCGCTGGGCATGGTGGAGGTGGAGGCACGGAGGGGCGGCGATCGTCTCGAGGTTGCCGTGGGCGAGTGCGGCGTACTGGTCCGTCGCCTGTGGGAGGCGTGCGAGTGAGTTAATGACGGCGGTATCGTGGTATAATCCCGCGGCAAACGAAATCCAAGTTGGTTCAGCAAGTGGGTGCGGACGGGCCCACTTTTGTTTTACTCGAAGGAAGTGGTTGTGGAGCTGTCGGAGGAGTGGTTCCAGCAGATCATCGACCAAGAGGTCGAGGACGTGGAACTGGTGCTCCTGGAAGAACTAGGTGGAAGACGCTATAAGGTCCTCCGTCTGTACATCGATCACCCGGCCGGTGTGACGCACGGACTGTGTACTCGGGTGTCGGGTGCGGTGGGGCAGGCCCTTGACGAGGTCGACGCCGTGGGGGGCGCATACACCTTGGAGGTGAGTTCTCCAGGTGTAGAGCGACCCTTGCGGAAGCGGAGCCACTTCGAGGCGCAGGTGGGCAAGAAGGTATACGTCAAGACTAAGGCGCCCGTCGAAGGGGTCAAGGTCCGGCAGGGAGTCCTGTTGGAGGTAGGAGCGGAAGAGATCGTGTTGCAGGAAGCGGGAGGGCCGGTGCGGATCCCGTTGACCGAAGTTGGTAATGCCCATTTGATCTACGAGTTCAAATAGGGGGAAGGGATGAACAAGGAGACGATAGAGGCTCTCCGTCAGATAGAGAAAGAAAAGGGCATCCCCTTCGACCTGCTCATGGAAGCCCTGGAGGATGCACTCCACTCGGCCTACCATAAGACGCCTCGCGCGGTCTCCTTCTCCGAGGTGAAGATCGATCGGGACACCGGGGAGATACGGGTGTTCGAGTTGATATTCCCGCCCGGTCAAGAACCGCAGATCGAGGACGAAGAGACGGAGATCGACACGTCCATGGCCACGCGCGAAGAGATCACTCCGGAAGATTTTGGGCGCATCGCGGCTCAGACTGCGAAACAGGTCATCTATCAGCGTATCCGCGAGGCCGAGCAAGGTATTGTTTACCAGGAGTACTCCGATCGGATCGGGGAGATCGTCACCGGCATCGTCCAGCAATCGGACAGCCGTTATACACTGGTCGACCTGGGCCGGGTCGAGGCTCGTCTGCCCAAGAACGAACAGGTGCCGACGGAGCGCTATGAGCACGGTATGCGGCTGAAGGCGGTCATCAAAGAGGTCTCGCAGAATCCCAAGGAGCCGCCCATAATCTTGTCGCGGCGTAGTGAGGAGCTGGTGCGCAGACTGTTCGAGTTGGAGGTTCCGGAGATCTACGATGGACTTGTGGAGATCGTAGGAGTCGCAAGGGAGCCGGGTTACCGCTCGAAGATATCCGTGATCTCTCATAGCGACGGGGTCGATCCCGTGGGCGCGTGCGTGGGGCCCAGGGGTTCGCGTGTGCGCATGGTCGTCTCAGAACTGCGCGGCGAGAAGATCGACATCATCCCCTTCGATGAGGAGCCGGCTCGGTTTGTAGCCAAATCGCTCTCGCCGGCCCGGGTGCGCGAAGTACTACTTGATGACGCGCAGCGCGAGGCGACGGTGGTCGTGCCCGACGACCAGCTGTCTTTGGCCATCGGCAAGGACGGACAGAATGCCCGTCTCGCGAACCGGCTTACCGGTTGGAAGATCGATATCAAGTCCGAGACGGAGATGACCGAGGAAGAGGCGGTCTACGTAGCGGCCGAGGATGAACCTCAGGTTGTGGATGGCCGATGCCACTATCTGACCACCGGCGGCAAGCGTTGTCCCAACGCGGCGCTGCCGGGCAGTCTATACTGCGGCATACCGTTACATCAGTCGACCGATGATGAGCGAACCTGAACGGCAGTGTATCGGTTGCGGGCACCGCGGGCCCCAGAGTGGGTTCGTACGCTTGGAGCTCGACAGAGAGTCGGTCCCGCCGCGTGTGGAGGTGACTGCGAAGGGGAAAAGAAAGGGCCGAGGGGCGTATTTGTGTAGGAGAAGGTCGTGCTTGGACCGGGCCTTGCATAGAAAAGCCCTCCAAAGGGCCTTCCGATCTCCGGTGATGATCGACGAACACGCGATACTGGCGGCTCTTGCGGATGGTGCCGGAGAGTCATGAGGCGAGCAGGATGGGTGAGCAGTGGCGAAGAGACGGATTTACGACATCGCTAAGGAGAAAGGCCTGACGAACCAGGAGCTCCTGGAACGTCTGAACGCGGCGGGGCTCGAAGTCAAGAGCAGTGTCTCCACTGTGGAAGAAGCGGACGTCGATCGCGTGCTCGCCGCCAAAGTCAAGCCTAGCGCGACCAAACCGTCGGGGGCCAAACCTGCCGGACCGACGTCTACATCGGCGAAGGGCGCGGCCAAACCGTCGAAGACGACGCCGGCCGCCGCCAAGTCTGCCGCCGCCAAAGTCAAGCCTACTGCGACCAAGCCGGTCGCGGCCGATTCGGTCAAAGCCGAGCCGGCCCCCGCGAGAGATGCTGCCGAGAAGGCCGTCTCCGGGGTCGTCAAGGCGAAGGCGGCCGACAAGAAGACCGCCGCCAAGACTCCCGATACCAAGGCCGCCACCAAGGCCGCCGCCAAGGCCGCCGATGCCAAAGCCGCCGACGACAAGGCCACCGCCAAAGCCGAGCCGCCCGAGGCCGTCAAGAGCGAGCCTGAGAAGAGCGGCGAGGCGCCTGCCGAGCCGGCTGCTAAGAAGCCGGCTGCTAAGAAGCCGGCCGGCACGAAGGAGTCTTCGGCGGAGCCGTCGGCCGCCCCGGTCGCCCGAACAGGTGCAGAGAAGGCGGCGGTCTCGGTGCCGGGACCGCCGACAGGACAGGCACCCCGGCCGGGTGGGGCGCGCCCCGGAGGAGTGCGGCCTGAGGGGGCGCGTTCGGGTGTGAGGAAGCCATCTTCGAGACCTCGGGGTCGCGGAGCGCGGCTGGAGGATATGCCCACGGTGGTGGGGCCGGGAGTGCCGCTGCGCAAAGGCGTCAAGCCGTCAGGAAACGTCCTCAGCAAAGAAGAGCTTGCACGCATACAGGCCGAGAAGGCGGCACAGGCCGAGGCGGCGCGCAAGGCGGCCGCCGCTGCGCCATCGAAACCTGCTGCTCCGGTAACCGGAGATACTTCGGCCCGCGGCCCGGCGCCGCCGGGCGCCGGACGGCCTCGATCGGGCGGATTCTCAAAGGAAGCCGGTGACCGGCGGGAGCGTGCTTCTCGCACGGCGTCGGTGCCCATCCCGGACAAATGGGCCGAAGCGGCTCAGGCTACCGGGCTGGTGGGTCCGACACGGCCTCCCGTGGCCTCGCGCGTGCGTCGAGGCGATGAGAAGCCCGCGAAGCGGCGGGTGATCATCGATTCACAGGCTGGGCGGAAGGGTGGCCGGGGCGGCATGCGCGACCGGCGTGGCGGAGCGGTAGGTGAGGCCGAGAAGCCGCCTCCGAAGAAGAAGGTTGTGCCCGGCGTCGAGTCTCCGGTCAGGGTCAAGAGCGGGGCGAGCGTCAAAGATCTGAGCGAGGCCCTCGAATTGAGCGCCGGAGAGCTGATCAAAACGTTGCTCAAACTGGGCGAGATGGTCACGATCACACAGTCGCTGTCGGACGACGCCATTCTGATCCTGGCGGAGGAGTTTGAACGCCAAGTCGAGATCGAGCACGCTGAAGAAGAGAAAGAGGGCCCTGAGGCCTTCGTTGATGATCCTGCCGATCTCGTCCCCCGCGCGCCGGTGGTCACGATCATGGGACACGTCGATCACGGCAAGACATCACTGCTCGACGCCATCCGTGAGACGGAGGTCGTCAAGAGCGAAGCGGGCGGCATCACGCAGCATATCGGCGCGTATCAGGTGACCCACAACGACAAGAAGGTCACGTTCCTGGATACTCCGGGGCACGAGGCCTTCACCGCCATGCGCGCTCGGGGCGCTAAATCGACAGATATCGCGGTTATCGTGGTGGCGGCCAACGACGGCGTCATGCCTCAGACTTTGGAGGCCATCAGCCATGCAAAGGCGGCCGAGGTGCCCATAGTGGTCGCCATCAACAAGATGGATCTGGCCGATGCCAGCCCCGATCGGGTCAAGGCCCAGTTGTCGGAAGAGGGTTTGGTTCCTGAAAGCTATGGGGGGGACACCGTCATGGTCGAGGTCTCGGCTAAACAGCGGCTGAACCTCGAAGAGCTCATGGACATGATCCTCCTCGTCGCCGAGGTGCAGGAACTCAAGGCCAACGCCAAAGCGTCGGCGTCCGGGGTCGTCATCGAGGCCCAGCTGGACGTGGGGCGTGGACCGGTGGCCACCGTTCTCGTCCAGAGGGGGACCCTGCGGGTGGGAGATGCTCTGGTCAGTGGCGAGGCGCACGGCAAGGTCAAGGCCATGTTCGACTTCATGGGTCACTCCATCACCAAAGCCGGTCCCTCGGTGCCGGGTCAGGTCCTGGGCTTCAACACCGTGCCGTCGGCGGGTGATTTCGTGGTTGTGGCCAAAGACGAGCGTGAGGCTCGGCAGAAGGCCGAACAACGTACTGCGCGGCTTCGGCAGGAGCAGTTGGCCAAGAGCCGGGGCGGCAGCAGTCTGGACGAGTTCTACCGTCGTCTGAAGGAAGGTCGGGTCAAGGAGCTCCCGCTGGTGGTGAAGGGAGATGTGGCCGGGTCGGTGGAGGCTTTGGAAGAGGCTCTGCGCGGCATCGCCCACCCTGAGGTGAAGGTGGAGATCGTGTTCGCGGGCGTAGGAGGCATCAACGAGTCGGACGTCCTGCTGGCCTCGGCCTCCAAAGCCGTGGTGCTCGGCTTCAACGTGCGACCGTCGTCGGCGGCGAAGGTGCTGGCCGAGCAGGAACAGGTGGATGTGCGTACCTACCGAGTGATCTACAAGGCCATCGAGGACGTGGAAGCGGCTCTGGTCGGGATGTTGGAGCCGGAGGAAGTGGAGGAAGAACTGGGGACCGCCGAGGTGCGCCAGGTCTTCCATGCGTCTCGCATCGGGACTATCGCAGGCTGCTACGTGCAGTCGGGGAAGATCGTCCGCTCGGCTCGGATCCGCCTCGTGCGCGATGGCAACATCATCCACGAGGGCATGATCGGCTCCCTCAAGCGTTTTGCCGACGATGCCCGAGAGGTGTCGGCCGGCTACGAGTGTGGTCTGCATCTTGAAGGATACGACGATGTTCATGAAGGCGACATCATCGAAGCGTACGAGATCAAGGAAGTTGCCCGCACTCAATAAGAGCAACAAGGGTTTCGTCGGCATTCTGGCGGCCGAGCTGTACTTCCCCGAGAACGGCTCCCTCAAAGGCAAGCGGATGTATCTTCGGCGGGTCAGAGACCAGCTTACGCGCCGTCACGGAGCGTCTTTCGCGGAGATCGGCCATCAGGACCTCTGGCAACGGTCAAGGGTGATCGCGGCCGTGGCGGCGTCGGACCTGCAGGTCCTCGAGGAGGTCTTGGACCGGGTGAGAGCGTATTTGGATTCGCAGGAATGGGTGCTCACCTCTTGCACGACCGAGGTGGTGGACGTAGATGCGTAATGTGGCCTCATACCGGATGCGCCGCGTCAATGAGGCGGTGAAGGAGATCATCGGTACGGCGCTGGCCAAGGATGTGAAGGACCCGCGCATTGGTTTCGTGACCCTCACTGGGGTCGACACGGCTCCCGACCTGTCGCATGCCAAAGTGTTTGTCTCTGTTTACGGTAGGCAGGCCCAGAAGGACGCGACCCTCGAGGGACTCCGGGCGGCGCGACCTTACTTGCAGCGTCTCATCAGCGAAGAATTGACGCTGAAGCGGACCCCCACTCTGGAGTTCGTCTACGATGCAAGCGTCGACCGGGGGATGCGTATCCAGGCTCTTCTGAAAGCCTCCGGCGCGGATATGTTGAGCCCGGAGGACGACCCGGAGAGGCGGTCCACTGAAGAGGGGACTCCTTGATCCCCGCGCCCGAGCGGCACGCTGCCCCGGACTTCCATGTGGAGACCGACACCGCTGCGCACGACCGACGTGCGACCTTGGTCGTTGAAATAGCCGGGCGGCTGCGGGCGGAGAAGCAGGTACTTGCAATCTCGCACGAAGCGCCCGATGGCGATGCATTGGGCTGCCTCTCGGCCTTCGCGTTGGTGTGCGACCGGCTGGGGGTAGCCTGCACCCTGTACATCCCGGGCGAGAGCCGCTTTCCGCCCGAGTACCTCTTCCTACCGGGGTTGGATGGCGTCGTCAGGGGGGAGGCGCCGTCTGTTGGGCCGGGCGTCTCCGTATACTTCTTCGATTGTGCGTCGCTCCTCAGGACCAACTCGGGCGAATTCCCGCCCGGCGTGACGCGGATCAATATCGATCATCACCAAGACAACCCAGGCTACGGGGATATCAACCTGATCGACCCAAGCGCTCCGTCGACAACAGCGATCCTGTATGAAGTGCTGAAGGCGGGCGATATCCCGATCGACGCGCAGGTGGCGACGGCTCTCTATGTTGGACTGGTGACCGACACCGGACGCTTCCAATACTCGAACACCACCCCCGGCGCCCATCGCATGGCCGCGGAATTGCAGGAAGCAGGCGTGGACGTGGCTTCGGTGTACAGGCACATCTACGAGAGCACTCCTTTGCCGAAACTGCTTCTGCTGGAGCAGGCGCTGGGGAACCTGGAGGTACGTCTGGGGGGAGCGTTGGTGGTCTCTTGGCTCCGTAACGAGGACTTTGAAAGGGCCGGGGCCGATGAGGGTCACGCGGAGGGACTCATAGATACACTGCGTCGCATCCACGGAGTGCGGGTCGCTGTGCTGTTGCGGGAGCGACGGCGAGGGGAGCTGGTCGAGACTAAGGCGAGTCTGCGCTCCACCGACGGCGCCCTTGATGTGGCGACCCTGGCTAATGAGAAGGGCGGAGGGGGTCATGTGCGGGCGGCCGGTTTCACCACGGCCGAGGACATCCCTACGGTTCTGGCTTGGATAGAGCGTAGGGTGGAGGCGAGTCTCTGAGATGGGCCTACCCTTGAGCCCGGTCTCGCGGGTGGTGCTGGTGGACAAACCTGTGGGGCCCACCAGTTTCGACGTGGTCCGAGCCGTCCGTCGCGGTCTGAGGGCTCGGGTAGGTCACGCCGGAACGCTTGATCCTTTCGCAAGCGGTCTACTGCTCACCATGATCGGTCAGGCGACGCGCGCCTCCGCGCTGCTGATGGGCCTCCCCAAAGAATACGAGGTGACCGTGCAGTTCGGCGCCGTGTCCACCACGGCGGACCCCACCGGGGAGATCGTGCCCACAGGAGGCAGGGCGTCGGCACGGCAGGTGGTGGAGGTCTTGGACCGTTTCAGGGGGCGCGTCCGCCAGCGAGTGCCCCTGACCTCAGCCGTCAAGGTGGGCGGTGAACGCCTCTATAAGAAGGCCCATCGCGGCGAGGTGATGGAGACGCCGGAGCGCGAGGCGACCATCCACGACCTTGCCATGATCTCCTTCGACGAAGAAGCGCAACAGGCCACCCTCATCGTGCGTACCGCCAGTGGCGTATATGTGCGTGTCCTGGCGGAAGACATCGGGGAAGCCGTTGGAGCGGGGGGCTTCGCATCCGCCTTGAGGCGGACCCGTATCGGGATGTTCAAGGTGGATGACGCGCTCAGCCTCGACGATCTGGCTCCCGAACGATATGAGGCCGGCGGGCCGGGAGTACTGAGTCTGGATGAGGCGCTTTCCTTCCTGCCCCGCGTCGATCTTGATGAGGGAGAGGCCCGGAGGGCCGCAAACGGCAACGAAATCCACGGTGTACTGACCGGTCGCGCCCGCGTATACAGGGGCGGGCGGATGCTGGGTGTCTACGAGCGCCGGGGTGACGTCTCGCGGCCTCTGGTGGTCTTCGCCGAGCCGGTATGACCATGCGTCTCTATCCCTCTCTGGAACAGGTGCAGACACCCCCGTCTTCGGGGCGGGCGGTCGCCATAGGCGTGTTCGACGGGGTCCACCGGGGTCATCAGCGCATCCTCCGGCGGGCGGTCGAGTGGGCTGCAGCTGGAGGCGCTTCGTCTACGGCTGTCACATTCTATCCTCATCCGGAGACCGTCTTACGGCCCCGCGGCGCTCCTAAGATGCTGACGTCGCTTGAGCGGAAGACGGCGCTCCTCGAGGAGCTGGGCCTTGACGAGGTCGTCGTGGTGCGGTTCGACGAAGACTTTGCCCGCCTCTCACCAGAGGCCTTCTGCCGAGCGGTTCTGTCGGCCCGTCTGGGAGCTCGGGTGGTGTTCGTGGGCGAGAACTTCCGGTTCGGCTATCAGGGAACCGGCGTGGTCGCCGACCTGCTCGAATACGGTTCGACGCATGATTTCGGAGTCCAGGCGGTCTCATTGGTAGAGGAGGCTGGGGAGATCGTGTCGAGCACGCGCATCAGAGCGTTGCTGCGGGCCGGGCATGTGAAGGAGGCGGCCCGGCTGCTGGGCCGTCCCCATCGCCTGGAAGGCACGGTGGCGAGCGGAGCAGGTCGCGGCAGGCAGCTCGACGCTCCGACCGCCAATCTGCCCTACGGAAGAGACACGGCGCTTCCACGATCGGGCGTCTACGCGACCCTGTCCGTTGTCGACGGCTCCGAGCCGCGTTTGTCCGTCACCAGCGTAGGGACTAATCCCACCTTCGAGTCCGATCACAAGATCAGGGTAGAGACTCTCATCCTGGACTACTCAGGCGACCTTTATGGGCGGCATCTGGCGGTGGACTTCGTGGACCGGATCCGAGGACAGGAGGTTTTCCCCGATGCGGATTCGTTGGCCGGGCAGATCAAAGACGACGTCGCGGCGGCTCGTCGTCTCCATGCGGCCGCCTCCGGTGCGAAGGAGGGGTCGTGACGACCGGGTCCGGTGTGGCGCCCCATCTCGACCCGCGACGAGACTCACGGGTCCCGGCTGTGACCATCCTGCTGCTTCTCGCCGTGGTGGTCGCCGGTGTGGGCTTCTTGTTGTCGTGCTCTCCGAACCGTGAGCCCGCTGAGGGGATCTCACTCGGTCTGAAGGCGGCGGCGTTCGTGGAGAGTCGAGGTGGCGGGTATTCTAAGGCCGAGGCGGCGGCGCTGGCGGCTCCGCTCCCCAAGGACGCCGTCGACGTGCACGTTCCGGTGCTGATGTACCACTACGTGGACGAGGAACCTCCGCCGGCCGGTCCGTATGCCGACGGGCTGACGGTCCGGACACCGGACTTCATCAAAGAACTCGAGTTCCTGGCTGCGAACGGTCACCACACGGTCACGTTGGCCGAGGTGTACCTGGCCATGGCTGGAGTGAGGGAACTCCCCGCCAAGCCGGTCGCCCTCACCTTCGACGATGGGGGTTTGGACAACTACGAAGTAGCCTTCCCGCTGCTGAAGGAGTACGGGTTCAACGCCACTTTCTTCGTCATCACGGAACGTATCGGCATGGAGGGGCAGATGGATTGGGACCACCTTCGCGAGATGGTAGCGGCGGGTATGTCGGTGCAATCGCACACCGTGTCCCACCCGGGTCTGCCCGGAGTCTCCGATGCGCGCCTGCGGTCAGAGCTGGTCGAGTCGCGTTCAGTCGTTGAGGAGGGAGTCGGCGAGCCCGGCTATGCGCTCAGTTACCCGAGCGGCGCCTACGACGAGAGAGTGATCAAAGCGGCCCAGACCGCCGGTTATGTGATGGCCGTGGCCACCGACCATGGAGTAGAGGTATCGCCTGAGGCGCCTTTCGAGATCACCCGGCTTAGGATCCAGCCGTTTCTGCCCCTCGATACCTTCGCAAGACTGGTCAGATGATGGACGAGGCCCCGATTGCTCGGAAGTTGTCGAGAAGTCGGCGGCGGCGCCGGCCGCCTCTTCCTTGGACCTCTGCATCGTAGAGAGAGCAGCGCCGCCACGCCACCCGCGATGAGCAGGGCTCCCGCCGGGGGCTCAGTCTCCCCCCACCTCGAAGTGCGAGAGGATCCGGTGAAAGAGTGGTTCGTACCTCTCCCAGTCGGCCTCGATGGTGAAGAACTCCAGTTCGTAGAGGCGCTGTTCGGCGACGAGCACGCAATCCAGCCCTGAGAAGGTGTGGCCGTCGTCGGAGAGGGTGAGTCTCATGGCCATGGCTGGGGCGCCCGCTATCTGTGTCTTCTTCCAGGGCTCCAACACCTGCACGGCGTCGTTCTTCGCGCGCAGTCTCTCGAGAGTCTCCGGCAGAGTATCGGGCAGCCGGGAGAGTATCGACTCGTCGTAGGGTATGTCCTCAAGGATGTTGACCTGGAGCATGTTGGAGTAACAGCCGTCTACCACGGGGCCTTGGTGATCCGCGAAGCCCACCACCTCAATGCCGTACACATCGGCGTCGCCCAGTTGTCTTAGATTAGTCTCCTGCCACCAGTCGGGGTAGTAGATCACGAAACGGTTGCGGCGATCGGCATATTTGGCGAGGCCGGTCATATCTTCGATAGCGGTGGCGGCTGTTACATCCGCGGCGCCGCCGAAGGTTCGCGAGGACGAGGTGGGATCGGGCAGACTTGGACAGGGGCCGAGAGTGGAGTGCGAGCATCCCCCAAGGAATACCAGGCTTCCCGCAAGGAGCGCCAGGCTCCCCACAAGGAAGGTAACACTCGTCGGAACGAGCATCATACGCCCGGCCGACAGCATCACACGCCCGGCCGACAGCATCACACGCCCGGCCGATAGCATCGGAGCGGTTCGTGTCACAATCGCCGCCATCCGCGTTGTCTTGTCTCGGTCACAGGGCCATTCTACGGGACAGGAGGCCGGGGGTAGTGGTGTCCGGCCTGTGGTAATCTACATCACCGCTTCGGACGAACGAACCCGGACGGGGCGTGCCCCACGGCGCGTCGGCATTGAAACCTGCATCTCGGCCCGGACCGTAGTGTCCCCGCTGGGAGCATGGAGCCCAGGGAGGCCATGCATGCTGAGCAAAGAACGCAAGACTGAGATCATCAACCAGTTCAAGAAGCACGAGGTCGACACGGGTTCGCCGGAGGTGCAGATAGGCATCCTCACCGAGCGGATCAACGTGCTGACAGAACATCTCAAGACCCACTCCAAAGATCACCACTCCCGCCGGGGTCTGCTCAAGATGGTCGGGCAACGGCGCCGTCTCCTCAATTACCTGCAGAGTCAGGATGTGGAACGATATCGGACCGTGGTCAAGGAACTTGGGCTCCGGAGGTAGGGGGACCGGAGAAGTGTCGAAAAGAGAGACGGCAGAGTAGGTTTTTTACGGCAGCGGGGGCCAAAGAGCGGTCCTCAGACGGGAGAATAGAAAGTGGCGAGCGGAGTAAGCAGTACAGAGGTAACGCTGGGCGACAAGAAGATCACCTTCGAGACGGGAAGGTTGGCGAAACAGGCGAGCGGGGCGGTGGTGGTACGTTCCGGCGATACTATGGTGCTGGTCACCGCGGTGGTGGCGAGCACGGAGCGCAACGTGGATTTCTTCCCGCTCACAGTGGACGTGGAGGCGGGGATGTACGCCGCGGGCAAGATCCCGGGCGGATTCATCAAGAAAGAAGGCCGCCCCAGCGATCAAGCGATCCTGAATGCGCGGCTCATCGATCGGCCCATCCGGCCCCTATGGCCCAAGGGCTTCAACAAAGAGACCCATATCGTCGCCACGGTGTTGTCCGTGGACAAGAGGAATCCCTACGACGTGTTGGCGATCGCCGGGGCGTCGGCGGCGTTGTGCCTTTCGCATGCCCCGTTCATGGGACCGGTGGGAGCCGTACGGGTGGCTAAGGTCGACGGCTCCTGGGTGGTCAATCCCACCTACGAGGAGATCGACCAGAGTCCGGTGAATCTGGTGGTCGCCGGCACCAATGAGGCCATCGGCATGGTTGAGGCGGGTTGCGAGGAGGTCGACGAGACCGATATATTGGCGGGGCTTGAGGTGGCCCACGAGGCTATCAAGAAGCAGTGCCAGGCCGTCAACGCATGGGCCGCCGAGGTGGGCGTCCCTAAGATGGAGTTCGTCGAGAAGCTGCCCGACCGGCTCCTCATGGGCAAGATCAACGCCCGCTTCGGGGGCGAGATCGAGCAGGCCAGCAACGTCTTCGACAAGCACGAGCGAGCGGACGCGGTGGCGAAGGTCAAGCAGGAAGTGCTGGCGGCGTACCCGCCCGCGGAGGGTTCCGAGGATCCGGTGGCCGAGACGGCGGCGCTTGCGAAGGCGTTCGATGCTGTGGAGAAGGAGATCGTGCGCCGAGTCATAGCGGTCGACAAGAGGCGACCCGACGGCCGTGGCGTGGATGAGATACGGCAGATCGACTGCGACGTGAGGGTTGCTCCGCGCACGCACGGCTCGGGGCTGTTCACGCGGGGTCAGACCCAGGTGCTCACGCTGCTCACCCTTGGCGCCGCTCGCGACGAGCAACGCATCGACGGCCTCGACATCGAGGAGTCGAAGCGCTTCATGCATCATTACAAGTTCCCTCCGTTCAGTGTGGGCGAGACGGGCTTCATGCGCGGTCCCGGCCGACGTGAGATAGGGCACGGAGCCCTCGCGGAGAGGGCGTTGTGTTCACTGATCCCTGACGAAGAGACCTTCCCGTACACCATACGCTTGGTCTCCGAGACCCTCGAGTCCAACGGCTCGAGCTCAATGGCCAGCGTTTGTGCGTCGACCTTGGCGCTCATGGATGCCGGCGTGCCGATCTCCCGCCCGGTGGCGGGCATCGCAATGGGTTTGATCAAAGAGGGCGACGACTACGTCGTGCTGACCGACATAGCCGGCGTCGAGGATCACCTCGGCGACATGGACTTCAAAGTGGCGGGCACGGAGAGTGGCATCACGGCTCTGCAGATGGACATCAAGATCAAGGGCGTGACCTTCGACATCATGAAGGACGCACTGGAGAGGGCGCGGAAGGCCCGGATGTTCATCCTTGAGAAGATCACGGCCGCCATCAGCACCCCGCGGGCCGAGCTCTCCGAGTTCGCTCCCCGCATCGGCACCGTCCGCATCGATCCGGAGAAGATCGGAGCGATCATAGGCAAGGGTGGCGAGACCATCCGAGGCATGGAGGCCGAGTTCGAGTGCACGATCGACGTAGCCGAGGATGGGCTCATCAAAGTCTTCGCCACCGACGGCAAGTTGGGCGATGCCTGCCTCGAACGTATCGGTCTGCTCACCCGGGATACCGAGCCGGGCGACATCGTCGAAGGGCGGGTGGCCTCCACGACCTCCTTCGGCGCCTTCGTGACGCTCAAACCCGGCACAGACGGTCTGATACACATATCGCGCTTGGCGGACCGCAGGGTTGCGAACGTGGAAGAAGTGGTGAACAGGGGCGATCTGGTGCGGGTGGAGGTCCTGGACGTACAGCAGCAAGGCGGCAAGGAGAAGATCAGCCTCCGTTTGTTGGAGAACCTCTCAGCAAAGGAAGGCAGTGCCTACTGACGAGTATCGTCTGGAACAGCTCTCCAACGGACAGCGTCTGGTAACCGAGAAGCTCGACCATCTGAGGTCGGTGTGCATGGGCTTCTGGATCCCGGCCGGTTCGCGGGACGAGCCCACGGAACTTGTCGGCGCCACGCACTTCATAGAGCATCTGCTGTTCAAGGGTTCAGCTCGGTACACCGCAGAGGAGGTCGCCCAGGTCTTTGACATGTTGGGCGGAGAGCTGAACGCCAGCACCTCGCGGGAATACGTGGTCGTTTACGGCCGGTTCCTGGACGATCAGCTGCCGGTGGCCATGGACGTCATGACCGACATGCTTCTGACGCCCACTTTCACCGACCTGGACCGGGAGCGGGAGGTGGTGCTGGAGGAGATCGCCATGGTTGATGACTCCCCGCAGGATCTCATCCACGACGTGCTGGCTGAGGTCGTGCTGGATGGACATCCGTTGGCCCATCCCATCCTGGGTACGAGGGAGAGCATCTCCGGCGTATCGGAAGAGGAGATCCGGGCGTATCACAACACGCGCTTTCAGTTCGGTGACATGGTTGTGGCGGCCGCGGGCAACATCGACCACGATCGGCTGCGCGGGCTGCTTCTCGAGAGCCACGAAACGGTGAGCCGGGGAGATCCGGCCCGCGCCCCGTTCATCCCGGAGACCGGCCCTCGCCGGCGGTTCCTCAATAAGGAGACCGAGCAGATGCACGTGTGCATCGGTGGTGTGGGGCTTGCTCGGGACGACGAGCGTCGTTATCAACTCTCGGTGCTGGACAGTCTGTTCGGCGGCTCACTCAGCTCGCGTCTGTTCCAGGAGGTCCGTGAGAAGCGGGGCCTGGTCTACAGCGTATACTCCTTTTCCAGCATGTACTGGGAGACAGGCCTGACCGGGCTGTATTTTGGTTGCCGTCCTGAACGTCTGGGGGCCGTCATGGAGACGGTGGGCCGAGAGCTGGGTCGATTGGTCTCAGAACCGGCGCCGGTGGAGGAACTGCGGCGGGCCAAGGAGCATCTGAAAGGGCGGATGATCCTAGGTCTGGAGAGTACCTCCAGTCGTATGAGCCGGCTGGGGAGGGGGGTGCTCACCGATATCGAGATCCTCTCGTTGGACGAGCTGGCCGAACGTATAGAGTCGGTTACCGGTGAGCAGGTCATGGAGTTAGCCGCGGAGGTCTATAGTCCCGCCGGGCTGTCGGTGGTCGGCATCGGCGGCGATGAGGACCGGTTCACCGAGGCAGTGCCAGAGGGTTGCCTGGGAGGGCTGGACTGAAGCGATACCACAGGGAGGGTACCGGTGACTCAGAAGATACGAGCCCGCGAAGAGTCTATTCTGCGGGTGGCTGTGGCTGGGGCTAGGGGTCGCATGGGGCGCGTCACGTGCGCGGCCATCTTGGACGATAAGGATACGGCGCTTGTGGCTGCGATCGATTCCACGTTCTCGTTCGAAGATCCAGGGTTCCCAGACAGCGAGCGATGCTTCGCCGGCCTGGAGCAGGCGCTTGTCGGCGTGGATATCCAGGTGGTCGTCGATTTCACCACGCCGGCGTCGGTCAAGGACAACGTGCTCACGTGTGTACGAAACAGGGTGCCCGTGGTGGTGGGTACAACAGGCTTGAGCACCGCGGCTCTGTCCGAGATAGAGGCAGAGGCCTCGGCGTATGACAACACCCCTGTGCTCGTGGCTCCCAACTTCGCTATAGGGGCGGTGCTGATGATGAAGTTCGCCCGCTCGGCGGCCGCCCACTTCGAGGCCTGCGAGATCCTTGAACTGCACCACGACGGCAAACTGGACGCTCCCTCGGGAACCTCCCGGTTGACCCGTTTGGGAGTCGAGGAGACCTGGCGAGATCGAGGTATCGACAAGGAGCCTCCTATCCACAGCGTCCGCCTGCCGGGGCTTGTGGCCCATCAGGAGATCATCTTCGGCGGGTTGGGCGAGACTCTTACCATCAGACATGATTCCCTGGCAAGAGAATCATTCATGCCGGGGGTTCTGCTGGCCGTGAAGCGAGTGCGCTCGCTCCAAGGACTCGTCGTTGGATTGGAGAACATCCTATAGAGCCGGTGCGGCGCTTTTCCTTACTTCGGGCGGTAGGGGCGGAGCTCCCGGCCGGCCCTCATCTACGCGGAGGTTCTGACCGCCACCCGTGACAACGCAAGCACTCAAGGTCATCCCTCTAGGGGGTCTGGGGGCCATCGGCAAGAACATGATGGTCTTGGAGTACGGCGACGCCTTCATCGTCATCGACACCGGTCTCATGTTCCCCGATGACGAGATGCTGGGCATCGATCTGGTGTTGCCCGACTTCTCGTATGTGGTGGAGAACCGCGAACGACTGCTGGGCATCGTCATCACGCATGGACATGAGGATCACGTGGGGGCGCTGCCTTATCTGCTCAAACAGGCGGACGCGCCCGTGTATGGGACCCGGCTCACCCTCGGGTTGGTGAATGCGAAGCTCGGCGAGCACGGTCTGCAGGGTAAAGTCTCACTGAATGAGATATCGCCCGCCAAGGAGCTCCGATTGGGACCGTTCAGGATGGAGTTCCTCGAGGTGTCGCACAGCATACCCGATGGGGTGGCGCTGGGCATCCACACCCCGGTGGGTACGGTGGTGCATACGGGTGACTTCAAGCTTGATCAGACGCCCATCGACGAGCGACCGACGGCGATGCAAAAATTCGCTGAGCTCGGCAGGAAGGGCGTTCTTCTGCTGCTCTCCGACAGTACCAACGCCGACACGCCCGGCTTCACCATACCCGAACGCACCGTGGGGCAGAGGTTGGACAGCATCTTCGCGCTGGCTCCGGGGCGGATCATCGTGGCTTCGTTCGCCAGTCACATCCATAGGATCCAGCAGGTCATCGACACGGCGTCCCGTCATGGCAGGTCGCTTGCGATCATCGGCCGGAGCATGGTGAAGAACGTCAACATCGCCTGTAACCTGGGCTATCTGACGGTGCCGGAAGGGCTGATGATACGCCCGCAGGACATCGCCACGCTGCCGCCCGATCGCGTGACCGTCCTCTCCACCGGCAGTCAAGGAGAGCCGCTGTCGGCTCTGGCTCGAATGGCAGCCCGCGACCATCCCTCGGTGGAGATCATGAAGGGGGACACGGTCATTATCTCGGCCCGTCCCGTACCGGGCAACGAGACGAGTGTGTACCGTACTATCGACAGGCTGTTCGCCGCCGGCGCGAAGGTGATCTACGATTCGTCGGCCGGCGTCCACGTTTCGGGGCACGCGGCCACCGAAGAGCTCAAAGTGATGCTCAACCTGGTGGGGCCGAAGTACTTCATGCCCATCCACGGCGAGCACCGTCATCTGTATTTCCACGCCGAACTGGCCCGCGCCACCGGTATTCCCGATGAGCGCATCTTCCTGATGGAGAACGGGGACGTCTTAGAGCTCACCCCGGACGGCGCCGAGATCACCGGCAAAGTGCAGGCGGGCATGATCCTGGTGGACGGGTTCGCCATGGGAGACCTGCACGACCTCGTGCTCCGCGACCGCCGGCACCTGGCCAGCGACGGCCTGGTCATGGTGGTGATAACCAGGAGCGCCCAGGACGGGAGCATCGTGACCGAGCCGGAGGTGATCTTCCGCGGTCTTGCGCACGCCGGTGAGATGGAGGATCTGAGCGAGGCGGCTAAGAGACTGGTGATGGAGTCCCTGAGCTCCGAAGAGATGGCGCAGATGGGCGACCTGGGTCTTGTTAAGAACCGGGTCCACGATGTTCTTCAGAAATTCCTCCGCAAAGAAGCCGGTAGGCGCCCGATGATCCTGCCGGTGATCGTGGAGGTGTAGGCTCCGTGGCCGCGAAGAGTCGGCCTGCGCGAAGCGGCGACAAGAAACCGCAGCAGTCGTCCCAGCGCAAGCGCGAGATCGTAGCTCTGGTCCTGTTGGGCATCGCCGTGTTCTTGTTGTTCGCCTTGATCGGTACGGAGAAAGGCGGCGTGGTAGGCCGTGCGGTGGAGACCGCCCTGTCGTTCGCGTTCGGCAGGTTGGCCTTCCTGCTCCCCATCGCGATGATAGCGGTGGCCGTGACGACGGTGTTCGAGATGCGGCCGTGGCGCTCTTCTCGCTTCGCCGGGGTGCTGGTCTTTCTCTTCGGGGTATTCCTGTTGGTCGCGGGAGGCGTTCCTCCCTTCGGCGGTCATGGGGACGATGCTTTCGTGCGGGCGGAGTTCGAGACCCGGGCGGGAGGGCTTGGTGAGGCCTTCCATGCGGCGTTCAACAGTCTGGTGGGTGTGGTGGGTGTGGCGATCATCGGTTGGCTGACCGTGTTGGTAGGCTTAAGCTTGGCTACGGGTGTCACCGCCCTGATGCTGGGGCGCCGCACCAAGCAGGCCGCGAAGGCGGTCAAGACCACGGCTGAGCGGAGCACGTTCGCTACATGGCGCCGGCCCGAAGGGGGGAGGGGCCGGGACGGCGCGGCGGCGCAGTCTCCAGAGGGGACCCTCGAAGGTGCCATCCGGGCAGGCGGCGCGGCGCCCGCTTACGCGCCTCGTCTAGGTCCCGTAGACTTAGTAGACGGAGATGGACTCGAAGACAAGACGCCGGTGGCCGCCACCGGCGCACACGAGGTCTTCGGCGAGTCGTTCGATGACTGGGGCGCCCGCGCCGACACCGGCAGTGCGGCGGGTCGGGAGGGCGTGTTGGACCCTGCGCCGGGCGTGCTCGATGGGGCCCAAGCCTACGCCGATATATTCAGCCCGGAAGAACGAGCGGAAAGGGCTGCGGCGGCGGGCACTATCGCCGGACGGAGCGCCCATCGTGAGGTCGCGACCGTTGGGCTGCCGGCCGGGGAAGGCGCCGGCGCGGCTTCCGGCGTCGCCAAAGGGGACCAGAAGTCCCGGGTCGGCGATGACACCACGACCGGCGATGACACCACGACCGGCGACGACACGAGACCGCGTCAGGAGGCGCTGCCCGGGTTGGCGAGGCAACCCGGGCAGATCGAACCGGCCTTGGAAGAACCGACCTACATACTGCCCGAACCTCACATGTTGCGGAAGAGCGCGCCGGCCGCCACGGGCCGGGCCGGCAGCGACCGGGACACGGCCACGGTGCTCCTGAAGACGCTCTCCCAGTTCGGCGTGGAGGCCCGTGTCATCGGCATGGTCGTCGGACCGCGCGTCACCCGTTACGAACTACAACTGGCACCGGGCACCAAGGTGGCCAAGGTGTCTTCTCTGAAGGACGACCTGGCCTATGCGCTCGCCAGCACGGAGATCAGGATCCTGGCGCCTATCCCCGGCAAATCCGCTGTGGGGGTGGAGATCCCCAACCAGAGGCCCGACTGGGTCACACTGGGGGACATCTACCACGAGTTCCCCAAATCGGCGGGACCGCTCATGGTGTGGTTGGGCAAAGACATCTCCGGTAAGGCCGTGTACGCGGATCTCACGCGGTTGCCTCACCTGCTGATCGCCGGCACGACCGGGTCGGGGAAGAGCGGATGCGTCAACTGCATCGTGTCGTCGGTGCTGTTGCGCAGCACTCCCGAACAGGTGCGGATGATCATGATCGACCCTAAGAAGGTGGAGTTATCCCATTACGACCGCATCCCGCATCTGCTGGTGCCGGTAGTGACCAACATGAAGGACGCCGCCGGTGTTCTTCACAACGTGGTCAAGGAGATGGAAGAGCGTTACGAGCTGATGGAGCTCGATCACGCCCGCAGCCTGGCCGAGATGAACAAGACCCGCGTCCGGCGCGGAGAGAGGCCGGTGCCCTATATCCTGCTGGTCATAGACGAGCTGGCCGACCTGATGATGGCCTCCCCTCAGGAGGTGGAAGATCACGTCATACGTTTGGCCCAGAAGTCACGCGCCGTGGGCATCCATCTGGTTGTGGCCACCCAGCGTCCGTCCGCGGATGTCATAACCGGTATGATCAAGGCCAACATCCCTTCGCGTATAGCGTTCGCGGTCTCGAGCCAGACCGATTCCCGGGTGATACTCGACGTCAACGGTGCGGAGACCCTACTGGGCATGGGCGATATGCTCTTCAAACCCTTGGGGTCGAGTCATATGCAAAGGGTGCAGGGCGCTTACATAACTGAGGAAGAGATCGCCAGTCTCGTCAACCATTGGCGGCGCCAGGCAGAACCGGAGTTCCGGGAAGAGCTGTTGAAGCGACCGGCCGAGGCTAAGAAGAGTGAAGACGACCTCTTCGATCCAGATGCCGACGACCTCTTGGCCGACGCGGCCGAACTCGTCATCGAGACGGGGAGCGCCTCGGTCTCCATGCTCCAGCGGCGGCTGCGGGTGGGTTACACCAGAGCCGGCCGCCTCATAGACATGCTGGAGAGGCGGGGCATCGTCGGTCCCTGGGAGGGGAGCAAGCCGCGTCAGATCCTGATCGAAGCGGACGAATCGGAGCATGTGTTGGCGGTCCTTCGCGATGGGGAGCGCGCCATCGGCGAGGAGGCCGGTGACTGACCTCCAGGTACCCTCGGTCGGCGCCGCCGACGTCATGGAAGGGGGGTTCCAGGTGGTGGACGTCCGGTCTCCCGGGGAATTCGCCGACGGCCACATGCCGGGCGCCGTCAATATGCCTTTTCTAGACGACCTGCAGCGCGAAGCGGTGGGCATCGCCTACAGGCAGGGAGGAAGTCCGCGGGCCCGACTGCTCGCCATGGAGTTGGTCGCCGCCGGTCTGCCGGAGTATCTACGCTCGCTGGCCGAGCTGGCGCGCTCCCAACCCCGCGGTCGCCGAGTGGCCGTCATGTGCCGCCGTGGTGGGGAGCGGAGCCGCAATGTGGTGCTGTTGCTGGCGCTGATAGGAGTGCACGCGGTGCGGGTGACGGGTGGCTATCAAGCGCATCGGCGTGAGGTCTTAGCCGGGCTGGATCGATGGCGTCCGACTGTGCCCGTATTCACCCTGCACGGGCAAACAGGCGTGGGCAAGAGCTCTCTCCTGCGGGCGCTCGAGGTGATAGCTCCGACCATGCGAGGCCCGCGGCCCTGGCCCCTCGATCTCGAGGCCGTCGCGCAACACCGAGGCTCCTTGCTCGGAGGTCTCAATCAATCGGGCAAACGGTGTCAGAAGGATTTCGACGCCCTGCTTTGGGATGCGCTCCGGAGGCCGAGAGGAGACTACCTGGTCCTCGAGGGAGAAGGGAGCAAGATCGGAAGGCTGTGCGTGCCGAGCTCGGTCGCCTGCGCCATCCGGAGCGGCAGGCCGGTGCTGGTGACGGCCCCGCTCCCGGCCCGGGTGGAGAGGATCCTGCAGGAGTACGACCCCTCCGGTTGGGGTGAGGAGGACGTGGAACGCTTCCGTCAAGGCCTTCGACTGGTGGCCGCACGACTCTCGCGCGAGACCGTGCGTTCCTTGGAAACAGCTTTCGATGATGGTAGATTTACCGACGTTGTCGAGGGGCTCCTGGTCGAGTACTACGATTCTCTTTACCAGAGGTCGAGCGTGGAGGGGAGAGATTTCGTCCTTAGGTTCGCCAGCGGTGCCGACCCCATCGAAGACGCGCGCCGATTCGCCCGCTCCGCGGCGCGCCTGATCCGAGAGGTATCATCCGATCCCCGTGTTGGATATAGGTAACAGACTCCGAGAGGCCCGCATCCGTAAAGGCCTCACCATCAAAGACGTCGAAGAGGCCACCAAGATCCGCTCCAAGTACCTGGAGGCGCTGGAGGAAGAGGACTTCGAGGTGCTTCCGGGCCCTGTGTTCGTGAAGGCTTTCCTGCGCACGTACGCCTCTTTCCTCAAGGTCGACGCCGACGACGTGGTCGAGGAATACCGGAGCGATCACGAGTCAAGGCGAGAAGAACCTGTGTTGTTGCGGACCCGAGAAGTGGAGAAATCTCGCTCTCGCGCGGCCGAACAGAAGAAGCGCCGGGCGCGCCGCAACCAGAGAGGCTATATCGCCGCCGCCGTCCTGGCGGTGATCGCGGTCGGTCTGCTCGCGTGGTTCGGTTCGGGTCGGGGGGGCGGAGAGCCCGCCACTCTCGACAGCGCCAGCTTCAGCAGTTCGGAATCAACGCCCGGGGTGAGCGCTACGAGTGGGCCCACCGTCACGACCGCCACCGACGGATCGTCCACCACGACATCGTCGACCGCGGCCGCCACCGGGGAGAATGTGGTGATGGTGCTGACGGTCCGTGAGGGTAGTTGCTGGCTGGTGGTGCGCGAAGACAGCCAGAACGGTGCGGAATTGTTCGCCGGCACGCTCAGCGCCGGAGGCCAGAAGACCTTCAAGGACGCCAAGCGTTACTGGATGAATGTGGGTAAACCTGACGTTCTCGGTATCACCATCAACGGCAACGTCAGAGCGTTGGAGGGAGAAGCGGGCGCTTTCGTCGTCACTGAGAGCGGTGCGAAGCCCGAGTCAAGCCACTAGGATGGGGTCGCGGCCGGCCTCGTTGGTGAGCGTGTACTTCCATACCTTAGGCTGCCCCAAGAATGAGGCCGACAGCCGGACCGCCTGCCGCTCCCTCGTTGCAGCCGGCGCGGTGGTCGTCGCGGACCCTGACGAGGCCACACACATCGTCATCAACACGTGTGGGTTCATCCAGGATGCCAAGGAAGAGTCGATAGGCGCCATTCTCGACGCATGCGCCCGATATCCGCAGAAGACGGTCTTGGTGACGGGTTGCCTGGTGGAGCGATACCGGGCAGAGCTGCAGCGCGGCATCCCGGAGGTGGCGGGGTGGTCTGGGCTGCTGGAGGGACCGGAAGGCGATAAGATGCTGCGCAGGCTCGGTCTGGAGACCCCCAAGAGCCTGAGTGAGACCCCCACGCATCCGCGTGAGACCCCCGGTCGCTTGGGTGGAGAGGCCTCCTTGTACAGCGCGCCCTACGCCTATCTCAAAATCTCCGACGGTTGTGACGAACTCTGCACCTTCTGCGCGATTCCCGGCATCAAAGGGGCCTACAGGTCGCTCGGCCGCGACGAGATCCTCCGCGAAGCCGCCGCCTTGCTCACTGAGGGCGCTAAGGAGTTGGTCTTGGTGGGGCAGGACACGGCGGTGTGGAAGAGTGACGGTCTTGATCTGGTTGGTCTGATCGACCTGCTCGCGGCCGACGAGCGGGTCCGGCGTATCAGGGTGATGTACCTGCAGCCGGAGCACGTGACGGCCGGGTTTCTTGAGTACATGGCCGAACAACCTAAGTTGTGCCGTTATCTCGACATCCCCTTCCAGCACTCCGACCCTGAGATCCTGCGACGGATGAGAAGGTGGGGTGATGGGCGGGCCTACCTGGGATTCCTGGAGCGGGCTCGCGCCCTGATGCCCGATGTTGCTGTGCGTTCCACTTTCATCGTGGGTTTCCCGGGAGAGGGCGAGGCACATTTCGGGCGCCTGCTTCGTTTCGTCGACGAAGCCGGGTTTGATTACGCCGGAGGCTTCGTATACAGTCCCGAGGAGGGGACGCGGGCGGCGGCTATGAGACCGCGCGTGGGACGGGCGATCGCCCGTCGGCGGCTGAACCGTTTGAACGCGCTACTGATGGAGCGGGCGGAGTCGAGGCATCAGCAGATGGTCGGATCTCGGGTGGACGTCATGATCGATTCGTTCGAGGAAGAAGATGAGGGCGAGACCGTGATCGCGGTGGGGCGCACGGCGGGCCAGGCACCGGAGGTGGATGGGGTCACCTATATCGAGGGAGGTCTGCCCGAAGGGACGATGGTGGGGGACATCGTGACGGTCACCGTGAGCGCGGCGCCGGGATACGATCTGGTGGCCGGTGGTGATGCGTCCTAATCTTCCCAATTCCATAAGCTTGTTCCGGGTGCTGATGGTCCCGGTGCTGATGGTGTTCCTGCTGGTCGACGTCCCCGGTGGCGACATCGTGGCCCTCTTCGTCTTCCTTGTGGCGGCCGCGAGCGACTTCCTCGACGGTTATCTGGCCCGCAGAAGCCATCAGACCACCGTGTTGGGGGCCTTCCTCGACCCCTTGGCCGACAAACTGCTCGTCATAGCCGCTCTGGTGTCGTTGGTGGGTCTGGGCGACCTGTCCGCCTGGGTTGCTATGGTGGTGATCGCGCGGGAGCTGGCGGTGTCGGGGTTGCGGATGGTAGCGGCTTCGGAGAACGTAGTCATCTCCGCGAGCAGATGGGGCAAGATCAAGACGGCCGGTCAGATGCTGGCCATCGCGGCGCTTATCGTCGAGCCTCGGTGGTTGAAACCGGAGTGGACTTTGTGGGGACAGAAGGTGACGTGGTACCTGGTGATGCTCATGCTGGCGCTCACGGTGATCAGCGGTGTCATGTACTTCGTGCACGCCCGAAGAAGGTTGGTCGGGAAGATGTCTCACGATGCGAACGCCGTTGAGCGGTCGGCGGAGGACGCATAGAGGGGGCGGATCAGGATGGGTGATGAAGGCGGCGGAAGGCAAAGGCTGTTCGTCGCCGTGCCTCTGCCCGAAGGGCTGTTCGAGTTCGTCCGCGCAGCACAGGAGTCGTTGCCCTGCCTGCCCGGACTCCGCCTGATGCGGGAGGAGCAGTTACATGTCACCCTGGCTTTCATCGGCGAGGCGCCCGACTCCAAGGCGCAGGCCGCGCGGGCGGTGGTGCGCTCCGTGCCGGAGGGCACGGGGGGAGAGGCTTCCATCGGCGGCTTCCTGTTCCTGCCTTCGCCCGGGAGGGCGCGGGTGGTGGCTTTGAATATGTTGGATGATGGCGGGGTGTTCGGGAGACTGTACGAGCATGTGATGACCGGGCTGGAGACGGCCGGGGTGACGGAGAGGGAGAAGCGGCCGTTCCGGCCCCATCTCACCATAGCGAGGCTGCGGAACCCCGGGCCGGTGCAACCAAGGTCTGAGAGCGGGCAGGCAGGCTTTGCGGTAGAGTCGGTGTGTTTGTACAAGAGCGAGCTGAGACGTGAGGGAGCGGTTTATTCGGTGCTCGAACGGACCGTCTTGACGCAGGGAGATGGATTCGAGAGAGGTTAGGAGGAGCGGTGGAAAAGGATAAGGCCCTTGAGATGGCCGTCTTGCAGATAGAAAGACAGTACGGCAAGGGGTCCATCATGCGGCTGGGAGACGAATCGGCGGCGCTGCGGGTACCGGCCATCTCTACGGGGTCTTTGGCGCTCGACCTCGCGCTCGGAGTGGGCGGGGTGCCGAGAGGCCGGGTGGTTGAGATATTCGGTCCCGAGTCGAGCGGCAAGACGACCCTGGCCCTGCACATGATCGCCGAGGCTCAACGGGCAGGGGGCAAGGCGGCCTTCATCGACGCAGAGCATGCCATGGACTCTCTGTACGCGCGCAAGATCGGCGTGAACGTCGATGAACTGTTGGTTTCGCAACCCGACAACGGCGAGCAGGCTCTGGAGATCACCGAGTTGCTTATCCGCAGCGGTGCGCTCGACATCGTGGTCATCGACTCCGTGGCGGCGCT